>OGHW01002370.1_pt1 | contig 11522 bp, 9 predicted proteins | sample 1571641 | NCBI WGS metagenome assembly OGHW01 (sample SAMEA2582066, study PRJEB24529) | metagenome | biome: Human gut stool | place: China | collected 2011 | reverse complement strand
TGATGAGCGTGGAGCCCGGCTTCGGCGGGCAGAAGTTCATGCCCTCGGCGCTGGAAAAGCTGCGCTGGCTCAAGGAAGAGCGGGCAAAGCGGAGCGCCCGCTACCTGCTGGAAGTGGATGGCGGCGTGGACGATACCACCGCCCCCCTGTGTGTGGAGGCGGGTGCCGATATTCTGGTGGCGGGCAGTGCCGTGTTCGGCGCAGCCGACCCGGCTGCGGCAGTGCGCCGTCTGGCCGCCCTGTGAGAGGTGCCTTACCATGGATGAACGTTTGATCCAGCAGCAGGAGCAGGAGCTTGCAAAGACGGGGCGGTACTATCTGCACGTCTGCTTTATGACCATCCCGCTGCTCTGCATGGCCTGCTTCCTGTACGGTCTGCGGCCCCTGCTGCTCTGCGGGGCGGCGCTGCTCACCGGCAATCTGTGTGACCGCCTGGTCTCCCTGCTGCGCCGCCGCGTGTATCGGGCCGGGGATTTCTCCAACGAGAGCTTTGCCCTCATCATCGCCCTGCTCATGCCCGCCACGGTGGACTGGTATGTGGTCATTATGGCGGTGCTGGCCGGTGTCCTCATCGGCAAGGAGGTGTTTGGCGGCTACGGCAGCTATCCCTTCAACCCCGCTGCTGTGGGTTACGCCGTGGCGGCGGTGTCCTGGCCGGAGCAGGTGTTCCGCTACCCCCAGCCCTATACCAACATCCCCCTGTGGGATGCCACCGGCGTGCCGGTGTCCAGCACCATCTCGGATACCCTGCGCAGCGGCGGCAGCCTGAACATCAGCGCCATTTCGCTGGGCCTGGGCGAGTACGCCGCCCCCATGGGCACGGGTGCTGCCCTCATCCTTCTGGCCTGCGGGCTTTTTCTCTGGCTGCAAAAGGATGTCCGTCTGGGCGCTTCTGTCAGCTTTGTGGTCACCTGTGCCCTCATCGCCTTCCTCTTCCCCCGTCAGGTGGGAGTAAACGGCGTGGACATCGCCCTGCGCCTGCAGTGCGTGCGGGACGAACTGCTGACCGGTGCCATGCTGTTCAGCGCGGTGTTCCTGCTCAACGAGCCCTACACCTGCGCCCATCACCATCTGGGCCGCATCCTGTACGGTGTTCTGGTGGGGGCGATCACCATGGGCTTCCGGTATTACGGCGTGTACGAGACGGGTGTCTGCTTTGCCCTGCTCACGGTCAACAGCATTTCCGGCTGGATGGACCGCACCGAGAGCCGCCTGTATCAGCTGATGCACCGCCCTGCGGCCGGAAAGGAGGACGCTGAATGAAACGCTCCATTGCAGAACTGATCACCCGTGATCCTGAAAAGTTCGCCCACCATGACCGGGTGTTCAAAAATAACCCCGTTGTCATGCAGGGCATGGGTCTGGCTCCGCTGGTGGTGCTTGCCACCACAGGCAAAAATGCTTTGATGCTGGCCGTGGCTGTGGCCCTGCTGCTCACGCCTTCCCGGATGCTGGCCTGCCTGGTCAGCCGCCTGTTCCCCCTGCGGGACGAGCAGCCCGCCCCGGAAGAGCTGGAGAAAAAGCTGCTGCCCCGGGCGCTGGTGTACAGCGGCAGTGCGGCGGTGGTCTACCTTGCTGCTTATCCCATCCTGAACGCTGTGTTCGGCACCGACCTGCTGATGCTGGGCATCTACCTGCCCATGCTGGTGGTGGAGCCCCTGCTGACCTACCGCTTTGGCCGCGTACAGGAATCTATGCACAAGGCTGTCTCCAAGGGTCTGCGCATTACGGTGGGCTACGCGCTCATCCTGTTCATCGTGGGCTGCCTGCGGGAGTGGTTGGCGCTGGGCAGCGTGTTTGGGATCCAGCTCAGCCGCTCTGTCCTGCCCATGGCATCCATGCCGGCAGGCGGCTTCATCGTGCTGGGCGTGGTGTGTGCCGTCTGGCGCGCGCTGGCCCGCAAACACAAGGAATACCTGAAAACTGAGGCGCGCGGCACTCTGGCTGCGCACCCCCGGAAGGAGGTGCAGGATCAGTGAGTGCTGTGATGAATACCATCGGTGTGGCCTTTGCCTACGCCGTGCTGGCCCTGTTTGCCCAGAACGCCATCTTTACCCGTGGCCTGGGCGTGTCGCGCCTGATCCAGCTGGTGGGTGACGAGCGCACCAGCAGCTGGTGGTTTGCCCTGCTGCTCTGTGTTACCCAGACGCTGGTGGCCCCGCTGGCGTATTTTGCGAGCAGCCAGATCGTGGATCTGCCCTACCGTGCCCCGCTCCGCCCGCTGCTCTACCTGGCCTGTGTGGCGGTGGTCTGCATCTTTGAGCACGCCATCCTGCGGGCAGTCAAGGGCCCCCGCAGCGGCCTGCTCATCCGCATCCTGCCCATTGCCGCCGTGAACAGCGGCGTGCTGGGCACTGTGCTGGTGGAACGCACCCAGAGCTTTACGCTGGCGCAGTCCATCGGCTTTGGCCTGGGCAGCGGCCTGGGCTACCTGCTGGCTGTGATGCTGGTGACCGAGGCGGGCAACCGCCTGCGCAGCAAGGCCATCCCCGAAGCATTCCGCGGCCTGCCCATCACCCTGATCTATATCGGTGTGCTGGCGCTGGCCATCTACGGCTTTACCGGCCATTCCGTGATCCTGTAAGTTGACCCCAAGGAGGGTGGTTGATTATGGCAAGATATCCCAAACGCCAGAAGGTCAAGCGCTACCGGCGCAGCTTTTACACCCGCGAGATGCGGCTGAAAAAGGGCATCGGCATTGCGGTGCTGGTGGTGGCCGCGCCCCATGTGCTGGACTGGGCCACCCACACCTGGTATACCGTGGTGCGGGATCGTGACCTCTCCGCATCCAGTGCTGTCAGCGAGAGTGCATCCTCCGGGACGCAGAGCACCGCTGCCAGCGAACCGGCAGCTTCCTCGGTGCCGGAAAAGGAGCCGGAGCCCGAGGTCAAGGGCACTGATATTGTGACGGGCTTGTGGGCAGAGGTGGATGTGACCACCCTGACCGACGAGGCCGCCATCCGCTCCGCCGCCCGGCAGCTCAAGGCACAGGGCATGACCTATGCCATCCTGACCCTGAAGGACACCGCCGGGCAGGTGTATTACGCCTCCCAGACGGCGGTGGGTGCCGCCAATGCAGCCCCCACGCAGGTCGAGCTGACGAGCGTGGCATCCATCTTCAAGGAGGAGGGGCTGGTGCCGGTGGCTGCGCTGACTGCCTTCCGTGACCCTGCCGGTGCCCGGGCCGACCACGCTCTGGCCATCCGGTATCAGGGGCAGGAGTACCTTTGGCTGGACAACAAGGCTTCCGCCGGAGGCAACCCCTGGCTGAACCCCTACGCCGCGGAGACCGTGCAGTATATCGGTGATCTGATCGCCGAGGTGCACGCCGCCGGGTTTGATCAGGTGCTGCTGGAAAATGTCCGGTTCCCCTCGTCCACCAGCGCCAAGCAGGACTATGGCACCACCAACGGTGTGGACCGTGCCGGGCAGCTGACTGCGGATATCGCCGCCTGGCAGGCCCGCTTCGGAGATGCGGTGACGCTCTGGTACGGTTATTCGCTGGCCGAGGTGACCGGCTCCTCCAGCCAGCTGGGAGCCCCTGCGGCCCAGCTGAGCGTGAAGAACCTGCTGGTGAAGATCCCGTCTTCCTCTACGCTGGATGCAGCGGCCCGGGAGGAGCTGACCCTCTCTCTGACCGAGGCAGGTGTGGAGCATGTGGTCATCCGGGACGATGCCGCCAGCTATTTTGAGTGATCCCTGCGTTTTTGTGAGAGGGAGGGAAGTATTATGAACGAAACACCCTGTTTTTCCCCGGCGCACATCCTGCTGCCGTCGGAACAGATCCCGGTGGGGCAGTGGGGCTGTGTGGCCTGCGATCAGTTCACCAGTGACCGCTCCTATTGGGAAAAGGCGGCGCAGGCCGCCGCAGGCGGCCCCAGCACACTGGACCTGATCCTGCCGGAGGTCTATCTGGAAGAGGATGACGTGGATGCAAGGATCAGTGCCATCCATGCGGCCATGGACGATTATACCCGGAACGTGCTGACCCGCGCGGTGGACGGCTTCATTTATGTGGAGCGCACTGAGCAGAGCGGCCGGGTGCGGCAGGGCCTTGTGGGCAGGATCGACCTGGAGGCATACAGCTATGCCGAGGGCGCGGTGCCTGCCATCCGCCCCAGTGAGCACACGGTGGAAAGCCGCATCCCGCCCCGCATGGCGGTGCGCCGGGGGGCAAGGCTGGAAACGCCCCATATTATGATGCTGGCCGATGACCCCGGCTGCACCCTCGTCGAGCCCATCGGCGAGAAAAAGGAGCAGCTGCGCAAGGTCTACGAGGGCGACCTGATGCTGAACGGCGGCCACATTGCCGGCTGGGCAGTGGAAGATCCCGCCCTGCTGGCCCAGATCGACAGCGCCCTGAACGCTCTGGGCAGCCAGGAAGCCTTTGATGCCCGGTATCCCCAGGCAAAGGGCGGCGCGCCCCTGACGCTGGCCGTGGGCGACGGCAACCATTCGCTGGCTTCCGCCAAGGCCTGCTGGGAGGAGCTGAAAAAGACCCTGACCCCGGAGCAGCAGCTGACCCACCCGGCCCGCTGGTGCCTGGCTGAGGTCTGCAATGTCCACTCTCCGGCCATTGAGATCGAGCCCATCCACCGCGTCCTTTTCAATGTGGACTGCGGTGCCGTGCTGCTGGCCCTCATCGCGTGGAGCGATTCCCACGCGGCAGGCATCTGCTTCGGCGATGCAAAACAGCAGTCCTTTACGCTGGCAGGCCCCCATGTGGCCAATGTGCTCAGCTTTGAACATCCCGTTGCCCCGCTGACCGTGGGCACCATTGACGCATTCATTGAGTATTTCATGGCCCGCCACATCGAGGCCCGGGTGGATTATGTCCACGATGAGCCCGCTGTCCGCGCCCTGTGCAGGCAGGGGGGTGTGGCTTTCCTGATGCCGCCCTTTGAGAAGAGCGATCTGTTCAAGGGCATCGTTATGGGTGGTGTGCTGCCCCGCAAGACCTTCAGCATGGGGCACGCAGAGGAAAAGCGCTATTATATGGAATGCAGAAACATTTTAGGTGAAGAATGACATTTAACGAACTGAATCTTTCCGCGCCTGTGCTGCGTGCTGTGGCTCAGGCGGGCTATGAATCCCCCTCGCCCATTCAGGCGGCGGCCATTCCGCCGGTGCTGGCCGGGAGGGACTTGATGGGCTGCGCCCAGACGGGTACCGGCAAGACGGCTGCCTTTGCGCTGCCCATGCTCGACCGCCTGACTGCCAGCGCACCCCGCAAAAAGGGTGCCATCCGTGCCCTGATCCTGACTCCTACCCGGGAGCTGGCTTTGCAGATCGGCGAGAGCTTTGAAGCCTACGGCAAGTATCTGACCCTGCGCAGCACCGTCATCTTTGGTGGTGTGGGTCAGGCTCCGCAGGTCGCAGCCCTGAAAAAGGGCGTGGACATCCTCATTGCCTGCCCGGGCCGCTTGAACGACCTGGTGGGGCAGGGGCTGCTGGACCTCTCCAACATTGAGATCTTTGTTCTGGACGAAGCCGACCGGATGCTGGATATGGGCTTTGTCCACGACGTGAAAAAGGTGATCGCCAAGCTGCCCGGGCAGCGCCAGAACCTGATGTTCAGCGCCACCATGCCCAAGGAGATCGAGCAGCTGGCCGCAGGCATCCTGCATGACCCGGCCTTTGTCAAGGTAGACCCGGTGTCCAGCACGGTGGACCGCATCCAGCAGAGCCTGTATTTTGTGGAGAAGGGCAACAAGAAGTTCCTGCTGCCCTGGCTCATTAAAAACCTGAAGCCTGAGGTGGTGAACGCGCTGGTGTTCAGCCGCACCAAGCACGGGGCCGATAAAATCGCAAAAGACCTGAACAAGCAGGGCATCCCCGCTGCCGCCATCCACGGCAACAAGAGCCAGACCGCCCGCGTGACGGCGCTGGAGGATTTCAAGGCGGGCAAGACCCGGGTGCTGGTGGCGACCGATATCGCCGCCCGCGGCATTGACATCAGCGAGCTGTCCCATGTGTTCAACTACGACCTGCCCGAGGTGCCCGAGACCTACGTCCACCGCATTGGCCGCACGGCCCGTGCCGGTGCCGACGGCACTGCCATCAGCTTCTGCGCCCCGGAGGAAAAGGAATATCTGGCCGGGATCGAAAAGCTGAACCGCCGTCAGATCCCGGTGGTCTCCGGCCATCCCTGGGACGGCGTGCCTGCCCCTGTCAAGGCTGCGCCCCCGGTGCGGGGCAAAAAGCCCAAGGCGGAAGCAGAGCAGCCGGAAAAGCCTGTGAAGGCAGAGCAGCCTGCCAAAGCAGAAAAGACAGCCAGGGCCGAAAAGCCCGCTGCCCCCAAGAAGGAAAAAGCGGCTGCAAAACAGCCCAGCCCCAAGAATACCGAACCGAAAGAAGGAACATCCATGGAGGAAAACCAGAAGCGCACTTCCGGCGGCCGCAATGAGAACCGCCGCTCCAATAACAGCCGCACCCGCCGCGAGGGCAATGCCCCGCAGCCGGCCAACCGCGGCAGCAATGCTCAGCCCAAATTCGACCCCCACTTTGTGAGCGCCCCGGAGGCTACCCCCCTGCGCCCGGTCAAAAAGGCTCCGGCTGCGCAGCCTGCCGCAAAGCAGACTGCTCCGGCCCAGAACAGCCAGCGTCAGCGCGGCGGTCAGCCTGCCCGTGCCGAGCAGCGCACCGACCGCAATGATCCGCGCACCGAGCAGCGGGCAGAGCGGAACAGCCGCAATGCCCGCCCGGCTCAGAACAGCCAGAGCCAGCAGGGCAGCCGCAATAACCGCAATGCAGTGCAGAGCAGCCGCCCGGCCCGCCCCGCCAAGAGCGAGGCACCCCACGGCCGCAGCCGGAACACCGCCCCCGCGCGGGACGAGGACCCGGGCCTGATGCTGATCAGCCGCCGCCCGCCCCAGCAGAAGTTCACCAACTTTGAAGAGTATATGACCGCCCACGGCGGTGCCACCGCACCCATTGAGGATCACACCGATGAAACCTGAGCCGTTTACCCCCTGGCAGTGCCCGCTCTGCGGCGAACCCCTGACCGGGGACACTGCCCTGAAATGCGGCAGGAACCACAGCTTTGACCGGGCGAAAGAGGGGTACTGGCACCTGCTGCCGGTGCAGAGTATGCGCACCAAGGCCCCGGGCGACAGCAAAGAGATGGTCGCCGCCCGCCGTGCCTTCCTGAACGCCGGGTATTACGGCATCTTCGGCCGGGCGTTGGGGGAACTGTGCCTTGCGTACGGCGCTGCCGCCGGGGCAGATGCACCGCTCCACCTGCTGGATGCAGGCTGCGGCGAGGGCTGGTACGACCGCTGCATTGCACAGGCCTTTGCACAGGCGGGCAGGCCGGTGCAGCTGGCGGGTTTTGATATCGCAAAGCCTGCGGTGCGTCTGGCCGCAAAGGCACTGCCTGCCGCAAAATACGCAGTGGCATCCAGCTTTGCCCAGCCTGTCCGCACCGGATGGGCCGACCTGCTGCTCAACTGCTTCTCGCCCTTTGCGCAGGAAGAGTTCCGGCGCGTGCTGCGCCCGGGCGGACGGATGATCTATGTTGTGCCCGGTGCAGAGCACCTCTACCAGATGAAGGCTGTCCTCTACGACACGCCCTATAAAAATCCGGTGCAGGAGGTGGCCTATGAGGGCTTCCGTCCCATCGGGGAGCGGGAAGTCTCGGGCCGCATCACGGTGCCTGCCGGGCAGCTGGAGGCGCTGTTCGCCATGACCCCCTATTACTGGAAAACGCCACGGGATGGCGCGGCCCGCCTGGCCGCCCTGCCCGAGCTGACCACGGACATCGCGTTCCGCTTCCTTGTGTTTGAAAAAGAGTGATCGAAAAGCCCCCGGCCTGTGAGGATACAGGCCGGGGGCTTTTTGCGTGCAGAAAACAGGGTCACATCGCGATCCAGCCCAGTGCGTTGGCGACCGAGCTGGCCAGGATGATAGCCGCGAAGATGGGGCAGAGATACCGGAGCATAAAGTTGAACACCGGTTTGCGGCGGAAGGGCTGACCTTCCCGCGTGACCTCTTCCTCGATCTTTTCCACGCCGACGATCCGGGAGACCAGCAGGCAGGTGGCAATGGCCGCAATGGGCATCATCACCGAGTTGGTCAGGAAGTCGAAGAAATCGAGGAACTGCATCCCGAACACGGTCACGCTGGCAAGGGGGCCGTAGCCCAGCGCGGAAAGGCTGCCCAGTGTGATCATAATGCAGCCGATGAGGATGGTGGAGCGGGTGCGGTCCCAGCCCAGCTCGTCCTCAAAGGTAGAAACAGCACTCTCGGTCAGGGCAATGGAGCTGGTGAGGGCCGCGAACAGCACCAGCACAAAGAAGAGCACGCCTACGGCAGTGCCCATGCCCATGCTGGCAAAGACCTTGGGGATGGTAATGAACATCAGGGCCGGGCCCGCCTGCAGGGTGTCAGGGTCGCCGCCTGAAAAAGCGAACACGGCGGGAATGATCATCAGGCCCGCCATGATGGCAATGGCGGTGTCGAAGATCTCCACGTTTTCCGTGGACTGCTCAATGGACACGTCCTTTTTCATGTAGGAGCCAAAGGTCACCAGGATGCCCATGGCAATGGAGAGGGAGTAGAACATCTGCCCCATGGCGGAAACCACGGTCATCCACGAGAAGTTGGCCGGGTTGGGCACCAGAAAATACTTTACGCCTGCCAGTGCGCCGGGCCGTGTGACCGAGTAGACGGCAATGACCACCGAGAGCACCACCAGCACCGGCATCATCACCTTGGAAACGCGCTCCACACCGTTGCGCACGCCCGCAAAGATGATGCCCAGCGTGATAAAGGCGAACAGCAGGAACGAGATCTCGGCCAGCAGACCGTTGGAGATGAAGCCGGAGAAATACCCGTCCGATGCCAGCGCGCTGCCATGGCCGGTAAGATACTGGGCCAGATAGTGGATGACCCAGCCGCCGATGACCGAATAATAGGGGACGATCAGGATGGGGATGACGGCGTTGATCCAGCCGCCGAACGCCAGCCCCTTGCCCTTGCCAAAATGGCTGTAAGCGCCCACCGGGCTCTTGCGGGTCATCCGGCCCAGCGCCGTTTCGGCAATGATCATGGTGTAGCCAAAGGTGACAGCCAGCAGGATGTAGATGAGCAGAAAAATGCCGCCGCCGTATTTTGCGGCCAGATACGGGAAGCGCCAGATATTGCCCAACCCGACCGACGCACCGGCGGCGGACAGCACGAATCCGAGTTTGCCGGAAAACGCGCTGCGCTTGTGGTGAGTTTCCATGTTTTTTTCCTCTTTTCCAATTGATAAACTCAAGTGTAACATAGAAGAAACGGGATTTCAACGAATCGCAGGCGTTTCACCGGTGGAGAGATTTCAGGCGAAAGGTGAAGAAAAGTAAATCACTTTCGGGTAAAGGGCTCCATACCGTGCTCCTCGGGGGTGTAGTATTCCATCAGGGAGATGTAGTTTTCCGGGTGGTGGCAGAACGCCGCGCGCAGAACGCTGTCCAGCTCGCCCCGGGCGGTGAGCAGACGGATGATGTACTGGGCCACCATCTGCACCACATCGGTCTCGATGCCATAGCACAGGCCGACCGCCAGCACCGGGATCAGGATCTGCCGGGCCAGCAGGGGCACGTTCTGGCCGTACCGCTCAAGGATGGGCCGGCTCATGGTGGAGGCGGCCCAGACGCTGCCCACGATCTGCCAATAATCGATCTCTTTCATGTGGGAAAGGGTCTGCAGCCGCTCCACGATCTCACCATCGCTGAGGATGTAGCCATCGACCACCTCTTTTTCGGAGCGGATAAAGGCACACTGGATCATGTCCATGATGGCGGTTTCGTATTTCTGGTGGAAATTTTCCCGGGAAACGCAGAACTTGGCCACGATGTCGATGAGGGCACTGGTGTCCTCGGCGGTGGCAAGACTGCTGACCACCAGCGGCGTGGGGCCGAATTCCGCCCCCAGTGCGTCCAGGTCGGCCAGTTCTTCGGCCTTCCGGGGGGCGGGCAGAAAGCGGTCACAGCCGTTACGGTGGTAGCCCCAGGCAGCGGGCAGCACCCGGGCCACCGCATCGCCGCTGGAAATGATGCTGAAGATGTTGCTCTCGGGCCAGCTTTTCAGCAGGGTGCCGTCCGGGGCGTGGTTGGCATCGAAATCCTGCTGCAGGTCAGGCCGGTCAGCGGCAGTCAGGGCCGCAGGCACCGCAAAGCCGTAGGCATAGATGTTCTCCCGCCCCAGCTGGGGCAGCTCCCGGGCGATCTTTGCCGCCAGCAGATTTGCGATAATGGAGCCGCGGCTGTAGCCGCCCAGCCAGAGCTTGAAGGTACCGCTCTGCCCGGCCCGGGCCAGATAGGCCTTGAGGGACGCAAACACCGCCGCCACGGGCGTGACGAAGCCGGTGTGCGCGCTGGTATCGCCCATGTGGAAGTTGCTGGCCCACTCGCCGCCGTAGCCGCCGCCCCGCAGGATAAGCGCCACAAGGGTGGTGCGCTGGCCGTTCAGGGTCAAGGTCTTGCGGGCCAGCGAATAGCCCACAAAGTCCCCGGCCCGGCCGGTGTCAAGGTCGTAGTTGCAGAACAGCGCGTCCCCGAAGCCCAGGGCCTCGTAGGCGGCAGCAATGTGGGCTTCCCGCCCCACAGAGCCGTTGACCCAGTATTCCGCATCGCTGGCTATGGTGTTGGCCGCAGCGCAGACCAGACCCAGCGTTGCCAGCGCCAGCTGGTGGTCATATTGGGTGGCCGGGTGGGTGAAAAAGCTGTCGGAATAATAGAACGTGTGGGTCAGGTCGCAGCCGCTCAGGTCACTGCGGATGCCAATGGCGTAGCGGCCATCCGGTACTGCATGGCCCACGGAGCCCTGCCCGGCGGCCTGGACCATCAGCCCGGGCAGCAGAGTGCTGCCGGCCGCAAACCCCAGCACCTTGCAAAAACTTCTTCGATCCATAATTTTTCCCCTCAAAACCAGAATGGATTTTTTCTTAGTATACCGTATCCCGGGCGGGGATACAATCCAAAGTTTTCCGGGCGGCAAAAAACGGGCCGGTGTTGCGCACACCGGCCCGTTATGTTACACTGTTGTTCAGTCCAGATCCTTGCAGCACTCCACGATGTGGTGGAACATCTGCTCCACGGCGGGAGCCATGGCGGTGGGACGCTGGACGGCCAGACCCACCACCCGGTCCTCTTCGGGCTCGATGGGGTAGATCTTGACCGCTGCCGTGCAGTTGCGCAGCAGCATCCGGGGCATGATGGAAATACCCAGGCCCGCCTCGACCATGGCAATGTTCGACTGGTCATCGATGACATGGCAGCGGCGCTCCGTGGAGATGGAATACTTCTTGAGGAACTGACGCATCTCCGCGTCGGTGGCATCCCACTGCACCACAAAGTTCTGCCCGTTCATCAGGGCGGGGGTCATCACGCCGTTGGGCGGCTCGGGCCAGTCCATGGGGGTGATGCAGAGCAGCGGCTCGTGGAACAGCTCGGTCAGAACAAACTCCTCCCGGCAGTTGTTGGAGAGGAAGGCGATGTCCACCTGACCGGTGCGCAGCCATTCCTTGACATCATCGTAGG
>OGHW01002368.1_pt1 | contig 11536 bp, 6 predicted proteins | sample 1571641 | NCBI WGS metagenome assembly OGHW01 (sample SAMEA2582066, study PRJEB24529) | metagenome | biome: Human gut stool | place: China | collected 2011 | reverse complement strand
TGCAAAGTTAGCAAAATACATCTCTTTTAAAACGAGTTATTCAAGTTTTAATTAATAATTTGTTTATTTTATGAATTACAGGAAGAAGGCCATATTAATGGTCATGGCTCTGTTTTGCCTTAACATAGCAATACTAGCCCAGGCTGTTTCATTGAAAATGGATAACGTTTCAGTGAAAGAAGCAATGACCCAGTTGAAGAATAAAAGCGGATATTCTTTCGTTTATAAAGTCGGAGATCTGGATACAAAGAAGATTATAACTGTAAAGGCGAAAGAGCTGAATGAGGCTATCGATCAGATATTGTACGGACAAGACGTTGTCTATGAAGTGAAAGGGAAGAATGTAATTGTTCAGAAAGGACAAGCCAGGCAGAATACTTCAAAGGATGGTAAAAAACGTAAGATCACAGGTGTGGTGAATGATGTTAACGGCGAGCCTATTATCGGTGTTACCATCAAGGAGAAAGGGACAACTAACGGAACGGTATCGGATATAAATGCGAAGTTTACGTTGGAAGTATCACCGGGAGCGGTATTGGAACTGTCTTACATCGGCTATCAGCCTCTGGAAGTGAAAGTTGGAAATCAGACAGATTTATCCATCGTTTTGTATGAAAAGCAAGAATTGCTGGATGAAGTTGTGGTAGTGGGATACGGTACAATGAAGAAAAGTGACTTGAATGCTTCGATTGTTTCTGTAAAGTCTGAGAAACTCAATAAAGCAGCTTCACCGAACTTCTCTGAAATGTTGATGGGACGTGCGGCAGGACTTACTGTAAAACAGGGGAGTGCACAGCCCGGTGGTGGTATTGAAGTTCTGATTCGGGGTGCGGCTTCTACCGGTGCGGGGAATGATCCGCTGTATGTGGTCGATGGTTTCCCCATAGTGAATGCCGGTGTCAATCCGGGAAGCGGTAATCAGTGGACGGCAGGAAGCAACAGCCCTTTGAGCAGTATTAACCCTAACGATATCGAATCCATAGAGATTTTGAAGGACGCTTCGGCAACTGCCATTTATGGTGCGCGGGGTGCTAATGGAGTTGTTCTGATTACGACAAAAAGAGGTACTCAGGATACGAAAGTAGAGTATAACATGAATATGTCGTTTCAGACTATAAATAAACGACCGGAATTATTGACGGCCGGAGAGTTAATGACTACTCAGAACAGTTACTATAAAGAACAGTATTTAATGCAGAATCTGGTATATCCTTATGGGAATACAGATCCGGGTGCTGTCAGCCCTTATGTGCCTATGTACACGGATGAAGAAATAGCAAAAGCCGGAAAAGGGACCAACTGGTATGATATGATTACCCGTACAGGTCTTATCCAGCAACATAACCTCACAGTGACTTATGGTAATGAAAAGATGAGATCATTGATTTCGCTGAACTACTTCGATCAGAAAGGAGTGGTGAAAACATCCGGTTATAAACGCTATAGCTTCCGTTATAATCTGGACCATAAAATAACGAAATGGTGGGATTATGGTATTTCTGCCACAGCCTCTTATGTAGTCGATCAGAATGCGACACTGGGGGGAGGATATGACAGTACGGCAGGTATTATTGAATCGGCGTTAAGTTATAGTCCGACAGTGAAGGCGGAACGAGACCCGACGACCGGCAAATGGATGGAAGATCCTAAGCAGGCATTGCTCAATCATCCTTTGTCTTATCTCGACATTGAGGATGAGACAAAGACCAAGCGTTTTCTGGCAACAGCATTCACTAATTTCTATTTTATAAAAGATGTGTTCTGGTTGAAACTGTCTGCCGGTGCGGATATCCGCGACGGGTCCCGCCATAGCTACTATCCGATGACTACGAAATATGGAAGTAGTGTGAATGGAGATGCGAATATCAATTCCGCCAACCGTGAAGACTATGTGGCAGATATGGTTTTCAATTTTCAGAAGACTTTCAAGGAGAGACATAAACTTCTTGCATTACTGGGATATTCGTATCAGGTGCAGAATGATGACGGAGCGTATGCACGTGCTATGGGATTTATGTCTGATGCGTTGATGTATTATAAACTACAGGCAGGTGAAACGCGTCCGGTGGTCAGTTCTTATAAAAATAAACACGTGTTGGCTTCTTATTTTGGTCGTGCCCAATACTCTTTCAAAGACAAGTATCTGTTTACTTTTACTGCCCGTATCGATGGTAGCGACCGTTTTGGAAAGAACAACCGTTATGCTTTCTTTCCTTCGGGAGCATTTGCGTGGAGAATGAATCAGGAAGATTTTCTGAAAGATGTCAACTGGCTCTCCGATGCCAAGTTGCGTGTCAGCATGGGACAGGTGGGTAATGAAAATCTGCCTAACGATGCTGCTTCCGAGTACTTTGCCTTTGACGGCAGAAATTATTATCTGGGAGATACAGAAAAGAGAGGAGTAAATCTGGGAAAGTTCGGTAATCCTGATTTAAAGTGGGAAACGACTACAGAAGTTAACTTCGGACTGGATTTCGGTTTCTTCCGGAATCGTATCAATGGTAGTGTAGATGTTTTCTTTAAAGAGGTAAAAGACCTGCTGAGCTGGCGTTCGCTGCCGCATACAGCTGTCACTACCGGTATATGGTCCAACATTGGAAAAACAAAAAGTACCGGTTTTGAACTGACGCTGAATACAGTGAACCTGGAAGGACCGTTACATTGGGAATCGACATTGACGTATACTTCCTATCGTGACAGATGGAAAGAACGTGATCCGAAAGTAATTCTGGCTCCTTATGTCAAAGAAAACGATCCGGTAAGTGCTATCTATACGCTGATTCCGGACGGTATAAAGCAGGCGGGTGAAGATACGCCGGCTATGCCGGACTTGTTACCGGGACAGCGCAAATATAAAGATGTGAACGGACTCGACGAGGAAGGGAATCTGACAGGAAAGCCTGATGGGAAAATAGATCAGGCAGATGTCGTATATCTGGGGACACGTGCACCGAAGTTTACTATGGGATTTTCGAATGATTTCCGGTACAAAGGATTTGATCTGAATATCTATCTTTATGCTTCGGTTGGCGGATACTCCTATCCTTACACTCAGGTAGAACACGGGGTGTATGGTGGAAACGGCATCCAGAGGCTGAAAGACAATAATAACTTTTTGGCGGATATAAAAAATCGTTGGACTTCCGACAACATGAGTTCTGCTATGCCTAGTGGCGAAGTGAACAGCTATGATAGCTACGGTGCTCCGAACTGGGAGAAGAATACATATTTACGTCTGAAGAACGTAACGTTGGGATATGATTTGAGCAGACTGTTTAAAGCTGATAAGTTGAAAGTAAGATTTTACTTTTCCGGTCAGAATCTGCTGACGTTTACCGGATATAAAGGACTCGATCCGGAAGTTGAAAACGACCGGGCGTCATATCCTCAACAGAAGACTTTTTCATTTGGACTTGATGTGAAATTTTAAACTGGAATGTCATGAAGAAATTAGCTAAAAAACTATTATTACTATTTATAAGCATTCAGTTTGTAGCCTGTGAGGGGAGCTTGGAACCTCACTTGTATGGAGTTGTAGATACTGGGAATGCGTTTAATACTCCTGCAGACCTTTCGGCTGCAACGGTTGCCCTTTATTATGAATTACGCCAAAAAGGCTGGGGACCTTATTTGTTTTGTGATGGAAGTTCTTTTGTAATGGATGAAGTTTCAACCGAAGAATGGACTACCAAGTGGTCATGGGTTGCTTTTCTGAATGGTTCGTGGACGGATGCTGACCAGATGGTGAAAGGATTCTATAACTGGACTGCCCCTAATATCACCCGTTGCACTTATACGATAGCGAAGATGGAAGAGTCTCCGGTAGCTCAGTCGGTGAAAGACTTGTATATTGCGGAGGTCCGGGCGCTCAGAGCCTTTTTCATGTTCGATTTATATCGGCTTTATGGTCCTATGCCAATGATTCTGGAAGCCGACCAGGCAATCAATCCGGACCCGGATTATAAACCTTACAGACCTACGTCTGAAGAAGTCGGAACTTTCCTGACGACAGAACTACGTGCTGCTGCCGACGCACTTCCGGTAGAACAAGCTGAATACGGACGTATCACAAAGGGAGCTGCCCTGCATTATTTACTGAAATATTATATGCATGAAAAGCAGTGGCAGAATGCTCTCGAAACGGCAAATGAGATTATCGGTCTGAATTACTATGAACTGGAGAAGGATTATGCAAGTATATTTTCAGCTCAGAACGAAGGTAATAAAGAACTGATGTTTGTTGTGAGAGCTGAACCACTGGCAGATTATGGTAATCATACATATGCAAATATTTTGCCGGGTGACTACGCTTCACCTTATGGAAACATCGTAGAAGGATGGTCCGGACACCGGATGCCGTGGGAATTCTATGATACGTTTGATGAAAATGACCGGCGAAGAGCTTTGGCACAGGCCGAATATACATCAAAGTCCGGTGCTACAGTTGATTTGAGAGCCAGTGGTGATGTAGGTGCTTTGCCTTTGAAATATGGGATTGATCCTGAAGCTACAGGCACATGGGCAGGCAATGACAAGGTACTCGACCGATATGCAGAAGTGTTGTTATTTAAGGCGGAAGCATTGAATGAACTGAATGGTCCTAATCAAGGGAGTGTCGATCTGATTAATGATATCCGGAAACGTGCTTTTGGCTTTGGCACCTCGCTGCCTGCAATACCCGTTTTTAAAGAGAGCTTTGACGGAGAGTTTGTTGACAATGTTATAGGGATATTCTCGATGAATAACTACGATCAGGCCGGTGGATCTGCCTGGAAGTATGATGTGGATAAAAACAACACGTTGAATAACGGAAACAGCTTACATGTGGAAGTTGAATCTTCGGGTACAGAATTCTGGACTTTGCAGATGCGAACAGAACCTTTGGTTGCAAAAGGGCGTAAGTATTCAATAAAGATGAAGCTGAAAGCCTCGAAAGACATTCAGTTTGAAATACGCGTTGAAGGACCATTGAGCCACATGGAATCCATCTCTTTGAAAGCAGGCGAAGTAAAGGAATTCTCCACACAGACAGGTAAAGCTACGGAAGATCAAAATTGTGCTCTGTTCCTTGCTTTGGGAAATTCCGGAAGCGGATATGAACTTTGGATTGATGAAATCGAGTTTACAGCAATGGAACAGGCTGCTGATGGTGGAGACGCTATCATAAAGCAATTATCCGATTTCCCGGATAAGGAGTCGTTGAGAGACTGGATTCTGAAAGAAAGAGGCTGGGAGTTCTGGTATGAAGGAAAGCGCAGGGAAGATTTGATCCGGATGGGGAAATATGTAGAAACCGGTAAGAAGTATAGTACTAATTTCTCAGAGAAGAATCTTTTGTTCCCGATTCCTACATCGGTTATTATTGAAAATTCTCATATCGAGCAGAATCCTCATTATTGATCTTGAACAATTTATTTATCAGTTTTCAATAGGTATTTTATTAAATAATCATTGATATATGAAAAAGTTAAAGCATTCTATTCTTTCGCTCTTGTTATTGATGGGAGCGTGTATTGTCAGTTGTAGTAATGATGATGGACAGACTTCCTCCACCGATCCGGATGAAGTAGGGGGAGAAAGTTTCACGATTCCTGTATCGAGTTTGCGTTTGCGGGAAAACTTCGATGTATTATCTTCATTTCAATAATAACTTGAAAATCAGAGTTTATAAAAGTAAAGACCTGTCCACGTGGAAAGACGAAGGATATTCTTTTATAGCTAAAACTGATTTCTGGGGGCAACAGGATTTTTGGGCACCGGATGTGTATGAATATGAAGGACGTTATTATTTATTTGCTACTTTCAGTAATGCGGGAGTGAAGCGGGGAACTTCTATTCTAGTTTCCGATAGTCCGAAAGGCCCTTTCACTCCACTTGTAAACAAGGCGATTACTCCTTCCGGCTGGATGTGTCTGGATGGATCTTTGTATATTGACAAAGAAGGAAATCCCTGGCTGTTGTTCTGTCGTGAGTGGCTGGAGACCATCGACGGTGAAATTTATGCCCAACGGCTGGCGAAAGATCTGAAAACGACAGAAGGTGATCCGTATCTGTTGTTCAAGGCTTCGGAAGCTCCCTGGGTAGGCTCTATTACAAGTTCCGGGGTGACAGGCAATGTTACGGATGCTCCTTTTATCTATCGTCTGGATGATGGAAAACTGATTATGCTATGGTCCAGTTTCCGAAAGACAGATGGAAAATATGCTATCGGGCAGGCTGTCTCGGCATCAGGTGATGTGCTTGGTCCTTGGGTGCAGGAGCCCGAAACGTTAAATAGTGACGATGGCGGACACGCGATGGTATTCAAGGATCTTAAAGGCAGGCTGATGATTTCTTATCATGCACCGAATTCGCAGACGGAACATCCGGTGATAACACCTATTTATATTAAGGATGGAAAATTTGTAGCTCTGAATTAATGTGGCTTTTTCTTTCTGAACCGTCTATTGTATATAGATTCAGTTGACAGAAATAAATAATCTATTTTGCGGGTATATGTCTCATTATTTAGAAGGAAGTGTTAACTTTGGCGAAATAGATTCTGTTGACCGATGTTGCCGTTATTGTATAGAAGGTAAAGTCAGAAAAGTAAATAAATAATTTGAAGAGCTTATGAAAATAAGAAATCTGGTGTTTGGTGCCATTTGTGGCATTATATTCTTTTCCTGTTCGGAGTCTGGTGGGGGAAAAGAGGTAGAGATGGATCGCTTTGTCACAGACCTGATGGGTAAAATGACGATCCGTGAGAAGCTGGGACAGTTGAACCTTCCTTCCGGTGGCGACTTGGTGACAGGCTCGGTGATGAATAGTGAGCTTAGTGATATGATTCGCAAAGAAGAGATCGGTGGCTTTTTCAATGTAAAAGGAATCAAAAAAATCTATGACCTGCAACGGCTGGCAGTGGAAGAAACCCGATTGAAAATTCCCTTGATAGTCGGGGCGGACGTCATACATGGTTATGAAACGATTTTCCCGATACCGTTGGCCCTCTCATGCAGTTGGGATACGTTGGCTATTCAGCGGATGGCGCGGATTTCTGCCATTGAAGCCAGTGCGGATGGCATTTGCTGGACATTCAGCCCGATGGTAGATATCTGCCGGGATGCCCGTTGGGGACGTATTGCCGAAGGAAGCGGTGAGGACCCTTATCTGGCTTCACTGTTGGCAAAGGCCTATGTGCACGGTTATCAAGGTGACAGTATGCAGGGAAAAGATGAAATCCTTTCTTGTGTAAAACATTTCGCCCTCTATGGAGCATCAGAAGCCGGTAAGGATTATAATACAGTCGACATGAGCCATCTGCGTATGTATAACGAATATTTTGCTCCTTATCGGGCGGCGGTTGAGGCTGGTGTCGGTAGTGTGATGAGTTCTTTTAATATAGTAGACGGCATACCGGCTACGGCAAATAAATGGCTGTTGACAGACGTGCTTCGTGACGAATGGGGATTTCAGGGACTTTTGGTCACAGACTACAATTCCATTGCTGAAATGTCCATTCATGGTGTGGCTCCTTTGAAGGAAGCCTCTGTCCGTGCTTTGCAGGCGGGGACGGATATGGACATGGTTTCCTGCGGCTTTCTCAATACGTTGGAAGAATCGCTGAAAGAGGGGAAAGTCACCGAAGCACAGATTGATGCAGCTTGCCGTCGTGTGCTGGAGGCTAAGTATAAACTGGGCTTGTTTGCCGATCCATATAAATATTGCGATACGTTACGTGCGGAAAAAGAACTTTATACACCTGAGCACCGTGCAGTTGCACGCGAGGTTGCGGCAGAGACGTTTGTTCTACTGAAAAATGAGAATCACCTGCTTCCGTTGGAGGAAAAAGGGAAAATTGCATTAATAGGTCCGATGGCAGATGCACGCAATAATATGTGCGGAATGTGGAGCATGACCTGTACTCCGTCCAGATATGGTACATTACTCGAAGGAATCCGGTCGGCAGTAGGAGACAAGGCTGAAATACTTTATGCCAAAGGCAGCAATGTATATTATGATGCGGAAATGGAAAAAGGAGCTGTCGGCATCCGTCCGTTGGAACGTGGTAATGATCAGCAACTGCTGGCCGAGGCATTGCGTACGGCTGCCCGTGCCGATGTGATTGTGGCTGCTGTGGGTGAATGTGCGGAAATGAGTGGTGAATCTCCTTCCCGTACTAATCTGGAAATCCCTGACGCTCAGCAGGACTTATTGAAAGCATTGGTGAAAACAGGTAAGCCTGTGGTACTGCTCCTGTTCACCGGTCGTCCTTTGATCTTGAACTGGGAAAGCGAACACATTCCTTCTATTCTGAATGTATGGTTCGGAGGTAGTGAGACAGGGGATGCCGTTGCCGATGTTCTGTTTGGCAAAGCCGTCCCGTGCGGTAAGCTGACTACTACCTTCCCTCGTTCGGTAGGGCAACTTCCTTTGTTCTACAATCATTTGAACACCGGACGTCCGGACCCGGACAACCGTGTTTTCAACCGGTATGCCAGCAACTATCTGGATGAGAGTAACGAACCTCTTTATCCTTTCGGATACGGTTTGAGTTATACCGACTTTGTATATGGCGACCTGCAGCTCAGTTCGGAAACCTTGCCGAAAAATGGAAACCTGACAGCTTCCGTTACCGTCACCAACAAAGGGAACCATGACGGCTATGAAACGGTACAAATCTATTTGCGTGATATCTATGCGGAAGTAGCGCGTCCGGTGAAAGGGCTGAAAGGCTTCGATCGTATCTTCCTGAAAAAAGGAGAAAGCCGTGAAGTGAAGTTTGTACTTACGGAAGATGACCTGAAATTTTATAATTCCGGGCTGCAATATATCTACGAACCGGGAGAGTTTGACGTGATGATAGGTACGAACAGTCGTGATGTACAGACAAAGCGCTTTATTGCGGAATAATTATTTTGAAATCTAATATATTAGTTACAACCATGAAAAAACTTACATTTTTATTATTATGTGTCTTGTGTACGCTTTCGTTGCAAGCTCAGAAGCAATTTACACTAGCCTCACCTGATGGAAATCTGAAAACGACAATAACCATTGGCGACCGGCTGACTTATGACATTACATGCAACGGCAGGCAGATTCTGACTCCTTCTCCCATATCAATGACGTTGGATAACGGGACTGTCTGGGGAGAAAATGCGAAATTATCCGGAACTTCCAGGAAGAGTGTGGACGAGATGATACTATCTCCTTTCTACCGTGCCAGCGAATTGAGAAATCATTATAATGGACTGACCTTGCGTTTCAAAAAAGACTGGAATGTAGAGTTTCGTGCATACAATGACGGTATCGCCTACCGTTTTGTGAATCAGGGGAAGAAGCCTTTTCGTGTGGTGACAGAAGTATCTGATTATTGTTTTCCATCGGATATGACTGCCTCCGTGCCTTATGTAAAAAGCGGTAAAGATGGCGATTATAACTCCCAGTTTTTTAATTCTTTCGAGAATACGTATACAACGGACAAACTGTCGAAGCTGAATAAACAGCGCTTGATGTTCTTGCCGTTGGTAGTAGATGCGGGCGATGGAGTGAAAGTCTGTATCACAGAGTCCGATCTGGAAAATTATCCGGGACTTTATCTTTCTGCTTCGGAAGGCGCGAATCGTCTGAGCAGTATGCATGCTCCTTATCCGAAGCGTACGGTACAGGGTGGTCACAACCAGCTTCAGATGTTGGTGAAGGAGCATGAAGACTACATTGCCAAAGTGGATAAGCCGAGAAACTTCCCCTGGCGTATAGCCGTGGTTACTACCACCGATAAGGACCTTGCCGCTACCAATCTCAGCTACCTGTTAGGTGCGCCTTCACGTATGTCCGATCTTTCATGGATTAAACCGGGAAAGGTTGCTTGGGACTGGTGGAATGACTGGAATCTGGATGGCGTTGATTTTGTGACCGGAGTAAATAATCCGACTTATAAGGCATATATAGACTTTGCTTCTGCAAACGGTATCGAGTATGTGATACTTGACGAGGGATGGGCAGTGAACTTACAGGCGGATTTGATGCAGGTTGTCAAGGAGATTGACCTGAAAGAACTGGTAGATTACGCAGCTTCTAAAAATGTAGGTATCATCCTTTGGGCCGGTTATCATGCATTCGAGCGTGATATGGAAAATGTGTGCCGTCATTATGCCGAAATGGGAGTAAAGGGTTTCAAAGTGGACTTTATGGACCGTGACGATCAGGAAATGACTGCATTCAACTATCGTGCCGCTGAAATGTGTGCTAAATACAAGCTGATTCTCGACCTTCACGGCACTCATAAGCCTGCCGGATTGAACCGTACTTATCCGAATGTGTTGAATTTCGAAGGAGTCAATGGGTTGGAGCAGATGAAATGGAGTTCACCGTCAGTAGATCAGGTGAAGTATGATGTGATGATTCCTTTCATCCGTCAGGTTTCCGGTCCGATGGATTATACGCAGGGGGCGATGAGGAATGCTTCCAAGGGTAACTATTATCCTTGTTATTCAGAACCGATGAGTCAGGGAACCCGTTGCCGCCAACTAGCCTTGTACGTGGTGTTTGAATCTCCTTTTAATATGTTGTGCGATACTCCGAGCAACTATATGCGCGAACCGGAATCAACGGCATTTATCGCAGAAATACCAACTGTATGGGATGAAAGTATCGTTCTTGACGGTAAAATGGGAGAGTATATTGTGACAGCACGCCGGAAAGGGGATGTCTGGTATGTAGGTGGAATTACAGATTGGAGTGCACGTGATATTGAAGTCGATTGTTCTTTCCTGGGTGATAAATCTTATCATGCTACTTTGTTTAAAGATGGTGTGAATGCTCATCGGGCAGGTCGTGATTATAAGTGTGAGTCCTTCCCGATAAAGAAGGACGGTAAACTGAAAGTTCATCTGGCACCGGGAGGAGGTTTTGCCCTTAAGATAAAATAATTATTTTAGAGTTGAAACTATGTTTTTTATCGTCACCCGTCACTTTTTAGAATAAAGTATTAATATATAGACCAATAGCGGTGACGGCAAATGCTGATGGCTAAGTGACGGCAAGAGTTTTACGCTTTTTGCCGTCACTTTTTGTGTTGTAAACTGATTCTTGGTCTAGCATATTATTCTCCTAGAGATAATCAGGCTCCCCACGTAATTTGAATGCGTTTTTGCTCTCATGCCCTAACAGATTGTCTGTATGCCTTTATTCATCTTAGTTTCAGGTATGGCAGCAACTGTGGTAGCAGGTATGATAGCAAGTGTTTGCTCTCACTCTTCCATGTATCATTATCTGTCATTTGTTTGATGTTGTCATTTGATTTACAGTGTGTTAATGTCTGAGTTGTCAATTCTTAACGATTGATATTTCAGACATTAATAATTGATAAATCATCCTTTAATAGTTGATAACTCCGCTGTTTTTGAGTGATAAATGATTTATTGTTTCTTGGAAGAGCAGGTTAATCGAACAGTTGGTGCGGTCAAGTTAATTGAATCATATAAGTAAGGGATCAGTTTGTCTTACCCTGGATTTGGTTGACTACTATAAGTATCAACTAAAATGAATAAAA
>OGHW01002367.1_pt1 | contig 11537 bp, 7 predicted proteins | sample 1571641 | NCBI WGS metagenome assembly OGHW01 (sample SAMEA2582066, study PRJEB24529) | metagenome | biome: Human gut stool | place: China | collected 2011 | reverse complement strand
AAACATAAAGATTTAGATAACCTGAGATATGCACAAGATATAGATGGAGAAAAAAAAGTTTATACAATGGCCAATGAGGATGAAAGGAATCTACACTATTTAGCATATCTTATAGTGATACTTAAGGATTTAAAATATGGTTGGGATCAAGATAGTTTCGATGAATTGAATACAAATATTCCTAAAATATTATCTTCTATAATTGAACAACAACAGAATTTGTTGGCTCTTTCGACAAGCAAACAAATTATAACGTTTTTATATTCTGTATATGAGATGTCTAATCATTGGGCTATCTATGCTTTTCAAGAAGAAGACGGTGAGTTCGAACCAGCAGCAGAGATAATCCTTAACCAATTATATGATATCTATTACAGTAATTATATGAGTTACAGTAATTATATGAGCTTAGAATAATTTTCCAGTGGACTTTTGACCACTTTTTCTCTACAATTACGAAACCAACATCGTCTAGTTCAAGCTCTACTCAAGCAACTGGTAGTGAATCAGCTCAGAGTGACACCAAAACGGTAGCTGGAAGTCCCCCAACAACACCTACGCAACAACAAGATTCTGGAGCTGCTGATTCATCAAAAGAAATGATGTTAAATCCTGAATATCATAGCAATATTGATGAAAATGGTTATAACACACTCTTGGGTGTTTATGCGCGAGATATGATCGACGAGGCAAATAACTATCATGCTACTACCGAGCCAACATCATCAACAGGAAGTTCTGAATAAGCTTCTTATAACTTGTGACTCCTTTATAAAAAGTCAGAAGAATACTGAAAACGCCAATTACAGCTATTGGTGTTTTTTACTATCAAATCTATTGGTACTATCGTATCACTTGAAAACCTCACCAAAATAGTCTATACTTTTTGTTAGTTTATGAACTAACAAAAGAGGTGACACATGGGATATTTTGATTATTCAAGAGAGCCAAGAAGCGATATCGCTTTTATCGATATGAAGTCTTTTTATGCTAGCGTCGAATGTGTTGAGAGAGGGTTACATCCTCTAAAGACTTCTCTATGTGTTATGAGTAGAGCTGATAACTCTGCGGGTCTTATCCTAGCTTCTTCACCGATATTTAAGAAAGTGTTTGGAAAATCAAACGTAGGAAGAGCATACGACCTCCCTTTTGATGTTCAAACAAGAAAGTTCTCATATTACAATGCCAAGAAACAAGGACTAAGAACAGATCCAGAATACGTGAGATTCATTGAAAACTGGGCAAAAGTGACTTTCATCGTTCCTCCCAGAATGGATGAGTATATCGCAGTTAATATGGAAATCCAAGGTATTTTTCAAAACTATGGTAGCCCTAACGATATTTACCCTTATTCTATAGACGAAGGTTTTATTGACCTATCTAGTTCTCTTAATTACTTCGTTCCAGATAAGCAGTTGTCACGAAAGCAAAAACTTGACCTTATTTCAGCAAGAATCCAAAGGGACATCTGGAGACAAACTGGCATCTATTCAACCGTTGGTATGTCCAATGCTAACCCTTTACTAGCTAAACTAGCCCTTGATAATGAAGCAAAGAAAACTTCAACCATGAGAGCTAACTGGTCCTATGAGGATGTGGAGAATAAGGTATGGTCTATTCCTAAGATGACAGATTTCTGGGGTATCGGTAAAAGAATGGAGAAACGCTTCAACACGTTAGGTATCCACTCAATCAAAGACTTGGCAAATGCCAACCCAGATATCTTGAAGAAAGAACTAGGAGTAGCTGGCCTTCGTTTATGGTTTCATGCTAATGGTATTGATGAAAGTAACGTTCATAAGCCCTATAAACCCAAATCAAAAGGTCTAGGTAACTCCCAGGTTCTCCCTAGAGACTATTTTAGACAACGTGATATTGAAATTGTCCTTAGAGAGATGGCCGAGCAAGTTGCTATCCGATTGAGAAAGATAGGCAAGAAAGCGACTGTTGTTTCAATACACCTTGGCTACTCTAGGCAAGAGAACAAGCGTTCTATCAATACTCAAATGAAAATTGAACCAACGAATAGCACCGACATACTGACAAACTATGTGTTGAAGTTATTCCATAATAAATACACTTCAGGAGCAATCCGAAGTGTAGCGGTTAATTATTCTGGGTTTGTAGATGAATCTTTTGGTTTAATCTCACTGTTCGATGATGTCGAACAAATTGAAAAAGAAGAAAGGCTCCAGACAGCAATAGATTCTATCAGAGACCAATTTGGTTTTACCTCTCTGCTAAAAGCTAATGCACTTGATAGTGCATCGAGGAGTATTGCTAGAAGTAGTCTCATCGGAGGACATTCTGCTGGAGGTTTAGATGGTTTAAAATGATTAATCGTTCCTATTTACCATTTCAGGCAGCAAGAGAATACCAGGACCCCGGGATGCAGAAGTGGATGGGCTTCTTTCTGTCTGAGCATACCTCATCATTACATGCTGCTAAAAATCGTGTTGACTTCTCAACAGACTTAAGTAAGCCTCAGAAACTCTTATTACTTTCTCAACTCTATGCCAACCAACTTAAGGGGCAGTTCACTATCAAACATAGAGATAGAAAAGTTACTTTATTCGGCGAAGTGAGAGAACTGTCTCATAAGGAAATATCAATAAAGACTAGTGAAGGGTATAGATTAGTCCAACTCGACAATATTCTTCAAATTCAGCTTTTGGAAAATCACATATACTAAAAAAAGCAACAACCTATATTTGTGGTTGTTGCTTTTTAACTAGATTAACTAAAATCAACTGTAATAATTGAACCATCTTCATCAATGATAACATCGACAATTTCATCATCTTTATCTGCTTCATTCAATAGATTTTCAGCATAATCTTTTGCACTTGTTTCCTTATTATCATTGAAACTTGGCAATACAACATTTAAAACAAAAGAACTTATCTCCTTTTTACTTTTTTTGTCTTTCAGTAAAAAAACTTGGGAACTATATATCTGTTTACACCAACCACAATATGTAGTATTTTGACAATATTAAAAAGGCGACTTCCAAGCTAGGAAATCGTCTTTTTGATTTTTAGAACAAGTTCATCCTAATATTTCCACCAAATTGTGGCTTTTCAAGAGCTATCTGTGCTAACTGATTGAGTGTCTGTTCACTATTTTCTTTATTGTAGAATTTAAGACCTTTGATGATAACTCCATCAACTTCATCCTCAAAAATCAATTCCTCCTGATGGTCATTGATATATGAAAGAAGTTCTTCTTTCCATATATCTTTTTCTACTAATTGTTCACCTTTGGGTTCAATGAAAATTTGGAGATAGTAATCTTTATTTTGAAGAAGCAAAATGAAATCTGGTTGGAATCCAGAAAATGTGAGTTCTCTCGGATTTTCTTCAAACTGGTGCAATTTTAGTTGTTCAATTTTATCAGTGCCTTTTAACATGTTTTCATCCATACGAATAAGAAATACATCACCGTATTTTTCTTTCAATTCATCAACATGGTTTGCAATAGCATTGACTAAATTTTCTTCATTCCTATTGATTATAGCTGACTGATAGGCAAAAAAGTCAAATTTTTCAAAGCTGATATTAGACACATTTTGCTCTATGAATGAGTTGCTCTGTTTGGCTGTATCATAATTAGGTACTCTTTTACGATAATCAGCCAGATATTCCGAGATAGGATAACCAATAAAGCGATTTGTCCCCTTTTCTTTACGATAACCAGCCTTTATTTTAGAACTAAGCAAGTTAAAAAAGTTATCAACAATTTTCAGTTTTTCAATAGCTGAAAAATCTTCAACGATAGTTTCTTTTTCCGTTATGACAGATAGCACAAGATTCTGTAAATCTAACCAATTCTCACCCCAAAAATCTTCAATAGACTTAAGATTTGGAAGATATTTTTTCAGATTGCTAAATCGGAAAAAGTTAGAGCGACTAATTGATTTTTTAAAGTAACGAATATCAATTTCTCTTAATTGGGACGTTTTTGATTCTATTGATTCGGCTGTAAGGTAATCTGTTTCATACGTGGATTTGAAATAAGGGATAGTAGCAATTTTAGAAATTTCAATTCCATAGTCACGTAACTGTTTATAATGACTGTCAGGAATTTCCTCAGTTTCATTATAGTAAAGCTTACCTGTTTTATAGATTAGAGTTTTCTTAAATGATGGTTTCAGTTTGATTTCAATTTGAGGATTTTTCCCATCAGTCCCTGTAGCAAGATTCATTTTATCAAGTGATACCATCAAATTCTTTATATATTGTGGCTCATTAAGTGTGTGATAATGTAATGTCTCCAACAAAAGACTTGCTGTTTCGTCATCTTCGTCAAATCTTCTTTGATAAGAAATTTTTTGATTCAAGGGAAATGGATTATATCTAGCTCCACGTCCAATCAGTTGTGCTTCAGAATTGGTTGACTTAGTGTCCTTCTTATCAGTCATCTTGCCCAAGCTACTGATACGTACAATATCGTAAAGGTTTAGGACATCCCAACCTTCTGTTAATTTTGCCACGGCAAAGATAACACGATACAGATTACTTGGCGACTCAAGGGAATTAAGTGCCTGATACTGCCCTGTTTCTAGTAAGCCTTTTGAACTATTATCTGTATCATTTGCGTTCAAAATTCTCGTTGGTGAAAATCCCCGTCTTATCTCTTTCACAACAGTTGAAAGGTCGTCCTGTTCGAGATAATACTGATAAGCCAACTGTAAGGTATGGCTTTGCTCGTCTGGGACACTTTTCGATTGCGAGGTGAGAAACTCCCTCAAAGTCTCTACTGTAAGATTGTCAATAATCTCATTGAATAAACTATTTGCCTCATGTGATGCATCAATCTTTTGTGATTTGAAAAGAATAACTGGCTTGATGTCAATACCAAATGTTTCAAGAGCAAATTTCCGTCTATACTCACTGAGAAGAACTACACTGAGCATGTTTTCTTCATTAGAATTTCCAGTTTGAATCCGTCTTACGTTTTTTGAGAATCCATCTTTAATGTATGAATCTAAGGCGTAACGGTAAATAATTTTGTCTCTATATTTTTCATAGATGGTCTCATCGTCAAAATCAAGCGTTGCCGTAAATTCTAGTAAGAGATTCTCAGTATGTGTGTGAAGAAGTGACAATAAACTCTTTTCCCACGAAGCTTTTTCCAATTCCTTCTTACTTTTCTTTTTCGTAGAAGCGGAATAGTGATGGGCTTCATCCGCCAGAATGACCATCTTCGCTCTTTGATAATCTTTTAATGACATCACATTTTCAGCTTGGGTAAAGAGTTCATTTGTCAATGTTTGGATAGAAACGAATTTGATGTTAATGTCATTTTTATCAGGCAAGTCAGGAAATTTTCCAGAAATATGGTTGATAGAAATATGTTCTCCTTCAATTTCCAAGTGAGAATTGAAAAGAAATTTAGTGGACTGATCATTTGTTAGGTTATCAATCGTTTTACTCAGGACACCATTAGTATTTACGGTAAAGAGAAAATTTTGATAACCTTTTTCTTTAAAGAGATAGAGTATCAAACCAGCCATTAAATCTGTTTTCCCAGCCCCTGTAGCCATGTTGAACATAAGTTGATTTGGCTTGCGATGCTTGAAGGTTTCTGATGTCTGCGTATAGTGGAAATAGCGTATAGCTTCGCTCTGATATGACCGTGGGATATGTTTGAGGTTGTCTATGATATACCGTGGCAACTCCCATCCATACTCTTCGTGTAAAATATCCATATCCAACTGTTTTAGTTCATCAAATAGTTCAAAGGTCAATTCTTTTGGCTTTGCTTTTCTAACCATCATTGCCCTCCATAAAAACTCTTATTGAAATCAATATCTGATTGAGATAGTTGTGATTTAATGGTTTCATCACCAATTTCAGAATAGTTATGATAAAGCTGATTTTTATCAATAATCTTCACCAGAATTTTCTTTTGAACATCAAAATCTTCTTCCCAAAGATATTGACTAACTTCTTGTAAATCTACTCTAAAATCAAAATCAAGTGTGTTCTTCATCTCATCAAAAACAGTTCTCAACTCATCAGAATTTTTTGACTGAAGGACAGCATCAATAAAGGTTGAGTTCTTATCCATCAACTCAGCATAGACGAAAGAGCCACCACCGGACCAGTTGACAGCTTTAGAGATGCCAGTTTTATCTCCATTGATAACTTTACTTAATCGTGCAACACTATCGTTTTCACCATAGTCTAATTGCTCAAGTCCAATATATCGCCGTTCCATTTTGTGGGCGACAGCAACTGTTGTTCCTGACCCTAGATGATAATCCAAGACTAAATCCCCTTTATTGGTAGCTAGTTCAATAATTCTTCTAAGAAGTTTTTCTGGTTTTTTCCCACCTTTTAAGGTCACACCTCCTTCTTTAGCAATTCCCTCATAAGGAGTGTCCATCCAGATATTTGATAACTGAATACTTGGGACACGTTCACCATCTATTTCTCTAATTTTCTTGGAGTAGAATGCAATTTCTTGACCGTTTTTAACATAAACATCGTAGTTTCCATCCCGTACTTGAAAAAACACCATCTCCGGTTCTTCTTTAGATTTATCTCTAAGTTCAACTAAAAGTTTACTTGCATTATTGTTTATAGTTGTATATCGAAATACTGAGTCTGCATTCTCTAAGGCAAAATCTGCAACTAAATTATCAAAAAATGAGCGACCTAATTCGTTGATAGCTACTCTCTTATTTTCGTAACCTTGCTGTCTAGCTACATACTCACCAATATTTTCAATTTCCCATTTTGAAAAATGTTCATTTTTGTTTGATATATATAGATTATAATTAGTATCGTAATCAGAACGAACGTATTGAGGATTGTATTTCCATTTCGATTTATCTTTAGCAAACGATAAAATATATTCTGCTGTCTCAAATACTCCTGGATTTACACTTGCAAAACCAGAAGGAGATTTTGTTTTCAAGGTAATCTTATTGATGAAATTTTCTTTACCAAAAATTTCTTTTAGCAAGACATGTAACTCACCAACACCGTCATCACTAATCTGTACGAATATAGCCCCATCTTTGTCTAATAGTTCTTTAGCAATTTCAAGTCTGTTTTTCATGAAAGTCAACCAAGTTGATAACTTAAAATTAGAATTATAAGCAAAGGTATCTTCTTTTTTTTCCTTGATGAAATAGTAAGGTGGGTCAATATAAATCAATTTTACACTCCCTTTGTACCGTTTTTTCAAACTATGAAGTGCAAGCAGATTGTTTCCCTTGATAATCAGGTTGTCCGTATTCTTGATTTCTGATACAGGTGAAGAGTCGTGTTCGTCATATTTCTTAACATTTTGGAAAATCTTGTTATCAAGGAGGACATCAATCTCCTCTCGAGCAACGACTTCGTTTAAGAATGATTCAGAAGCCTCCTCTTTTGCGACATCCTCCTTACTCATACCAGCCTTCAAAACTGTATCTTTGTAAGGAAAATCTAGGACGACATCTGTCATTTCGTCTAAATAGCGATTATTTGCTGTTAGTCCGATTTTATTACTATAACGAGTATATGAGTTTGACCAATATTCATCGACTTCAAGGATTTGGATGATGTCATTTATTTTTAAAATCGTAGCTCCTGCAATTTCTTCGGTAAATGCTTCTTTTAGAATTGCATTTGTTAAGATGCTTTCCACCAATTCAGGTGTATACTTGTCTAAGTCTGTTATGATAGCATCCTTCTTCAAAAGTCCATCAACAATATAGCGTTCACTAAAACTTTCCACCACTTCACGAAGTGCCTGCTGAATCACTGTTTCCAATGTCTGACTCATACAAGCACCTCGCTTTCCAAGGCAACATAAAAAACTTTCTCACAAAAATGTGAAAAAGCCTGTTTTAGGGGTTGACAAAAAACACGACCGATTACATAATCAGCGTGAGTCTGTGAGTCTGTGAGTCTGTGAGTCTGTGAGCCTGTGAGCCTGTGAGCCTGTGATTGCATTCATACCAATCATTTCCTTTACTATGTTGATAAGTCCATTATACCACAAATTACTTTCTAACACTCTTAAGCCGATACACACATATATATTGTACTATGTATCGTGTATAGTTAAAATAGAAGTGACAATAAACTACAAGTCACTCAGTGCTTCCTTAGTCGTCTCTGCAGCTACGTGTGCATAAACCTCTACCATTGCAGTCCCCTTGTGTCCCAATTGTTGGGAGACCAGGAGACTGTCTTTTGTTTGCTCATATAGACGTGTCGCAAGTGTGTGTCGCAGTTTGTGAGGAGTAGTAGGCTTACCATAAGCGGTAGATAACTTCTTCACCAAAAGCTCGACAGAACGTGTGCCAAGCCTTGCAGGCACTTTATTCTGAGTCGTTAAGAAGAATGCTTTATCTGAATCACTTGCTGCGTAGCGTCCCTTCCTAATTTCTAAATAACGCTCGATATAAGGTATGCCAAATGGAGCGATATTTACAACGTCCTTTTTCCCACCTTTTCGGATAACTGTAATTGTTCTTGTGGCTAGATTGACATCTTGCATATCTAGGTTCACTAATTCAGATAACCGGACTCCAGTAGAGAGTAGAAGTGCTATGACAGCAAGATCACGCTCTTTATTTTTGACAAAGGATACCTGGGCACGTTTTGAGATTTTCTTTTCGTGCTCATTGTCGATATAATCTAGGAAAGACTGTGTATCGTTTAGAAAGAGTTTTTCTTTCATGTTATCTGCACGACTAGCTAAGGTATCTTTAGGTTTCTTGATTTTGACCTTAACCATGACATTGCGGTAAAAATAAGGCTCACCCTCGTCATCCTCAGTTTCTTGAGTGAGATACTTAAACAAACTAGAGAGAGCATCTTTAGTTCGAATAATGCTGACTTCAGAGATTGAACGACGCTCAGTATTTTCACGAAGGTAAACAAAGTAGCCTTCGATAACAGACTTTGGTAAATGGGCCAGCTCATCAATATGAACATCAGCAATCGTATCATAGTCTGCATAACGTACAGTTTCACCCAATTTCTCATGATCGCTAATCAACCATTCAAAAAATCGTCTATATTCTTTTAAGTACTCATACAGTGTTTTGTAGCTATATGGAATAACGAGCTTTGCTTGATAATATTCCTTAACATACCAAGGCATAATCTCAAGCAACTCGTTTATATTTTTCATAAGTGTTTCTTGTTTCATATTAGCCTCAAATCTAACAATTTTCTTGTTAATAGTAGTTTATCATAACTAATATGTGTATTCAACAAATATCTATTTTCCGAATAGATGCGGAGTGCCCCTAAGCTAATATCGATTTATCGTGATAGTATACATTTACTAACTCTAAAGCTTGACAATCATTTAAATGAAAGACCTAGTACTTTACAGTACTAGGTCCTTTTCTACTATTAATCAAGACTATGAAGGTTTTATATCGATAAACTTTTTTAGTTTTGGCCAAATTAATTTCTTTTTATCTCAACCTACATAATCGTCTATTTAAATTTTCTTTCTGAACGTTTTAATTCAATTTCTTTATCAAGAAGGTGGAGTAATGGAACCACATGCTCTGGGTTAGAAAATTTAGGACCAAAAATTACTTGTTCTAATTGAATGGGCATAACCCGTTCTAAATAAAGCTTCGCAACTGGACCACTCTTATCATCTATCTTTATATCTTTATTATCTGGATCTAACATAGCATATTTCAAAATACGTAGTTCAGATTCATAGCTATAGCCTGAAACTTTAAAAAGATAACGTATTTCCTCGAGGCACTCCTCAATAGCATTGTTCAGTAATGAATCTTTAGCTATGTTATTCAAAAATTGCTTAAGTTCTACTAAACTTGTGTTTATAGATTTTATTTCTTCATCATCTAACATATTATTATTATCTTCTTTAACCACATTTGAATCACCGTTGTTTAATGACTCTTCATCAAGGTAACAAATTCGATAAAGGTAGTCCTTTTCATAAGAAGAGATTGTTTCCTCACATTTTGTAGATATTAATTTTTTCTCCAAGATTGAATTACCAAATTTACCCATCCATTCTGTTTCAGCCATAGACTCATATACTTTAAAACTATCAGTTTTTAATACCAGACAAACACCTTCCGCTCTAGCCCCGTACTGTGACCACATAGCTAAGTTATCAATCTCAGTTGTTAAACTCATCAAAAACCAAGGGCTAGGTTTTAAAAAATCTTCTGAATAATCTGATTCACTTATACCTAGATATTTATCTAAGACAGTTCCCTCCTCAGGGTCATTCATATACTTTACATTGCATAAACGTGAATGCTCTCTGATATAATACTCTTCTTTACGATTCTTACTGTCTTTACTTTGTTTTAAGAATATTTGTAAAACTTCTCCTGAGGTATAGTGACCAAATTTTTTTTCTGTTAAATCCTTAACGGATAATTGGTACTTAATTTTTTGCACTATCCAGTATATTTTGATTAGTTGTTCCCAATAACAGTCTTCCAAATCTTTTAATAGTTCTATTAAAGGAGCATATCTTGTCAGTTCTACACCAAATTCAATGATAATTTTAAACATTTCCTTAGTAACTGACACTGTATCACTATTAAACGAATCTGTTCCATTATTAAAATAAAAAATATTGCCTATAATATATTCAGTAAGTTCATAATTATCATTACTTAGACAATTAAATAGAATTTTCAACCTTTCTTTAACACTAACTTTTTCCCCACTAGAAAAATTAGAATTAATGTTATTTATATATTCAGAGATTACAGCTGCAAATACTCTACTAATATGTTCCTTCTTAGAAAACTTATTATAAATGTTAATTACTTCCGTAAAAGTTTCCATTAAATCCTGTTTAGCGTCCTGTCTACTTGCTAAATAAACTAATGTTTTTACATATGCACCTGCTACGGCTTCTGAGTCAGGAAAATTCTCGTAAATATCATATGCTTTAGCTACCGTTGCCGTTACGGCAGCTAAACTGTCCTGACTTTCTACTAGAATCTTTAATGTGCGTACATATTCATATGCTACGGCTTCTGAGTCAGGAAATTTCTCGTAAATATCATATGCTTTAGCTACCGTTACCGTTACATCAGCTTGGCTATCCTGAAGCCTGGCTAGAATACTTAATGTGAGAACATATGTATATGCAACGACTTCTGATTCAGGAAATTTCTCGTAAATACTATGAATTTTAGCTACCGTTACCGTTACGTCAGTTAGACTGTCCTGTCTCATGGCTAGAATAGATAATATCCTTACATATTCCATTCCTATGTCTTTTGATTCAGGAAATTTCTCGTAAATATCAAGAATTTTAGCTACCGTTGCCGTTGCGTTAACTAGATCCTGTCTCATGACTAGAGTACTTAATGTCTGTACATATTCAGTTGCTACGTTTTCTGATTCGGGAAACTTCTCGCAAATATCAGAAGCTTTAACAACCGTTGCTGTTGCGTCAGCTAGACTGTTCTGGCTCAGGGATAGAATATTTAGTGTACTTACATATTGGATTGCTATGTCTTCTGATTCAGGAAATTTCTCGTAAATACTATGAATTTTAGCTACCGTTACCGT
>OGHW01002346.1_pt1 | contig 11647 bp, 9 predicted proteins | sample 1571641 | NCBI WGS metagenome assembly OGHW01 (sample SAMEA2582066, study PRJEB24529) | metagenome | biome: Human gut stool | place: China | collected 2011 | reverse complement strand
ATATACCTTTCCTCCAAGCTTATGTATTTTTTTTACATAGTGCCTTATAAATGGTCCTATACGACACGCTAATATATAAATAACAGGCTGTTTCACCTGCTTTTTCTCTATATATCTGCAACACTCTTTTAACGCAGCTACGTCATAATAAATAGCTTGTGCTGATCCAACATCAGGTACTTTTATCATAAAACATCTGGCATTATGATATATATACTCTTTGTTTTCCTTTCCCTTGCATGCCACATGATACTTTATCTTATCATTATTTCGCTGATATTCTGTTAATTTATCTACAAAAGTTTCGTACCCACCATATGCCGCCGGTATCCCTTTTGACCCTATTATAAATACATTCTGCATCTTTTACATACTTCCCTTTCCGGATATCACAACTTGAACTGTCCGCAATAATATTTTAATATCATTCGCCATACTCCAATGACAAATGTATTCTGTATCAAGTTTGACTACTTCTTCGAAATCTGTAATTTCACTTCTTCCTGAGACCTGCCAAAGTCCTGTAATACCAGGTTTTACCGACAATCTTGCTTTATGATGCAATTTATACTTCTCATATTCATCTACTGTAGGTGGTCTTGTCCCCACTAATGACATATCTCCCCTTAAAACATTAAAAAACTGTGGGAACTCGTCTAAGCTTAGTTTGCGAATCCAGTTTCCAATTCCCGGTATATATTCTCCTGTTTTCCGATCAATTTTACTGCCAATGATCCTTGGGTCGTTTTCCATTTTGAACATCATACCATCTGCTATCTGATTTTGCTCCAAAAGATTTTTTTTTCGTTCTTCAGCATCCAGATACATCGTCCGGAATTTATACATATTAAATTTTCTGCCATTTTGTCCCACTCTCTCCTGTTTAAAAAAAATCGGTCCTGGAGATTTTATAAAAATAATAGGTCCCAAAAAAAGTATAAGTATAAGCGTAATGGCGGTTCCCACCAGCCCCCCAGCTATATCGAGCGTCCTTTTCATAAAATATTCTTTGTTGCTCACAATTCGAATACTGGATGTAAGTACTAAATATCCACATACCATTTCAGCAGTCTGATTTTCACTTTGTGTCAAGCCATCCTGCATAATCGTGTAATGAACCACAATCCCCATCTCAGAAAACTCACGTGTATACTTTGCAGGAAATGACATATCATTTGGCAAAACAATAAGCACTTCATCTACCCAGTTCTTGCATACCCATTCTGTCATATTTTCTTCCAAAACGATCTGGATATTTTGGTATTGCTTCTCTTGTTTTATACAATCCATAAAAACAATACCTGATAACTTATAAGTTTGATAGTTATTCTCTCTGATTCTCTTTAATGCTTCTTCTGCCATTTTTGATGTTGTAATCAATAACAGAGAGCAATTTCCTTCCTCTGTCTGATATTTTTTTACATGAAGTTTCCATAATGTTCTGGTCATCCACCCTATGCCTAATTGATAAATTCCCAAAAGAAACAATACTGTTCTTGAAAAATCATCTCCGTCTTTTACAACAATCAGGTAAAAGCTTATAAATAATTCAAGTATGCATACCTGCTTTACGACAGACACAAACTCAACATAATGACCTCGTTTCAAAATATCCTTATAACCTTCTAAAAAAAATGCATATATAAATTCAAAAAGCACAAGAACAAGCATCATATTCTGATAAATAACTTTATGTGGATTTCCTCCCAAACCATGTCTGCTAAAATATGCTAATGCAAAGCAGACCTGCAGGCAAAGCAGATCCAGAATAATAAAATCCAAATGCTTTAACCAGCCTTTATTCTTTCGCCGATACATATTATCTCCCTATGTTTTACATATTTTCAAAATTCAACCAGATTATTCTAACATAATACTCTGTGAAAAACAATTTTAACGCCTGCTCTCACTCACCTAAGAATTTGCAAGCTTTTATTTATTATGCTACAATAACCCGTGTCTGCCTTCAAGGCTTCGTAACAAATTTTAAATTATAATTAATAAATAGGGTAAAACATTTATGAATAAAAATTTTTTTAGACAATACAATAAATTAATACTTGGTTCAATAATTTTATTTTTTACTGCATTACTTTTTAATCATTGGACTCCCTACGCAGCCGATGATTACAGCTATATGTTCAACTTATCCGATGGCTCACGTATGACTTCCATTGGGCAGATTTTTTCGTCCCTGGCTGTACACTATACAAAGTATGGCAACGGACGCCTTGTTTCCCACTTTTTTGTTATGCTTTTTCTGATTGGTTCCAAGTGGATTTTCAATCTCGTGAATGCATTTATTTTTGTGTTGCTTATATTAAGCATTTATCATTTGACCTCTCATAAAAAAGCTTGCAGCCTTTTACTTTTTTTTGCAATTCCAACTTTATTATGGCTTTATATGCCTGCCTATGGTCAGATTTTTTTATGGTTGGATGGTTCCATTAATTATATGTGGAGTTATCTGTTTGCTCTGTTGTTTCTGTCAGTCTATATTACTTTATTACGAGGAAAATCTCTGTTAAACCAAACCTGGAAGTTGATCCTGTTCTGTGTATTTACATTCCTTTTTGGAAATTACTCAGAGAATGTATCTTTTTCCGTTATCTTTACCGGTTTTCTTCTTCTGTGCATTACAATGTACAGACAGAAAAGTATCAGGAAATTTTTTATTTATATTTTTCCGATTGCATGTGGGGCTCTTGGATATCTGATCTTACTGTTAAGTCCTTCCGGAAGTGCCAAGTTCTCCGAAAATCTATCGCTTTCGCTGCTTTTTAAAAATGCGATTGAGATATTTACAGAATATTATAATGCCTGTCGGATCCCTTTGATTCTGTTTTTTGTACTTCTTGGCATTGCGATTTATCACAAATTGAATAAGACAGAGATTCTCATTGCGCTCTCCTTCTTTTTCATCAGTGTCATATCTTCCGGCATGCTTATGATTGCAAGCTATCTGCCAGAGCGAAGCCTTGCCAATGGAATTGTGTTTCTTCTGATTGGAATTGTCCAATTGCTGCAATTATTGCGCGAACATGTACGCTTAGAATGTATCTCCCTGTGTGTGTGCATTTATCTTCTGGTCAGCAGTCTGATGTCGTACTGGGAAGGTTCCTACGATATTTACCGGGTGCATAAGGAACAGGCAGTTCGTGATGCTGCAATAGAGAACTCTGTAAATTCCGGCAACATGACAATTGGTGTACCAATTATTACTTCCACAACCAAGTATAGCTGTAAATATGGCTTGTTAGATTTGAACGGAAAGGATGCTAAGGATCCATTTCCAAATGTGTATGTTGCAAAATACTACGGTTTAGATCAAATTTATGTAATTTATCCTGATTTGGATAATGAATAAGTATTTTCTGTAAAACAAAAAAGAAGAAGATCACTGACAATTTACTCAATGATTTTCTTCTTTTTTCATATTATCCATTATTACTTATTTTATGATCTCTCTCTATCAGAATCACGCGGAATCTGTCTCCTTTTCGATATCCAAATACACGCTGTTTTTCACTATATCGAAATTTCATTATCGTCTGAGAATATCCTGCAAAATAATTTTTCTTACCTGCGCCATGATACCTCTTGTATTCCAATCCATCATCCCGGTCTATCGTATCCCATGATTCATGCTGAACAAATTTATCCAGTGTTCCTAGCAACTGCTTATATTCGCTTTCTTCAAGCTGATCCGGACCTGACTTTTTCTCCAACAAACTACAATCTATTCTTGTCCCCTCATATCTGATTTTCAGATAATCACATCTGTCTATATTTAGGTCTATGTAATGATTTTGTGCAAGATATCGTGGTGAATATATAGATAACACCTCATATTTTTGGCTGCCTTTTTGTATATCTAACACACAATCCGTATATTTTTCAGACTTGAATGATAATAGTGAAAATCCATTCTCTGCGGCCTCTGCCAGTGCAGTTGCAGTGACACTTTCTTGCTGCCAGATATTTAAAGGACATTTCATCCGAAAGTTTTCCTTCACTTATCACATCATTCTTATCATCTGTCATATGTCTGGTAATTTTTTGGTTTACCGTAATCTCGATTTCTTTACTGCCTACATATTTATTTTTTAACTCACTGATTTTTCCGATATCTATATATTCTCCGCGAAAAGGATTCTTTCCCTTCTGTATCATTGCTAGCAATGCCTGAATAACGGTCGACTTTCCCATGGAATTTTTTCCTGCAAGCAATGTCAGATTTTTAAAGTGAAACTCTGCCTCTTCAAAACATTTTAACCCTTTAATTGTCAGCTCATTTATCATTTATTTATCTCCTAGATAATTAATCAATCGACTTATATTAGCATAGGTTACCGATGTGTCATGCAGCATGCTGTACAAATACGATCTCTCGTCATATAGTTCCCTCAAATTTCCACGTATATCATTCATACAAATTGCAATTGCCATAAATATTGACTTATATTTCTCATCAAATCTTCTATGTGCAATCCTCATTGTTTTTTCATAATCAATCTCTTCACACTTACTGCATGTATGCAAAACGCATTCTACAAAGTCATTAATATATCCATCTCTCAGATTATCCATTTCATAGATTGCATTTTCCAACAGATATTGTTCATTTGTAATATATCTGTCTTCATCCACATTTACTTTATTTGTATATACCATCCAGATAACAAGGATATAAAAAATATTTATTTCATTTAATGATCTAACCCATTCCGTTCTTTGAAATTTAAAAAATCTATTTCTTATGCTTTCGACCAACTCTATCCTTGAGTCTTTATAGATAATCTTTCGAATTGCATATTCCCTGTTTTCTGTCCAGTTTTCGATAAATTTTCCTGTCAGCATATGCATGTATTTCGGCGATCGGTATTCAATAATCTGAACAGGAACCACTGTGCGCATAATCATACTGGCTAATCTTGGATTTTCATGATCAATCTCATAGAAACTCATCCTGCGATCTGCATCATTCTGGTCATTTTCGATTCCTATATTATTTTTTAAAAACTGTAACAGACTATATATTGTATCTTTAGATTCCAGAACAAGAAAATCTCCATTTTGCTGTTCCGAAACATAAATTGGCGGCATTGGTATTCCAAGTTCAATTGCTTCTACTGCATTCCTCACAATGTTTCTGATCCTATTTCTGTTACGCCTGACTGGAGCAAATAAAAGCCTGTCTTCTTCATCCATCCACCAAATTTCCTGTATTGAATATTTTCTTTCATAAATATCAATTGCATCTCGCTCACTATAAAACATTTTTCCCTCTTTCATTCAGAAAAATATCACATATCATTTACTTCATAAATTCCAAGTCACTAAAATCTTATCACAATATAATCATCATATTCCCTGATATACCCTTCTAACGGATATTCATTCAATTGTTCTTCCTGTTCCAACGCTTTCTCATAGAGTTCGGTTCCACCCCAGATCAATTGATATCCGCGCTCTTCGAACAGTCTTATCATTTCTCGGTTATATCCTTCATAGATATAGAATCCCGGAATCGCCCAGTCGATCAGTGACCAGGAAAGTGTCTGCACATAGACATACCGTTCTCCAGTTTCCTCCTCCATCCAGTCGTTCAGGTCTTTGATCACCGAATATCCCGGTGTGTCGGAACCCATGGAACACTTTTCCAGAATTGCAGGATTCAGTTCATAACTACCGATAAATACAACCGGTTTTTCTGCAATATTATACCCACCTTTCTGAAGATCATATGCTACCTGATCTACCACTGCCAGCTCACTCTGATTCTTCTCATATTCAAAAGCAAACCAATGATTCAGATCAAACGCCGAATTATATACAACAGAGATTACCAGAACCATTCCAATTACATTGATCAGCTGGTATCTGCATTTCAGAATCACATAAGTCAGATAGAATAGTACCATTGCAACTAACAATGCTATCATCAGATTGGACCGATATGGAAGTGCATCCCCCTGCGGCAGTGACAACACGAAAATAGATCCATAGCAAATAATGCCAAGAAACAAAATATATAAATTCTTTTTGTAAATGGAACCCGCAATAATAATAACTATAAACAAAATACTTGTGGCCACGAATAAACCAATCGGATAATAAGCTAACCCGACAAATACATAATCCCTCAAAATCTGCCGGATAATCGTAAGGATTCTGCCTGGATATTTTAAGATTCGCAACATACTTCCAGCACTACGATAGCTGTATGACTCAATTCCAAATATTGCCATACAGACTTTTGTAATCAACGACCTCTCCACGATCGCATATACAAGAACTCTTCCAACAAGAAAAATGCTCATGAAAAATTGTTTAAATTTTCGGATCTGCATATGATTTGCACCAAAGCAGTCTACAATCATAATCAAAAGTACCCCGGTAAGAAAAACATTTGCCGCTGCCTCATAAAATCCGACCGATACCGATACCAAAAGGCTCATTCCCAGTTTATGCAGAATCCGCTGTTTTTGCTCCAGATCATGTGTATACAAATAGTAGAAATCAAAAACCGCCATTCCAACAAGTGTATAAATAATTGGTACTCCATTCTGCAAATAATAAATAAATACCTCTGCAATCAGAGAATAATCTAAAAACATAGCTGAAAATACCGCATAGCAGGCAATCGGCAGCTTATCTCCGAGAATATACCTTAATACTGCTGACCAGACAATTGCTGCAAACATCAGAATCAATACTGCAGCAAACTCCATAATAAATGGTTCAAACCCTGTCACATGAAACAGTTTATTAATCACATAGAAAGACCATCGCCCAATGGAAACACCCAGTCCGTCATCAAAGTATAGACCAATGCACACATCATCGATTCCCAGTGAAGAGTGTGTGATTTCATAACCGTATCCTGCAACTGCTGCAATTATAAGCGATACCATGTATATTTTATTTCTAAGAAAATATTCTATCTGTTTCCTTAATTCGTAAATCACTTAAATCTCCTTCTTAAGCCACTGGTAATAGTTTTCAATTCCCTGCACAATAGGTACTAACGGTACCTCATGGATACTCATAATCCGTTCATTATTGAGAATAATTTTCTTGGCATCCACGCTTCTCGCCGGAAGATACACTACCTCCGGTGCAAGATGCATTTCTTCCAACATTCGAATAATATCTCTCTGAGAAGTTCCTGTATTCGAGCTGATATTAAAAGTATCATAATTTCCCTGATAGTTGAATAATGAAATCAACATCCTGCATACATCGTCAATATAAATATAGTCCCTGACGTTATTGCCATCTCCCCAAATTTCAATTTTCTCTCCTCGGATGGTTTTCTTAATAGCGGCATCAATAAATCCGACACCTTTATTAAAATCCTGTCCCGGTCCATATGGATTTGATATCCGGGCAATCAGAATCTTTGTATGCCTGATAATTAAATGTTCGAATTGTATTTTCAATACAAAGCTTTACATTACCATAATGATTAATCGGTCTTGGAAGTGCATCTTCCACTATAGGCTGTATCTCCTGATTTCCATACACTGTTCCACCGGAAGACAGAAAAATCATCCGTATCTTCTGGTCAGTGATCATCTTACAAAGCTTTGTTGTCTGGATAAAGTCCCTCTCATATCCCTGAAGATACTTTTCATTGGAATTTCCAGGATTTACAGTGCTGAGAGCATGTACTACATAATCCATACCTTCTAATGCATGTTCCAGTGTGTAATCATCAAAGAAATCCCCACATATATTTCATGCACAGGTTTTGACATATCGAAGCAGTATACTTCCATATCATTTTTTATCAGATGCCTTGAAAGATTCGATCCGATAAATCCTGCTCCACCTATGACTAATACTTTTTTCTTCATTTTTCTTTCATCTCACTTCAAAATTTGACCACTTAACAACAACCACTCCATCAATAATTTTTATGGAACCATCGCATGGATAACAAGGCATCTTCTGAAAATTTTCACTTGCAATAATCGCCTCCCGATTCTCAGGTTCCTGATAAGTATAGCCACAATGTAATTCCAAAAATTCTTTACCTGCATAATATGAAATAAAATCATGCATATTATTACTATATCCCTGCAGCTGAATATCATCAAACCTCCACAAAATTGGAATCGAGTCATCCATGCTTCCTGCCGCTCCATAAAACAATACTGGCAAGTTACTATTATATTTCTCTGTGCTTTTAATCTGTGAAATCACTTCTGTATAATACGCTGTTGCTGTCTCTTGTTGATAATTTGCTTTCAAATACGCTATATTATCTAACCGGATATAATAGATTGATAACAATATTGCAACTGTACAATAGAAAACCGAAATACCTTTCCAGAATTTTCCTTTCAGATTTTCTTTTTCCAGAAGCACGATTGGATAAATCAATCCAAATACATATGGATAAATCATCAAAGTATGGATTACCGTCTTATCAGAAACTGCCATAACATAGATGATACTAATAGACAATGGCATCAAGCAACACAATACAAAGAAATATATTCTATTCCACAGTTCCATCCCCCTCTTGCATAAACGTCTAAGCACTAACACTCCAACCATAAGGTAAACTGCCAGATAAAGAATGCGAACCGCTTTTTGATTTGAAATGCCACAAAACTCCCCTAATATAGGTTGTAAAAAACCAATATATGCGTTCTTCACAGAACCAATCAATGATTTGACCGTAACATCCGCCATATCATTAATTCCCTGATAATCTAATAATGTAACATGAAAATTGCGAATACAGATTGTATTACCTAAAAAATAACAAAGTATTCCTCCTAAAAGGGTTAACAAATATTTAAAAGCCTCTTTGATATTCTCTATAAAATTCCTTGTTTCTGCATCACTTACTAGTATCAAAACAAAAAGTGTCGTTGCCACCCCAAAATAAGTCTGATAGATTCCCATTGAGAATCCCATCATTATTATTGCCGGCAAAAATCCGTAAGAATATTTCACAGTCATATAAACAGCACTTATCATTAATAATACAGCAAACATATAGTAAGGAGCTGTAAACATATAAGCAAATAATGAAGTCATCGCCGGAAATGAAATGAGTAGTACCCCCACTAAAACAGCATATCCCGTATGTTTTATCTGAAATAATTCTGACAAAATCATTGCACATACTGCAACAAGTAAAATACTGAGTAATCCATTCCACCAGGAACTACTATAGTTAAAAAAGTCAATTTTTGTAAGAAACTTCTGAATTAATCCAAGCGCCCATCTGCCGGATTCAAATGTCGTACCTACTCCAAAATAATTGACACTGTCATCATGATAACTGATTTTATTTGTCAATATATATCCATGTGTCACCAAACCACATATAAGGACTGCTGCTCCCGCGAGCCATTTTTCCCTTGATTTTCCTGTACAAGACATGCTTATTTATCCTTTTTATTGAATACAAATATTTTGCTAAACACATAATTCAGTATTACCACAATTACGCTTACCAATATCTTAGCAACGAAGCCTTCCACTCCAAATAAGCTCTGCTGCACTCCAATATAATATAATAGTGGAAGTCCGCCAATCTCAATCACTCCTGTAGCTATACGTGCTCCAAAAAACTTTACAACTTCTTTCCACACTTCTGCCACATTCCATGACTTACTCTCAAACACAAATAGTTTATTGGTTATATAAGCAAACACAACAGCTGTAAACCATGCGATTGCGTTACTTATCGTCATGTTGACAGCAGATGTCTTCATTAGCAGGCTATATACCACCCAGTTTACCAATGTTGTAGCCACTCCAAAAATAAGGTACATAATAACTTCTTTATACTTTAATAGTAATCTTTTAATTTTCTTCATGATCATCCTTCTTATAGTCTAATAATTTCTTCTCAATATAGATAGGTCTATGCTTGCCCTGAATATACATTCTTGCTAAGTATTCTCCAATAATTCCAAGAATTGTAAGCTGGATTCCACCAAGTAGAAGAATCAATACAACAATAGTCGGATATCCAGGCACTGGATTACCAAAACACAGTTTTTGAATTACTACTACAAACAAATAAATAATCGCACATAAAGAAGTAAATAATCCTATTCCGGTTGCTATTTTAAGAGGAAAAGTTGTATAAGAAATAAACCCTTCAATCGCATATTTAAAAAGCTTGCTGACTGACCATTTTGTCTCCCCTGCATTACGTTCCTCCGCTATGTATGGAATGTAACAGGTATTGAATCCGACCCATGAAAAAATTCCTTTTGAAAATCTATGGTATTCCGGCAAACTTAAAATTGCATCCACAACAGTTCTGCGAAAGGTACGAAAATCAGATGCCCCCGGATAAAATTCAATCTCACTTGTCTTATTAATGATTTTGTAGAACATATTCTTGAGACCGCCAACCATTTTCCCTTCGTGTCGCTCTTCCTGATATGCCGCTACACAATCGTATTCTTCATTCTCAAGTAATATTTTTACCATTTTTACAACAATTTCCGGTCTCTGCTGTAAGTCAGCGTCAATAACAGTCACCAAATCACCAGCTGTTTTCTGGAATCCTGCATAGATAGCAGCTTCTTTCCCAAAGTTTCTTGAAAACATTTCTATCACAATATTGGTCTCGTGAAGGTTATATACTTTCTCTAGTTCCTCCTGTGTTTTGTCTCTGCTTCCATCATTGACAAAAATAATTTCATACTCGTAATCTTCTGCATCGAATACCCTCTTTGCTTCTGTATAAAAAGCACGAATATTCCCCTCTTCGTTATAACATGGTACTACTAATGATAATTTCATTTTTTATCCCTCATTTACTCTCGTACGTATCTTATTAGATTATCACATTCCATGTGGAATTGCCACACTATTCTCCCCTCACCTGCACCAACAATGCATTTTCTGCTGCATTATTTGTAATATAACACTGAAATACCTTCTCTGTCAGCATATCTTTTCTGCTCTCGTCTGCATTCTCCGCATATACTGCCTGTATATAACTGTTGCCTTCTTCTATCCAGTCAAGAAGCCTGTCACTTTTTTCTCCCCGGATCAACGGACGATTTAAAAAGAGTAAGATTGGCTTTTTCTTCCGCTCCTCACTCTCAATCTTCTTCATAATCTGTTCTGTAATGCCCTGACTTTGATTGTCTATCTTACAAACAATGTAATCTCCATATTCTTTACTATAGAATTCTTCTGATCCATCGCATAGAATCCGGTTCTCTCCAATGTCATTATTAAATTCATCTAATCTTCCATCCCCATAAAAGAGAAACTGCTGTTCCTGTGTAAGTCCTTTGATCATAACATCTTCCACATTGCAAATTCCAGCATCTGTCTTCCAGTCCGAATCATATATGTGATACAAATCTTCTTTTAATTGTTCCTGATTCACATAATATAATATATAATTATCTGTCTGTCCAACTTCTACACATCCACCACCATTTAAAGCTGCTTTAGCTCCGGTATACTCTTTTCTCACGACGATATAGTCAATCTTTGCATTTACTAAGATTCCAAGCATCAGATTCCCGCTGGCATTCGAATCATTTTCTGTAATGATATGATAAAGATATTCTCTCTCTCCTTCTGTTGCCAGACAAATATTCGCATCATATTCCCTGATTCCATACATCAATTCATCCTCTGCATATAC
>OGHW01002330.1_pt1 | contig 11741 bp, 8 predicted proteins | sample 1571641 | NCBI WGS metagenome assembly OGHW01 (sample SAMEA2582066, study PRJEB24529) | metagenome | biome: Human gut stool | place: China | collected 2011 | reverse complement strand
ATGGTTAAGATGATTCGAGCAGTAACAAAATAGCTTCACCATGGGATAAAGGAATGGAGCTGATACCGATGGGCTGTGAAAATAGTTAGTTATCACTTAGCTGATCAGGTAGGATTGGTGTCCATTTAAAACGGGGCGATCTTATGTTTAAACCACCATAAAAGTTAAGATAAAAAATTGACAAATCGATGAATTAATTAGAAAGCAATATAATATGATAAAAGAAACTGAAATCAAAAAGCGATCGTGAGAATAAAACACGATCGCTTCTTTAGTTATTCACGATTAATCATTAGCTGATTGATCAAGTTTTTTAACAATCCAGAACACGGGCAGCCCGATTACGCCCACGCCGGCAAAAAGCATGCCACCGGCTGGATCATTGATGATTTCACTAATCAAGACAAAGATGCCGCCAGCAATTGCAATAATTGGAATCCAAGGATAAAGCGGTGTGGAGAATGGACGGGGTGCTTCATTGGTCTTGCGAAGAATGAAGATACCAAAGAAAGCCAAAATATAAAAACAGTAGACGGTAAATACGCATAGATCCGACAGATGATCAGGATCAAAGAACAGCATCATGATGGTAGCCAACAGAATAATGAAAAGCGTTGCAACAACCGGTGATTTTCCTTTAGGGGTCAGGTAAGACAAGGCCCGAGAAAATGGAATGACTCGCCGTTTAGCCATGGCATAGACAATTCTTGGAAAAGTCAGCATCTTACCATTGATCGTTCCCATCATTGAAATGATAATACCAATGGACAAAAGATTGCCGCCAATCGTTCAAAAAGCTTTAACCGCTAGATAGGCAGTCGTGTTCTCCCCGAGTCGGTGGATCGTTTGGACTGGCAAAAAGCGGAGAACGCCAATTGTAATTAAGGTATAGATCAATAAAACGGCACTGATTCCTAAAATGATCGCTTTAGGCAGCAGCTTTTGTGGATTTTTCATTTCACCACCCAAATTGGCGATTAGAATCCAGCCATCATAGCCAAATAAAGTTGCTAGGATAGCAACACCAAAATTGCCCGCCGATTGATGTACTTGACTGAGCGTCTGGCCAAAAGCGTGCTGATGTCCCCAAAATAAGCCAAAAATAATAATTGCAGCAATTGGAATCATTTTGGCAATCGTAGTAATTACAGAAAATGCTGCCCCAACGCGGTTTTCCAGCATGTTCATAGCACCGATGGCAAGAATCGTTATCACAGCGAGGGGAATTCGCCAAGCGGAGCTGAGACCGAAAAGATTAGCCATCAAAATACTCATAAATCCTGCTACAGAAGCAATGATTGCAGGACCATAAACGATAATCTGCATCCAGCCGGCTAAAAAGCCCCAGATGCGACCGTAAAGATTCTCGATATAGACATACAGGCCGCCAGTATATGGCATCTGCGAACCGATTTCAGCAATCGTTAGACCAGCCGTTAAAGTGATAATCCCTCCTAAAACCCAGGCGAGGATGGCCATGGTTGAAGATCCGGCACTATCCAGGACCGAACCTTGTTTAAAGAAGATGCCGGAACCGATGATGGTGCCGATTACGATCGAAAGTGCTGAGCCGAACCCTAACGAGCGTTTCAGCTCTGTTTGTGGCTGTTTTTCCATATAGAAATCCTCCATTCATTGTTGCCAACAAAAAAACCGAGCTGCTCAACTGCAGAGAAAGTTCTAAAGCAGTTAAGCATACTCGGTGCTGTTGGTGATTTGAGTACGTCAAAATTCCTCAACTGCTTTTAAATTGGAGCTGAGGATGAGGATTGATTGATTTTAGAATAATGTTGAATCATTAAACGCACCTCTTGACGCTGGAAAAATTTACAAAGCTTACAATAACATGAGAAAAAATTAAACGCAACTAATTATGATTGAAAATAATTTGGAGAAATGTTATTGCAATCTCGATCTAATCCTGTTATACTAGCAAAGTTGATTAAATATGACTCTGCCTAAGACTCAGGTGGCACTAGCCTTAATTAATGCCTGCCGAGGAAGAAATGAAATGTTCCTTCTCTATGTCTGCCGGTCATAGGGATTTTTTTAAATCCGATCAAAATACATCGCAGGAGGTGAAATTCATGAGCGAAGCAACGATTGCTAAGAAGGCTGAAGCAGTTAAGAACGTCAACGAAATGCTGACGAACGCTGAAACGGCCATTGTTGTTGACTACCGTGGTCTGACGGTTGCCGAAGTTACGGATCTGCGTAAGCAGCTGCGTGATGCTGGCATCAAGATGATGGTTATCAAGAACAAGATTCTGGAACGTGCCGTTGAAGGTACGGACTACGAAGATCTGAAGAGCACGTTCGTTGGCCCAACGGCCGTAGCCTTCTCTGACGAAGATGCTATTGCCCCAGCAAAGATTCTGAAGAAGTTTGCTGACGACCACGAAGCTCTGGAAATCAAGGGTGGCTTCATCGAAAAGAAGGTTCAAACCCTCGACAAGATCAACGAATACGCTACGCTGCCAAGTCGCGAAGACCTGCTGTCCATGCTGGCAAGTGCTCTGCAAGATCCAATGCGGAAGATTGCCCGTGCAGTCAAGGCTGTTGCCGACAAGAAGAGCGAAGAAGAAGCTGCCTAAGTTTCTCAGCGTACCCGCTAAATTTAAAGATCTGCGCCTAAGCGCATAAACCGAAATATTGGAGGAAAATAAACATGGCTTTTGATAAGGATGCTATCATTGCTTCTCTGAAGGAAGCATCAATCTCTGACCTTAACGACCTGGTTAAGGCTATCGAAGAAGAATTCGACGTTTCTGCTGCTGCTCCAGTTGCTGTTGCCGGTGCTGCCGGTGGCGAAGCTGCTGCTAAGGACAGCTTCACTGTTGAACTGACTTCTGCAGGTTCTGCAAAGGTTAAGGTCATCAAGGCTGTTAAGGACATTACTGGTCTGGGCCTGAAGGACGCTAAGGACCTGGTTGACAACGCACCATCCGCTGTCAAGGAAGACGTTAAGGAAGACGAAGCCAACGACATCAAGGAAAAGCTTGAAGCCGCAGGTGCTACTGTTACCCTTAAGTAGTCTCAGCTTAATAATAAAAAAAGACGATCGCAATGCGGTCGTCTTTTTTTATTATTATAATCTAATGTCTACTAGTAAATTACAATTTTATTTATATAAAAAATACCTTTGTAAATAAATTTACCTAATATTAACTTGATTAGTGGGGCGTTTCTTTACTTTGACAGTCTATCCTAAAACTTGACAGGAGGGATTGATTTGAGTGAAGAGAATCAAAAGAAGCTGTTTGGCATCTCAGCAATTATTTGCATTATTTTATTAACGATTGCCTATTTTGGTGATTTAGCCATCAGCAATACTTTAATTAATTATCACAGCTGGGTAGGGACGTTTTGCCAGACTTTTGGCGAGTTTCCGGTTTATCTTATTTTTGCCTTATGTGGACAGATTGCGATGACTTATGCCTGGCGAGGCGACTGTGAAAAGCTGCTGGCAGGACCGTTGTTTGTTGGCGGGCTTGCACTGTCGCTTTGGCAGAGCAAGCAGTATGTCAATGAATTCTTGGGCTATCTGTATTCGGCACAAACTAACCTTAAAAACGGTACGGCGATAGCAATGGCCAACAGCGACTCAGCAACGGGCGGTTATGCAGGCTCAACGATTATAATGGTCTGGCTGCTGTTTTTCGTTATATTTACGCTGTTGGTACAATGGTGGCTGAAAAACAAAACGACTAAACAGCTGACCCGCTATATGAAAATTGCGATTTTGGCGTCATTGACGGTTTGGTTTGCATTGGAAGTTAATCTGACCTTAAAAGACCTGTGGGGACGCTATCGCCCATATGAACTCACGAGCGGCAATCATGAATTTACCAATTGGCTGACAATCAATGGCGTTAATGGGCATAAGTCATTTCCATCCGGGCATACGATGGCGGCAACGCTATGCATCGTTTTTTCATGGTTCGTTTCCAACAATAAGCGTAAGAGCTTTTTCATTGGTGGCATCGTTTATGGTGTCGTGATTGCTATAAGTCGAGTAATCGTGGGCGCACATTTCTTTTCGGACGTTACGTTCTCGTTTTTCCTGACCGCACTGATCATCTTTATCATGAATGGTCTTGGTAAAAAGCTAATTGAAGATTTTTAAAAATAAGGGCTGTGATCATTGAAAGATGATCACAGCTTTTATTTATGTGTTAAATAGCTCAATGGTGAGCTAATTTGTGAGGAATCGAGACGGATTTTAGAGATTATCATACAAATAATCCCTGTTTTGACTATTAAAAATAAAAAATAGCTGAAAAAAGTTGTGAATCAGCATACAAAAAGCGTGAGGAAAAATCGCTTAAAACCATTATAATGGCCCCGAATAAAAATATTTTTAGGCTTTATTCTTACTGCGGCAAGGGTTGACATCATGGCGTTGTAATCGCTTTCTATAATATTGGAATTGTTATTTATTTCACAAAAAGTATTTACAAATCTAGAAAAAAGAGTATAGTAATAATTGTTCAAAGGATAACAAAGTTGTTGAAAAGTAATTAATCGAGAAGGAGCTAGTGCAATGACAGTTAAAGCTAAAGCCACTGTTAAGGCCACTGAAAAGCCTAAAGACAAGGAACAAACCGCTGAAGAACTTATTAACGGCTTGATTGATAAGAGTGAAAAAGCTCTTGATCAATTGCGCACATTTAGCCAAGAACAGGTTGACAAAATCTGCCAAAACCTTGCATTGGCCGCTGAAGAACACCATATGGATCTGGCTATTTCAGCTGCTGAAGAAACTGGTCGCGGGGTAGCTGAAGACAAGGCTATCAAGAACATCTACGCCAGTGAATATATCTGGAACAACATCCGCAATGACAAGACGGTTGGCATTATCGATGAAGATGATGAAAACCAAATGATTACGATTGCTGATCCACTGGGGGTAATTGCTGGGGTCGTACCAGTTACCAACCCCACGTCAACGGTTATCTTTAAGTCGATCATTGCCTTAAAGACGCGGAACACGATTATCTTCTCATTCCACCCACAGGCCTTTAAGTCATGTCTGAAGACTGGTCAGATCTTGGAAGCCGCTGCTGAAGCCGCTGGGGCGCCAAAAGACGTAATTCAATGGATTCCACAATGCAGTCGTGAAAATACGACGGCACTGCTGCAGAATCCTCGTATCGCCACGATTTTGGCTACTGGTGGCCCTGGACTGGTTAAGGCAGCCTACAGTTCTGGTAATCCTGCCTTGGGTGTTGGTCCTGGTAACGGTCCTGCCTACATTGAAAAGAGTGCCAACATTGATCGTTCCATCTACGACATCGTATTATCAAAGACCTTTGACAATGGGATGATCTGTGCCACTGAAAATTCGGTTGTCATTGACGACGAAATCTACGACCAGGTTAAAGAAGCCTTTAAGAAGTGGAACTGCTACTTCTTGAAGCCAAGCGAGATTCCAACGTTTACCAATGGCTTTATTGATCCTGATCGGCACCAGGTCCGTGGCCCGATTGCTGGTCGTTCTGCAAATGATATTGCTGAAATGTGTGGGCTGAAGAACGTTCCAGCTAATACCAAAGTACTGATTGCCGAGCTGGATGGGGTTGGCCCTAAGTATCCATTGTCAGCCGAAAAGCTTTCGCCAGTACTGACAATGTACCGTGCCAAGAGTCGTGAAGATGCATTCCGGATCTGTAGCGAACTGCTGGCCTACGGTGGTGAAGGTCACACGGCAGCCATCCATACCAACGATGATGAATTGATCAAGGAATACTCACTGAAGATGAAGGCTTCCCGAATCATCGTCAACTCGCCATCAGGTCTTGGTGGTATTGGTAATGTCTACAACAACATGACGCCATCATTTACGCTGGGGACGGGTTCATACGGCAGCAACTCGATCTCGCACAACGTTTCTGACTGGGATCTGCTGAACATTAAGAAGGTTGCTATGCGTCGTGATAATCCACAATGGGTACAGATTCCGCCAAAGGTCTACTTCCAGCGGAACTCACTGAAGTACCTGAAAGAAATTCCAAACATCAACAAGGCATTTATCGTTACCGGTCCAGGAATGGTTAAGCGCGGTTATATTCAGCGGGTTATTGACCAGCTGCGGCTGCGCAACAACCGGGTTCAATACGAGATCTTCTCCGATATCGAACCTGACCCATCAACGGATACGGTTGACAAGGGTGTTGCCTGGATGAACGACTTCCAGCCAGACACGATCATCGCACTGGGTGGTGGTTCGCCAATGGACGCTGCTAAGGCAATGTGGATGTTCTATGAGCACCCAGACACGACTTGGAATGGGGTTCGGCAAAAGTACCTTGATATCCGTAAGCGGGCCTACAAGATCGGTCGGCCAAAGAAGGCACAATTTATCGGGATCCCTACGACTTCTGGTACCGGTTCTGAAGTTACGCCATTTGCGGTTATCACCAACTCCAAGACGCATGTCAAGTACCCACTGGCTGACTACGCTTTGACGCCGGACATCGCAATTGTCGACTCGCAATTCGTTGAATCCGTGCCAGCCAACACGACGGCCTGGACTGGTCTGGACGTCTTGACGCACGCTACGGAATCATACGTTTCCGTAATGGCAACTGACTACACGCGTGGCTGGTCGCTGGAAGCCATCAAGGGCGTTATGGAAAATCTTGAGGCATCCGTCAAGGGCGACAAGCTGGCCCGCAAGAAGATGCATGACAGCTCCACGATTGCTGGTCTGGCCTTTGCCAATGCCTTCTTGGGGATCACGCACTCTTTGGCTCACAAGATGGGTGGGGCCTTTGACCTGCCACACGGTCTGGTAATTGCGATTGCACTGCCACAAGTAATTCGTTTCAACGCTAAGCGGCCAACCAAGCTGGCAATGTGGCCACATTACGAAGACTACCGTGCTGACAAGGACTATGCAGCGATTGCCCGTTTCTTAGGCTTGAAGGGCGATACGACTGAAGAGTTGGTTGAAGCATACGTACAAAAGATTATCGAATTGGCTCATAAGTGTGGCGTAACGCTGAGCTTGAAAGCTAATGGCGTTAAGCGCGAAGATTTTGACAAGGTCGTTGATCAACTGGCCGTTCTGGCTTATGAAGACCAATGTACGACTGCTAACCCGGTTGAACCACTGGTCAGCCAGCTTAAGGAACTGTTGGAACGCTGCTACGAAGGCACTGGCGTCGAAACTGAAGAATAGGCTGTTGATTTCCAAGCACTCTCAATTAATCTTCTCAACTTAAAATCTCAACTTTAAAAGACGGTCGCGGATCCATGACCGTCTTTTTTGATTTCAATTAAAAAAATATGAGAAAAAGGTTGACAATTTATTAAGAAGGATTTAGAGTATTAGACAAGTTAATCAACGGAACAAAACACGATGATCCGGAGAGTAAGGTTATGGTTGGCTGATCAGCGACCCCGATGAAGTGTGAGCGGGGACAGGAGCCATAACTGGAAAGTAGCCGGTGAGTGGCCGATGCGACGTAAGAAGTGTCGGACGGGTGCGCCCGTGATCGCGCCAGCGTATGAACACGTACGCGTTAAGGCTTAATTGGCGACGATTAAGCAAAAAAAGGTGGTAACACGCGAAAGCGTCCTTTTCAAATCATGGTCTGATTTGAAAAGGACGCTTTTATTTTCCGTTGATCACGAAATCTTAGCTAAGATCTCTTTTTAAAATTCATTTGTTGATTGAAAGGGGATTGATTTTTATGAATACGAATAAACTGACTTTCCGTAATGCTTTATTGATTGGATCATTAATTTTTGGGATGCTTTTTGGTGCCGGCAATCTGATCTTTCCGGTTCATTTGGGTCAGATGGCAGGGGCGCATTGGCTAAGCGCGGCTGGCGGCTTTTTGATGTCGGGGGTGCTCTTGCCGCTGATGGCGCTGCTGGCAATCAGCATTACGCGCTCCAATGGAATCTATGATCTGGCGCGTCCTAATGGTGCCTGGTATGCACTTATTTTTCTGATTTTGGTTCATGCAACGCTAGGACCTTTGTTTGCCACGCCACGGACGGCAACCGTTTCATATGCGATTGGTATTGCGCCGCATCTTTCGGCCAGTGCCAATACCTGGGGAACCTTGATCTATTCAGCAGCCTTCTTTGGCCTGACGTATTACTTCTCAACTCGGGAAGGACGAATCACTGACACGATCGGTAAAATGCTTAATCCGCTGTTTTTAGGCTTGATGTTTATTATTTTCTTTATGGCATTTATCAGCCCCATGGGACATGCTGGTTCAGCTGCCATCACGGCTGCTTATCGTCACGCTTCATTTACCAACGGCTTTTTGCAAGGCTACAACACAATGGACTGCTTGGCTTCTTTGGCCTTTGGGATTACGGTTATTACGGCGATCAAGGGATTGGGTATCAAGCGTCAGCGCGATATCTCCTGGGCAACGGCTAAGGGAGGAGCTTTGGGTATCATTGGTATTGCTCTGATCTACATTGCCTTGATCTGGCTTGGTGCTACCAGCCTGGCGCACTTTAAGATGGCTGATAACGGTGGTACGACTTTGGAACAGATTGCCAACTACTACTTGGGCACGGCAGGCGATGCAATCTTGGCAGTCTTGGCAACGACGACCTGCATGACCAGTGCAATGGGGCTGGTAGTTGCCTTTTCACAAGATTTCCACCGGCGTTTTCCTAAGATTTCCTACAAAGCCTTCCTGCGCTTCAACTGCGGTCTTTCATTCTTGGTTGCCAACCTGGGCTTGGATCAGATTATTGCCTGGTCAACGCCGATCTTGATGTTCTTGTACCCATTGGCAATTACGCTGATCATCATGGGGATCATGTCGCCGCTCTTTAAAAATGATCCATTGGTTTACCGCATCACGACTGGCTTTACGCTGATTCCGGCTTTCTTTGACATGATGAACGCTACGCCGGCTATTTTGCATAATACGGCTGCCGTTCAGGCAATGATCAGCTTTGCGGCTAAATTCTTCCCATTCTTCGGTCTTGGCTTCGGCTGGCTTTCATTTGGCATTGCTGGCCTGGCACTGGGCTTGATCATTCACTTTGCTAAGGAACGGATGGCTTCACCGGCAATCAGTGAGGACTAGGATTACTGAAATAGCAAGCAAATAAAAACGTGCGAATGCAGCTGCTGCATTACGCACGTTTTTTATATATTAGTCTTTTTCGTTGATGTCTTTGCCGGCATTGGGATCAGCAACATGGTAGTCGCTGTCATGCATGGCCTCAACCTCACCGAGTCGGTAGCCATTGCCGACCTGACTGAAGAAGTCGTGGTTGGAGGTTGTCGTTGAAATACCGTTCATTACGACGGGATTGACATCACTGGCCGTATCTGGGAACAGCGGATCCTGCCCTAGATTCATCAAGGCTTTGTTGGCATTGTAGCGAATGAACGTCAAGACTTCATCGGTCCAGCCAACTTGATCGTACAGCAGGTGGGTGTACTTTTCTTCATTGTCGTAGAGTTCGTATAAGAAATTGTACATCCAGTCTTTCATGTCCTGTTGCTGCTTTTCGGTCAGATCCTTCATGCCGACTTGGAACTTATAGCCGATGTAGGTTCCGTGAACTGATTCATCACGCAGGATCAGCTTGATGATTTCTGCCACGTTGTTAAGCTTGTTGTGGCCCAGGTAGTACAGCGGCGTGTAGAAACCAGAATAGAACAGGAATGTTTCCAAAAAGACGTTGGCAACTTTTTTCTTCAAAGGACTGACGCTTGGATCCAGGTAAAGATTGCCGATCCGCGTTGCCTTGTTTTGCAGATATTCTTCAGTATCGGACCAGTCAAAGATTTCACTGATTTCTTCAGGGGTATTCAGCGTAGAAAAAATCGTGGAGTAAGACTTGGCGTGAACTGATTCCATAAATTGAATATTGTTAAGCACGGCCGTTTCATGCTGGGTCTTAACATTTTCTTTCAGTGCCGTCAAACCAGCTTCCGACTGCAGCGTATCCAAAAGCGTCAGGCCTCCAAATACGTGACCGACGACCCACTGGTGATCAGTATCAAGCTCTCGCCAATCATCCATATCATTGGAAACCGGGATCCGGGTATCCAGCCAGAACTGTTCGGTTAGTTTTTCCCAGGTGGCTTTGTCGATCATATCAGAGACTTCATTCCAATTGATCGCCTGGTAGTTTTTAAGCGGTACAAAATTCTCAATCTTCATTATTAAGTGGGGCTCCTTTAGTCTTTAATGATTCCAATAAGTTAGATAACGCAGCTTTCGCATTGGTTGGCACCGATCTCATCTTGATCATCGGTAAACGTCCGAATATAGTAGATGGATTTAATGCCTTTTTGATAAGCATAATGGCGCAGAATGTTTAAGTCACGCGTTGTCATCTTATCAGTTCGATTATTTTTCCATTCGTACATCCCGGCTGGAATCGTGGAACGCATAAACAGCGTCATCGCCAGTGATTGATCAATATGTTCCTGAGCAGCCGCGTAGGTATCGATTACGCTGCGCATGTCGGTATCATAAGCCGACTTGTAGTATGGCATGGTATCGTTGCTGAGGTATGGTGCCGGGTAGTAGATCTTGCCAATCATTTTTTCCTGACGCTCTTCAATCCGATTGATGATTGGGTGCAGGCTGGAAGTCGAGTCGCCAATATACGACGTCGATCCATTCGGGGCAACGGCTAAGCGATAGGCGTTGTAGAGACCATCCTTTTGCACGGCTGCTTTGAGCTCCTGCCAGTCCTTGATACCAGGAATAAAGATGCCTTCAAACAGCTGCTTGACCGTTGCCGACTTAGGCCCCCAGTCTTGACTGACGTATTTGTCGAAGTAGGAGCCATCTGCATACGTGCTCTTTTCAAATTCGGCAAACGTTTCATGACGTTCACGGGCAATGTCGTTGGAGGCTTTGATCGTCCAATAGTTGAGCAGCATAAAGTAGACACTGGTAAATTCCAGGGCGACTGGCGAGCCATATTGAATGTGATGCTTGGCCAGGTAGCCATGCAGTCCCATGGCACCAAGACCGATTGCGTGAGCCATGTCGTTGCCGTGCTCGATTGATGGAACGACGTCAAGGTGCTCAATGTCGCTGATATGGGTCAGTCCCCGTACCATGGCACTAACTGAGCGGCCAAAGTCTGGCGTTTCCATCATGTTGGCGATGTTGGTGGAGCCAAGGTTGCAAGAAACGTCGGTCCCCAGCTTGGCAAACGTCTGATCATCGTTAACGATTGACGGCCGCTGAACCTGAGCAATTTCTGAACAAAGATTGCTCATTACGATCTTACCGTCGATTGGATTGGCACGGTTGACGGTATCCAGATTGACGATGTATGGGTAGCCGGATTCCTGCTGCAGCTTGGAGATCTCATCTTCTAAGTCGCGAGCGTTGACTTTGTATTTGGTAATGGCGTCATTAGCGACCATGTTCTCATATTCATTGGTGATGTCGACGTACGAGAATGGCACGCCATAGATGCGCTCAACGTCATAAGGACTGAATAGATACATCTCTTGATTGGCTTCTACCAGCTCGTAAAATTTATCGGGAACGGTAATCCCAAGCGAAAGCGTTTTGATTCGGATCTTTTCATCAGCATTTTCTTTCTTAGCAGACAAGAAGGCCACGATATCGGGATGAAAGACGCTTAGGTAGACTACGCCGGCTCCCTGCCGCTGACCCAGCTGATTTGAGTAGGAAAAAGAGTCCTCCAAAAGCTTCATGACTGGGACGACCCCACTGGCAGCACCCTTGATCTTTTTGATTGGTGCGCCTGCTTCACGG
>OGHW01002328.1_pt1 | contig 11754 bp, 10 predicted proteins | sample 1571641 | NCBI WGS metagenome assembly OGHW01 (sample SAMEA2582066, study PRJEB24529) | metagenome | biome: Human gut stool | place: China | collected 2011 | reverse complement strand
AGTCAGTTAAGACAACTTTTATATCTTAACACCCAAATTAATGCTTGTCAATAGGGTTTTGCAAAAAAATAAAGCAGTACAATCATGTACTGCTAAATAAATTATTTAAAAATTTCTTTTACTTGACTTGTAACCATACTTTTCTATAAAGTCTTGGCGGAACTCAAGTAAATTGTCATCTATAATAGCTTGTCGTACTTTAGCCATTAAATTCACCAAGAAGTAGAGATTATGATAACTTGTCAGGCGAATTCCAAACGTTTCATCCGCTTTCAACAAATGTCTCACATAAGCACGTGTGTAATTTTTACATGTATAACAATCACACTCAGGATCTATAGGGCTAAAATCTTCTGCATACGCCGCATTTTTAACCACGAGGCGTCCTTGACTCGTCATACAAGTTCCGTTACGAGCAATTCGTGTTGGGAGAACACAATCATACATGTCAACGCCACGAATAACACCGTCGATCAAACTATCTGGTGCCCCTACCCCCATAAGATAACGTGGTTTATTCTCAGGAAGTAAAGGTACAGTAAAGTCTAGAACTGCATTCATCTCTTCATGAGTTTCTCCTACTGCAAGACCTCCAATTGAATAACCTAGAAAATCCATGGAAACCAAATCCTGTGCAGATTGTCTACGAAGATCTTCAAAACCTGCTCCCTGTACGATTCCAAAAAGACCTTGGTCATGTGGACGACGATGTGCTTTCAGCCCTCGTTCTGCCCAACGACTTGTACGTTCAATAGAATTTTTCACATAGTCGTATGGTTGGTAAAATTGAGGGCATTCGTCAAAACTCATCATAATATCTGAACCGAGATTGTTCTGAATCGAGATCGCTTTTTCAGGAGATAAAAACATCTTACTCCCATTAAGGTGATTTTTAAAAGTTACACCTTCTTCCGAGATGTTTCGTTTTTCGGCCAATGAATATACTTGGAAACCACCGCTATCTGTAAGAATCGCTTGGTCCCAATTCATGAATTTATGGAGTCCTCCAGCTTTAGCAACGAGCTCATCACCAGGTCTTAGCCATAAATGATAGGTATTGGCCAAAATAATTCCTGAACCCATCTGTTTTAATTCTTCAGGAGATTGCGTTTTTACTGTAGCTTGGGTACCTACAGGCATAAACATCGGTGTTGGAAAAGTTCCATGAGGCGTGATAATTTCCCCCAGGCGTGCTCCTGTGTGTTTTTCTTTCTTTATAAGACGATATTTAATAGGAAAGTCAGTCATTTATACTCCTTACATTAGGAAAAACAGTCCTAAGTATTTTTTAGTAAGTGGTCATTATCCACAACCGCTTTAGTTTATCAAAAATTACAAGAATTGTCAGCTCTATATTTTCAAACTTTCGATGAACAACAGCAAACATCAACACTATCATTTATAGCAAAAACAAAAAGCAACAGTCTCGAGCACTGTTGCTTTCAATAATGTCTTAAGCTGAAAGAACTTTACGTCCTTTACGACGACGAGCTGCAAGAACACGACGTCCGTTTTTAGTTGACATACGGTGACGGAATCCGTGTTTACGTTGACGACGGATTTTACTTGGTTGATAAGTACGTTTCACGTTGAATACCTCCTGATAGATTTTCGTATTCGTTTAGCCGGCTATTTTTGATCAGTTACTAAACATACCATACTATTTTATAGCAATAGCTTAATCTTGTCAAGAATTACTTAGATATTAATTTCATTATATCTTCGATGCCCGAAGGCTAGTGATAACTGTAAACTACAATGCCGTTCCTATATCATCGCTTGCTCATAACCTTCTTGCTAGTTTAGCTATTTTCTTGAGTACCTCTTTTCGCTTATAATCACTCATATACTCAACGGGTGAAACCTGGGTAACTTTGACCGATTTAATACCACAAGGTTTTAGGACTTGAAATTTTAGGACTTTGCTATAATCTTGAACTAAAGGTAGAACAGTCTTTGGTGTATTGTGGGTTGTAATAATCCAAGCTTTCCCAGTCAATTTACCATCCAATCCACGGGGTGTATTTTCATAGGCAAAGCCAGCAACAAAAACGCGTTCAATAAATCCTTTCAAGATAGCTGGCATTCCACTCCACCAAGTTGGAAAAATAAAAATCAACTGATCTGCCCAAGTTATTAAATCTCGATAGTCTTTCATAGCTACATCGTACGCTAAGTCTCTTCTCCTATGTGTTGTATCAAAACGTAAAACAGGATCGAACTTCTCTTTATACAAATCTAGAATCTTTAACTCATGTTTAGACGATAAATTTTCTTTAACAGTCTCTAGTATAGAGGCATTGTAGCTCTTGTCGTTTGGATGGGCGTAGATAATTAAGGTTTTCATTGTTTAGCTCCTTTAACATAGATGTCTAACATAGTACTAACAGTCTCTTCAATAGTGTTACTATCGAAATTATCACCAATAGGACTCCTTACCAAAACGGCTAATCCAGTAATAAAACTCCAGATATGAACTAATATTTCTGCCTCACTACCAGAAATATTCATGTTACTTTTCAGCTCCAGAACCACACTCTTAAAGTGCTCAAACCCTGGTAAATGTGCATTAACAGAGATACTGTCCCGAGTGAGCTCCATATAATTGAAAGGAAACTTAATAAACAAAGCCTCAAAACTATTTGTTTCTTTTTGAGCAAATGCCACAAAATTACAGCCCATTAATACTAATCGACCTCTTACATCAAGCGAAGAGTCTACCCCTTTTGTCAGATACTTCAAAAAGATCTCAGATAAATGCTCCAAAACTACCTGAAGATAGACATCCTTATTTTCAAAGTGCTTATAGGGTGCCCCATGGGTGACCCCACATCTTTGAGCCACCGTTCGGATAGATAGTTGATCGACACCTCTTGTTCTTATCTCCTCGACTCCAGTTGCGATTAACTTTTCCTTCAATTCAGCAGCATTACGTTTCATTTTGACTCCTATTTCCATCTAAGTAGACAGTGGTTACTTTTAAATAAAGTATACACCGTCTACTTTTTGTTGTCAAAAAAACTAGCCTTCAAATAAGACTAGTTTCTGTAAGCAATAAACGCTATTGTAATCATACTTTTGTCACAACAACGTAACGATTAGGATCGTCCCCTTCCGAGTGACTTTCAACACCTTCAATTTGAGAAAGTGCCTTATGGATAATTTTTCGTTCGCTATTCGTCATTGGATCCATAAAGTACTCTCGACCTGTTTCTTTTACTTTAGCCGCCGTTTTTTCTGCTAGATCAATCAAAGTCTCTGTGCGTTGCTCCAAATAATCACGAACATTAAGAACAACACTAAAACGTTTAGAATGACGATCGTGCAAATAATTTTGCGCTAAAAGTTGCAAAGACTTGAGAACCTTGCCATGATAACCGATAACACGACCAGGTTGGTCTGTTTCAATCTGAATGATAATATTGCGACGATTGTGACTAACCTCTAGACTAGCATCAACATCCATTTCATAGATAATTTTTTCGAGGTAAGATAAAACATCATCTGCAGCCCCTTGAATATCTTCTAAATTATTTTCAGAAGACTCATCCGAACTAAACTCAGATGCCACAAAAGAACTGAAATCTCCTTCAGAAGTTTCCGGAGTTTGAACTTGAGCCACCGGTTCTAGTTGGGGCTCAAGCGAATTTGCCATAAATTCTGTAACATCCCCTTCTGATGACTCACGTTTAACAGATAGAGGAATAATTGTTGCCTTTGGTTGCTCCTGTTTCTTATCTGGCAACTCTTCATCAAGAGTCTCTGTAGAAACTGGTTGCTTTAAGTCTTCATGTGCAATTTCCTTATTATCTGAAACCGTAACAAGTTTTGTCACTTTATTGAAAGCAATCGTTTCGTCTTTTGGACTTGCGACAGAATCGTCTAATTGTTTTATAGCATCAGGAGCCACTTTAACGGTGTTTTGATTTGCTTCATGAGTTATCTTTTCATTTATTGGTTCAACACTAACTCGAGCTGGCTTCTTTCCGAACCCTAGAAAACCTTTTTTCTCACGAGAAATCACCTTAATATGAGCCTTCATACGAGGTAAATTAAGATCTTTCAAACCTTTTTCGATAGCTTGTTCGACTGTTCGTCCAGAATAGACAACCATAATAAGCCTCCTTATTTACGTTTATGCGCCTTTTTCTTGGCACGACGAATCTTAGCTTTACGTTCTTTTTCTTCCGCTTCCAAACGATTACGTTCTTCAATGATTTTAAACGGATTATTAAAAATCAAAATCTGAACAACTTGGAAGGCGTTTGAAACTGCCCAGTAAAGTGCTACCCCTGAAGAAATCTGAGTTCCAAACCAGAAAATAAAGATTGGAAGCATGATATTCATAACAAGAAGCATTGCACTACGATCTTTAGCCGCCTTATTTGTCAACCAAGTTGAAAGGAAGGTGAAAGCAGCCGCCAAAATCGGAAGAATAAAGTAAGGGTCTTTCTGACCTAGGTCAACCCAGAGGAATGTTCCTTCTCGCAATTCTGGCACTCTTGTGAGCGCTCCATAAAGAGCCATCAAAATAGGAAATTGGATCAAGAGAGGAACGAAGCTTGCGTAAGGATTTACACCATGCTCTTTATAAAGATCTTGTTGTGCATAAGCAAGAGCTTCACGATTCTCGCGTCCAGGATACTCACTCTGCAAGCGACGTAACTCTGGCTGCAACTCTTGTAGTTCACGGCTTGACTTAATTTGGCGATTATACAAAGGAATCATTACTGCACGAATTAAGATCGTGAAAATAATAATACCTAATCCAATAGAACCACCAAATGAAAGCCCTTGAATAGCCTTCCCAAACATTAAAATAAGACGTTCCCAAAGGCCTGTAGAGTGACTTGTAACATCACTTCGTCCACACGCGGACAAAAGCAAGAGAGCTCCTGCACCTAAAACAGATATATTAAGTTTTTTCTTCACTAAAAACTCCTTTTTAATACGATAAAGAACTGCTTCGCTTCCATTCATTAAGAGTATCTCAAAAATCAGGAGTGATCTTAGTTTATCCTACAATGTAAAGAAGCAAGACAATCTTCTAGTCCTTATATAACTTTGCTATTTTTAAGACATGAACGAGATTGCTATAAATGTCTTGATAACTTAAGTCTTCAACACCTTTACGAGCAATAACGACAAAATCTTGATGTTCTAACTGAGATGACATGTCCATTAGTGCATGTCGTAGACGACGTTTTACCCGATTCCGAGTAACCGCATTACCAAGACGCTTACTGACTGACAAACCCACTCTAAAATGAGGTAGATCACGATCCAGACAGTAGACAACAAATTTTCGATTAGCAACACTGTGTCCTGCATCAAATAATGCTTTAAAGTCTTTCTCTTTCTTAACGCGATAAGATTTTTTCAAAATGCGACTCCAAACTCAAAATTAGTACTATTATATCATAAATAGCAAAAAAGCCCAAAACCTTATGGTTAGGGCCTTAGAGACTTATTTTTTTAGAGCTTTTTGAGCTTCTTTGATTTGCCATTTAACCTGGTCAAAACCAGTTCCACCAAGGGAATGACGACGTTCAACAGCTGTATGAGATTTAAGTGTCTCATAGATGTCCTCTTCAATTAGGTCTGAAACTTCTTGATAACGTTCGAGAGGAACATCCTGAAGGTAATAACCAGCTTTGGTACACTCAAGGACAAGCTTTCCAACAATCTCATGTGCTTCACGGAATGGTAGGCCTTTAGATGCAAGATAATCAGCCAACTCTGTAGCATTTGAAAAATCTTTCTCTGTTGATTCTGCCATATGTTTGTCATTAACAGTCATTGTATTGAGCATGCCTGCGAGAATATCAATAGCGACAGTAATCGTTTCTACCGTATCAAACATACCCTCTTTATCTTCTTGCAGATCTTTATTGTATGCCAAAGGTAATGACTTCATCACCGTCAACAATCCAATCAAATTGCCATAGACACGACCTGATTTCCCACGAATTAGTTCTGCCATATCTGGGTTTTTCTTTTGAGGCATAATAGAAGAGCCTGTTGAAAAAGTATCAGATAGAGTTACAAACTTAAACTCGTTAGAACACCAGTTAATGATTTCTTCACAAATACGTGTCATATGCATCATGAGAATACTTGAGTTTGACAAGAATTCGAGAATAAAGTCACGATCGGAAACAGCATCCAAGGAATTGCTATATGGTTTTGCAAAACCCATTAAGTCAGATGTCATATTACGATTAATCGGGAAAGTTGTTCCTGCTAGTGCAGCAGCTCCGAGTGGAGAGATATCCGTATGCTTGATATTAAATTCAAAACGTTCGGCATCACGTGTAAACATGTTGTAATAAGCCATCAAGTGGTGACCAAAAGAAATCGGTTGTGCATGCTGCAAGTGAGTGTAGCCTGGCATAATTGTATAGGTATGTTTGTCTGCTAGATTGACCAAAGTAGCACGTAAGTTATCGAGCTTCTCAATAACTTCCACTAGTTTGGCTTTTAGATACAAGTGCATATCCGTAGCTACTTGGTCGTTACGTGAACGTGCTGTATGAAGTTTTCCTGCTACTGGTCCAATTTTAGCTGTCAAAAGACTCTCCATATTCATATGAATATCTTCATTGGAAACATCAAATTCTAGTTTACCAGCCTTATATTCCTCAAGCAGTTCTTCCAAGCCCTGTTTAATTTGCAATGCTTCCTCTTTGGTAATAATTCCTGTCTCACCGAGCATAGTAACATGGGCAATAGACCCTTTAAGGTCAAACTCTGCCATTTTTTGGTCAAATGAAATTGAAGCACCGAATTCTTCTACCCATTTTTCAAGACTAGCTTCGAACCGACCGCCCCATAGTTTATGATTTTCTGCCATAGTTTTATTTTGAAGATTTCCCTACACTGAGATAATCTTCCATCCTTTCTTAATACTTATAACAAGCAACGACCTCTCAGGTCACAATAACTTAAATGAAAAAAGCTAGATAGTATTTGTCTAGCTTAATTTGTCTCTCTGGACACTTGTTTTCCTAAAACCAGATCTCTGTCGTAGTTTATTTAGGCTCGTGACGCCTCTCAGAACGCCTTAACGATAATAATATAAGTTATAAGAAAAGAGTATCAGATGTGGCTCTCTGTCCACTTTTATCTGATAAGAAGCGTTTTTCTTCTAATAGCCTACTTTTCTTATGTAATCTGTCATTAATTGTCAAATGGATGGTTAACTTGTGAATTAACCTGAGTTGGAAGACCCCAAAGCTTGATAAATCCAATCGCAGCATCCTGATCAAAGCTGTCAGCTGATGTGTAAGTAGCCAAGTTTTCATCATACAATGAATTAGCTGATTGACGTGCTACTACTTGAGCATGCCCTTTGTAAAGCTTAACTTTAGCGATACCATTAACAACTTTTTGTGTTTCCTTAATATAAGCAATGATAGCTTGTGTCGCTGGGCTAAACCACAAAGCATTGTAGATAAGGTTTGACAATTCATTTTCAAGAATTGGTTTAAAGTGAGAAACTTCACGTACCAAAGTTAAGTCCTCAATTTCTTTATGAGCTGTCAAAAGGGCGATAGCTCCTGGACATTCATAAATTTCACGAGATTTGATACCTACAAGACGGTTCTCAACGTGGTCGATACGTCCGACGCCATGCTTACCAGCAATAACATTCATTTCTTGGATAAGGTCAGCCAATTTCATTTCTTTACCGTTAAGAGCAACTGGTTTCCCTTCTTTAAAGGTTACATCGACATATTCAGCTTCATCTGGCGCAGACTCTGGTGAATTGGTAATCCCAAAAGCTTCTTCCGGAGCTTGATTCCAAGGATTTTCAAGAACACCACACTCGTTGGCACGTCCCCAAAGGTTTTGATCGACTGAGTAAGGATTATCAAGGTCTGCTGGAACTGGAACACCATTAGCCTTAGCATACTCAATTTCTTCCTCACGAGACCACTTCCATTCACGTACTGGCGCTACTACTTTAAGACTTGGGTCTAGGGCAGCAATGGCAACTTCGAAACGAACTTGGTCATTACCTTTACCAGTACAACCGTGAGCGATAGTCGTTGCTCCTGTTTTATGAGCAATCTCAACCAATTTTTTAGCAATGATTGGACGACTAAGTGCTGAAACCAAAGGATATTTTTGTTCATAGTAAGCGTGAGCTTGAAGTGCTGGAAGCACATAATCTTCAGCAAACTCATCTTTAACATCAAGCACGTATGACTCGACAGCTCCAACTGTCAAAGCTTTGTCATGGATAAACTCAAGATCTTTACCTTCACCGACATCCATACAAACGGCGATAACATCGTAATCTTTTTTAAGCCATGTAATAGCGACTGAGGTATCAAGACCTCCCGAATAGGCAAGAATAACTTTCTCTTTTGACATAATATTTTTCTCTTTTCTTATATTTTCTTGTGGTTGCTATCTCTATCAACCTTACGAGATTAATTATATTGCATATTTATTCACTTGTCAACACTTTTTTGTTATTTTTTTATATTTATTTCATTTTTATTTATTATTCTGACCTAAAAAATGCTTAATCCTTAATTTTTATTCAATTTTATGCAAGGAATGGTAGAAAATAAAAAAACACTCTTGAAACTATACAAATAGATTCAAAAGCATCTTTAACTATTTATCTTCTAAAATGCCAAAAGGCCTGTACAAAGTACAGACCTTTTGAACAACAGCATCATCGGTAGAGAACACAACAGCAATTTTAGATAGAATGAATGAGGGAAATTATTATGTTTAAGGGACTAACTTAAACCATACATTCTTCTTGCTCTCTAACCTTGATTACATTATAGCATGCAATCCCCAAATGTATATCTTCATTTCCTAAAATGTCGAATTTCACTCACAGAATGTATTTTTTTATCCTAATCTGCACTAATGCCCTTAAAAACAAAAAAAACGGCTTGATTTCTCAAGCCTATTAATTTCTATAAAAAAGATATGTAATTGGACGAGCGGCCAATAAAAAATGGGGATTAGGAAAAAGTTATATAAAAGTACATTATTTATTTTCATAAAGTGTATGTAGATTTCAATAAGATTGACGATGTCTCATTCCGAATCACATATCTTGGTTATATCATAACCTTTTTCAATTTAATTGTCTATACGATTTCATAGAATGTCATTTTTTTGTCCTGAACTGTAATTCTTTAGTATTTTTTTTATAAATTATTAAATTTCATTACTAAAAGACATCTATTTAGTATTTTTATGAAAACCAATTACTTATAAAACAATCAATCATCTACAAAATAGTGATACATCACCCTTAAATTTAATACTCCCTGTCAACTGTAGTGGGTGACGAAAAGCTAACATCTAGAGAGGACCGAATAGGGAGCCCACTGAAAAAGTCATAAATCGATGGATTTTTTGTTATGCCCAATGCACACTTTCCCATAGAATACTTCATAAGGTGTTTTCCAGTTAAGACATTTTCGTGACCTATTATTAAGTTTGTTCTCCCATAGCTGAATAGTCTGATCATTAACCAATGTTAGATCACTACCCTTTGGAAAATATTCTCTAAGTAATCCATTCGTGTTCTCATTGGTTCCTCGTTGCCATGGAGCATGAGGGTCAGGAAAATAGACTTCAATGTTCAATTGATCACTCAATTTCTGATGATACGTGAATTCTTTCCCTCTATCAGGAGTTACTGTATACTTCGTCAAGGGTTCTAACAGTTTTACCATAGCTTCTATTACCAACTTGCTTTTCTTAACAGCTACCTTTTTGATTTTTAGAAAACGAGAATAACGGTCTGTTAGAGTCACTAAACAAGCTTTTCCAGTTTTACCTGCAACAGTATCGGCTTCCCAATCTCCTATTCTAGTTCGGTTATTAGCATCTTCCGGTTTTTCGTGAATCGTATGAGAAATAGAAATTTTCCCTCTATTTTCGACATAACCTTTTGTATGACGTGTTTTTCCACGATGACGGAGCTTACGAATGACACCACGAGCACCATGAGATAGTGAGTTATCATCAAAATGACCTCTGTAAATGGCTCTATAGATTGTTTGATAACTAATAACAGTTTTTCCATACTCTAATCGCAACCGACCTTCTATTTCTTCAGGAGACCATTGGTAATCGAGAAATAGATGTTTGACGGTATTGCTTAAATTGTGATCTATTTCAAGCATACGCTTCCGCCCACAGTGTGATTTAGCCCTATGGTAAGACTCCTGTGCATGACTTGGAGAATAGCTTCCTATAGTAACTAGTCCATTCAATTCTATTTTACTAGAAAATCTTATGAGTTTTTATTGTGCACTTATATTGTATATTCAAGAGACACTCAAAAAGCACTACAATCTCTACAGTGGTTTTACCCACTACAGAAATTATAGAGCCAAATTTAAAAGTCTGATTTAGTCACTCCCACTAATGATTTCTTACCTCTGACCATTTTTTAAGTAGGGCCTTCATTTTCAAGCGAGAAACCGGACATGAATCACCATTCTCAAAATAAATCATCAGTTGCGTCTTATCAATACGGGCAATATTATCCAGATTAACTAAAAAGGAGCGGTGACATGAAAAGAGTATTTTATTCACCGAAGTAATATCTCCAAGATTAGCATAAAACTCCAGGCGCTCTGTTTTAGTAATTAACATTACCTTATGAGGAGTTGCAGCTGTCGCAAAATAATAAATATCTCGCATCGGAACTTGTATTCTAGACTGAGCAGTTTCAAACACAAACATCTCATCATCGTCCACATCTCCAATTTTTTGATTTACAAAAGTCAAGGTTTGTTTCAATTGTTGTTTGAATTCCACATTAGAGACTGTCTTTTCAATAAAATCAAGTGCGGAAACCTTATACTTAAAACTAATTGGAGCAAATTCTGAGTGAGTTGTTACAAAAATAATAACCGCATTAGCATCTTGTTGACGAATTTCAGAGGCAACTTCTAACCCCTTCTTTCGATTGCCATCAATATCAATATCCAAAAGAAAAATCTGATGGTTCCCCTTCTCATTGATGCTGGACAATAGTTTATGTGGTTTAGAAAAAACTTCAAGTTTTCGTACAGAAAACGCACCCTCTGAAACCAATTCTCTGATGATATCACTAATACGTGTTTGTTGCATCAAATCATCTTCTAAAATATATATATTCATATTAGGGCCTCATTTCTAGTATTTGCATCATTTTATGTTTCTGACTTCGAACAGAGAAGGATGTATTCGGATAACGTTCCAAGATATCTTGAACAGCATTTATACCTGCGTCCCCCCCATTGATAGGAATTTGGGATGCCATCATTGAAAGTAAAGCTTTTTCATCTGAAATTGCACTTTCAACAATAAAACTCTGGCAGCCCTCTTCATCAAAATAGGCAATACTAATAAAGCCCTCGTGGGCTTTGCGAGCACCATCAATAGCATTATTCATAAGATGACCTAAAACAACTGCTAAATCTAAGTCAGTTAGATAGCTATGAATCACTGGATCAGGAATTTCTGCATGAATGTTGAGTTGATACATCTGAGCTTCATGATACTTTGATGAAAGTAGACTATGAATACTTGAGTTTTGGATATTATCCAAATCTGTAACACGAGTAGAGAGGTGGTACTGATCTCGATACACATAAAGATCAACCAAATCTTTTTTGTAAGAACGAATATCTCCTGTTCTTTCGATATCTCTCAGATTATTAAGCAGAAAATTATAGTTAGAGCGAACATGCATCAAGTCTCTATACAAACCTTCTACCCTAG
>OGHW01002324.1_pt1 | contig 11779 bp, 7 predicted proteins | sample 1571641 | NCBI WGS metagenome assembly OGHW01 (sample SAMEA2582066, study PRJEB24529) | metagenome | biome: Human gut stool | place: China | collected 2011 | reverse complement strand
AAGAGAGGGCTACCGCTTCATGTTCACCCCGCGCTGGGAGGCCCTCAAGGACCCGATGATCTGGATCTGGGCGATGGGACAGGCGTTCTTCTCCCTCTCCGTCACGGGCAGCGGCATGATCGTGTACGGCGCGTACCTCTCGAAGGACGAGGACGTCGTCGGCGTCGCGCAGCACACGGCGCTGTTTGATACGATCGCCGCCGTCGTTGCGGCGCTCGTCATCATCCCCGCATGCTTCTCCTACGGGCTGGACGTCGGCGCGGGCCCGAGCCTGCTGTTCGTTACGTTGCCGACCATTTTACAGGATATCCCGATGGGGCGGCTGTTCGCCATCATCCTCTACCTTGCGATGATCTTTGCGGGCGTGAGCTCGCTGCAGAACATGTTCGAGGCCGTGGCGGAATCGCTGCTGCACAAGTTCCCCAAGCTCAGCCGCACGGCGGTGCTGGCGATCCTGTGTGTGCTGTGCCTCGGCATCGGCATTTTCATGGAGCCCATCAGCAAGTGGGGCCCGTGGATGGATCTTGTTTCCATCTATATTATCCCCATCGGCGCGACGCTCGGCGCGATCTCGTGGTTCTACGTGATGAAAAAGGACGAGCTGATCGCCGCCGTGAACACCGGCAGCAAGAAAGAGCGCGGCGCGCTGTGGTACAACGTGGGCCGCTTTGTCTATGTGCCGCTTGCGGTCATCCTGTGCTGCGTAGCACTGTTCATGCACGTGGCATTCTGAGTTCCCCCTGAACAAAAAAGAAGAACAATATGAAAACAGGCAAGAAAGTGAGCATTACCATACTTTCAGTGCTGATATTGGCCTTGTGCGCCTCGGCTACGGCGGCGGGAGCTTCCGGGACGGCGTTATGTTTAGCGGCGACAAAGCCTACTACCTCTTTGGCGGGCGCGATGTGACCGGCCGCATCGTCAGGATTACCATGACGCAGAACGGCGAGACCTGCACGATGGAAAATGCGGAGGGAAAGACGCATTTCCTGTTCTGCACAGAGCGTTCTCCACAGCTCGGCGATTATGACTTCGACCGCAGCACGCTGCGGTTTTACGACGAAGACGGGAACGACATCACCGCGGAGTACAATTTGAGCGGCGGTAGAATCGCGTAAAATCGACCAATATACCTATTTCCGTCGCAACGAAGAGGTTATTCACGAATTTGGCGAATGGTACAACAAAGAAGTATCCATACAGTCTGACGAAATTGACAAATTATTAGAAACGGTTATCTTAGAAGACACATCATATCCATCAATTGATGAAAGCTCCATACCTAGCGAGCAACTGGCAGTCGAAATACGTACTAAGGGACCGCAGCATGATGAAGAAAGTAAATAAAAGCCCTTCCCTACTTACCATATCTAGGGAAAAACGAAAAGAGCTATAATTTTGAATATTATAGCTCTTTTTTACGTAATACTATACCATACATAGTATCTTTATAACTCATAATGATAACTTACGATGCAAAAAGAGTGCCTCCCTTTGGGAATGGCACTCTTTACGTTTATACATTTCGTTGTGCTTCATAAGCTCTGAATAGTTTAGATAATAATTCAGGAGCCAATCGCAATAGCTCTGGGTTTTCACAGAAAGACACGCGCAATTGTGTTTTACCAGGGTTATTATCGCCATTTTTACCGCTATAGAAACCATTGAGCGGTGCCATGAGAAGTGTATATTCCTTGCCGTCATCAAGGCTTACTGCACCGTGTTCGGCACACCAAGAAGCAAATTCTACACCATCAAAGCCAGGTTTTGCAACCTTTCTCACGTCGATTACAAAGTAAATAGACGCTTCAGGGCGAGACACGATAAAGTCCGGTTCTGCCTCTTTAAAACCTTTGTGGAGTTCAAAGATCATTTGACGATAGTAGTCGCGTTGTTGCTCATACCAATTGTGCAACTGCGCATAGGACTCATGTTTCAAAGCGCCAAAAATATATTGGCCCAATGTATTAGCGCTAAGGTTTGCCGTATATTCCGCAACAGATTTTTCATAGCATAATTTATTATCCGTAATGATGGCTCCAATGCGAAGTCCACACGCATTCCAAACTTTACTAGCTGTTTCAAGGCTAATACGGCGACCTTCGATGCCAGGCACATCTTTATCGGTTAAAGCCCAAATGCTAGATGTTTCTTTCCCTTTTTCATAAGCCAATTCACGGTACGCTTCGTCAGAGATAATCCATAAATTATGTTTAACGCACAATTTAGTATATTCAATGAGCGTTTCTTTGCTAAATAATTGACCAGTCGGATTGTCATAAGGAATGATGAGCAACGCACCAGGTTTTGTGTCGATAATGCGCTTCTCTACAGTCTCCACAGAGGGCAATTCGAACTCACCATTTTCATTGAGCTCCCGTTCTACAGTAACCGTTTTACGACCAATGCGAAGACCTACTGCATCATAGTTTGTATAAGAAGGATTGAACATCAAAAGAGGACGTTCTTCTTCGCCAGCACCACCACATACGCCGAGCATGATGATTTCCATCGCCATGGATGCACCGTCTGTTACAAGTACATCAAGCCCTGTTGTATCAAAGCCTTGGCTGCGCAAAATGTGGAGAAACGCTTCTCGACACTCATCAGTGCCCGTAGTTGGTACATATGGCACAATCCCATTATGGAACGGGCTATTGACACCGCCCAAATCAAACAACCTACGCTGCATGGCGGGATGCATAGGACGCATTACATTGCCAATAGAACCATTCACCAAGATAGGTGGGTTCTTACGTTCCAAGAATTTAATTTGTCCTAGGCGAATGCCAGACGGCTTGCGAGCCATCATATACGGCGATAATTCTGGTTGTTTCATTTCGATCCAACTCCTCTAAAAATCAACCTTCTCCATTGGAAGGTTTTGATAACTGTGAAAGTAACAAAACACTTACTATACAAGCAAATATACAAGTACATCACAAAACATAAACTATGAATACCTATAGATAGATACATAATATTATAGAGCTTTTACTATAGAAAATCTATAGTTTTATAACATATACTTATTTACCTATACTTAATTTATCGGTTATTGAAAATAACTCTCATGGTACTTAGTGCGGTCTCAATATACCATCAAAAACTATAATAAAAATGAAAGAGCCCCACGAGAGGCTCTTTCACCATGATATAGATTACTTTTTGAAGCTATACAAATAACTACGACGTAATTGTCAATTATTAGTATAGCTTTATAATCGAACCATTGCAGTAGTTATATCTATTAGATAGTCACTTCTACACCTAGACGGAAGTTGCGACCTTGACCTGGCCACCAGTCACCAGGGTTGCCCCAACGAACGTTAGATTGTTCCGCATAGTATGTATCAAAGATATTATTGATACGACCAAATACAGTAACATTTTCGCGTATGCGATAGTTAGCGCTGATATCAGCCAACCAATACGTTTTACGTGGGAATACATTATCTGCTGTACCAGGACGATTGATAATACCACGAATATCCAAATGAGCATCCCATTTAGCATCGTTGTAATCAAGGCCTGCGTTAACAGCATGTTTTGGTACATATCCATCACGGTTTGCTTTGCGAGTTGGTGTTGCATCGATATGAGTATACGTATAGCCAAGACGTGCGGACAAGTGATTAGTCAATTGTTTACGCACATCCGCATTGATGCCACGAGCTTTTTCAGTGTCAAAATTGCGATATTGACCTGTGAAGTTTGCCGGATCAGTCATAACCCAACCGATTTTATCCTTCGTACTACGGCTGAAGAAGCTAAGATTACTATTCCATGTTTTACCGAATTTGTGGTGTACACCTAAATCAAATTCATGACCTGTTTCAGGTTTCAAGTTGCGGTTGCCATTGAAACCATCAAATAATTGGTATGGTGTAGGTGCCAAGAAGTACTCTTTATACGCAGCATACACATTTGTCTTCTCATTTACATCATAGCCGAGGCTGATGGATGGAGATGTATGAGTACCGAAAGAGGAATGGTGGTCAACGCGGATACCAGGCGTTACAGTCCACTTAGGAGCAAATTTCCATTCATCTTGAATAAAGTAAGATGCGTTCGTAAGCTTCACGCCGCCCATGTTAACCACTTTATCTTGACGCCAGTCAAAGCCGCCTACTACAGTATGGTCTTTTGCTTTATACGTAACTTGATCACCAATACCACGAGTCTTCACATCCGTTAAGTACCCATCATATGTTGTTTTATAATGATTGTTCATCAAGTATAATTGATGGCTCCAACGATTGCTGATTTTATTGTTCCAAATCGCGCGCAAGGAGTCATTCGCTTCATTACCATAACGAATGTGATTAAGGGCACCCAAATGGTCGGAGTACATTACATCACCACGATATGTGTCGTAAGCTATTTTTACATCGTTCTTATCATTGATTGTATTGCCCACCATGAAGGATGCAGTATGGCTGTTGCCATGTTGAGGAATGCGCACGCCATGACCATCTTTGTAGGACCCAATGATATCTTTTTGTACGCCTACACGCCAGTACCAATCATTTTTGCTACCTTCATTGGTAATTGCGTATTGCTCTAAATCATTGCTACCACCCATCACGCGAAGTTTAGTTTGTACACCTTGCTCAGGTTTTGCAGTGATTACGTTTACTACACCACCGATGGCACCGGAACCATACAATGTAGAGCCTGCACCACGTTGGACTTCAATGCGGTCAATGCTAGACATATCTTTCAAAATAGTCATCGGCGGATTCACACCTGCTGCGCCCATATTGATGCCATCTACCAAATACAATACTTGGTCAGACCCATTGATGCGGAATGCATTGGAGTTCGTGTAACCTACGCCACCACCATACGTATTAATATCTACGCCCGGTACGATGTTCAAGGCTTCGTTCATATTCGTAGCATGGCGCTCACGAATATCGTCACCTGTTACTACGCCTACACTTGCTGGCACTTCTGAAAGTTGTTGTTCACTACGAGTTGCGGTAACAACAATGGTATGCGCTTCTTTCGCATCACCAGCTTCAACAGCTAATACATTAGGAGCACTTAAAGTGCTACCAAATACGAGGGCTAATCCTACGTACATGGATAATCGTTGCATTCTTGATACTTTCATAAAAACCTCCACACACACTAAATTACTTGCTATATATATTTTGTGCCATAGAAACCATTGCGCGGGTCATAAATTGGGAATAAGTCATGACCTGCGATGAATCTACGAAGAACACACGGCGATTGGCGATGGCCTTAACCCCTTGCAAAGCAGGATCAGAATAGAGTTGTTCTGCCGTTGCTGGCGTAGTACGATCAGAAGTATAGGCCACCGATGGGATGATAATAATATCCGGATTCGCTTTAATTAAATCCTCTCGCGTCCCATTATCAAAAGGTCCTAAGCCTAATTGAGCAGCCACATTGGTGACTTTCAAATATTTAGTCATATCATCAAAGGTTGACCCCTTGCCGCCGGTTAAACCAAATTGCGTATAAAATGCCACTACAGGGCGTTCACCGGTATGTTTATTTGCTAATTCTTCGACAGTTTTCAAATCTGCATCCATACTAGCAATCATCTTTTCATCAGAAGCATGTAAAAGTCCAGCAATTTCATGGATAACTGCTTTTGCTTCCTCTACCGTAGTCGGAGTCTTATAGACGTAAACAGGAATTTGCATATTTCGCATTTCCCCAATCGCATCTGGAGACATCCAGTTTGGAACTAACACTAAATCAGGTTGTACAGATAGCATGGATTCAGCAGTTGCTTTCACATGTTTCTCAACCTTGGCAGACTCGTCAGGCACATTGTTAGGCACCGTGCCAACAGCTGCCACTCGGCTCGGATCAACCAAAGATAACACGATATCCTCTGTGCTCGCAGCGACGGGAACGATGCGCTTCGGCTCGTTAGGCACCGTAACGGCTACCCCTGTACCATCCGTAACTTGATGTGTGGTGCCCGTAGTCCCCGTCTGCGTAGGACCACAGCCGACCACCAGAAGTACCATCATTAATATGGTACATATAATAGATATTCTTTGTTTCATACTAACGACCTTCTATAACACCTTCCATGGAAATATATAGGGACTGCAATTCCTCCAGCATATCTGGAGCTGCATCCCAATAGCCACGTTGAGCAGCTTCTAACAAAATTTCTGCAATCCGCTGTAAGGCCCAAGGGTTTACATTGCGCATCCAGTCTTGCACCACTTTGTCTAAGGCATATTTGTTAGCATACCCCTCATAAACCCAGTCAGGCACCACATCACTGGTAACATCCCAGCCAAAACTATGAGAAACCACATTAGACATATCCGATGCCCCTTTGTAGCCATGGTTCATCATGGCCTGAATGAATTTCGGATTCTGCGTTTCCCCTTGTACAACGCGGCGAAACTCATCCGATAAGGACCGCATCACGACGCGGCTGCGATCTGTACTATCCCCCACATAGGCACGAGGGGCACTACCTTTTGCATTTCGCACCGCCGCAATGAGACCACCATGATAGCTATAATAATCATCAGCACTCAAAATGTGCGTTTCCCGATTATCTTCGTTCTTAATGGTTACATCCATCGTAGTTAATCGCCGTTGGAATAGCCTCATATCCTGAGGAATGTCCTTGTGCAGGTGAAAGCTACTCCACTTGCTGTAAACTTGAGCAATATCTTGTAAAGACTCCCAGTTTTTGCCTTCAATCAAGGCACCTACACCCGTGCCATAAGCTTGGGGCGGATCGCCAAAGATGCGGAGTCTAGCCTTTTTAGTAGCCAATAGAGGGTCCTCACCTTGCTCAACGAGCCAGTCTACATCATCGTGAATATGCTTTTTCACGTAGTTGTCTTCCAACGACTCATCTAATTCTGCCACCATTTCAACAGCCTTGTCGAGCCAACTAATGGCAGTAGGCATCATATCTCGAATAAGACCACTGATGCGGCCCATCACATCGATACGAGGGCGTTGTAATTCATCTAGCGGAATAACCTCGAGACCTGAAATACGACCGTTAGATTGCCATTTAGGGCGAACCCCCAACAAGTAAAGGAATTCACCTAAACACTGACCATGACTTCTAGAGTTGCTACTAGCCCATAAGATAATCCCTATCGTCTCGGGATAGCGCTGTTCATTTAAAATATAATCAGCCATAACTTGATTTGCAAGCTCTATACCTAATTGGTAGGCTATCTTTGTCGGCAAGGCTCTTTCATCTAAACCATAAAAGTTACGACCCGTAGGTAATACATCGACTTGACCACTCGATGGGGCTCCACCGGGGCCAGGTTCAACATAGGTTCCTTGTAACGCTTTAGAGATAGAGCTGAGCTCATTTTTGGTTTGACCTAATTTAGGTATATACTCACGAACTATGGCATCTACCAAAGGCTCTAAACTTTGAGGCGCCTTATAATCTGGTTTATGTATAATATTAGACACAAACGCTCGTAATTCCTGCCAAATTTGATCGATAATCACATTATTACGAATTCCGTCATCATTGATTTCGCCAGCATGTTGCTCTAGATACGACCAATCATACCCTAACTCAGCGGCTAGCGTTTCAAGACCTGATGCATTATCCCCTTGAGGGGTCCGTATGATAGCAGTAATAAATTCTTCTAAATCTGTCCCCTCAGGGCCTTGACCCAAGATATGTAACCCATTGCGCATTTGCATATGCTTTAAGTCGCTTAGCTTTTCGTGAACTTCTGTAATTATATCGTCCACCACCATAGTAGGCCCCTTTTCTTCATCGATAAGATGACAGGCCAGGGCCTTTTCGCGAATCACTTCGCCTATGTCAGCTACACTCTCAGGATGCTCCTGTTCAAAATGACTATGCTCATCTAGTAAAGCTTCTAACTCTTCAAATTCATCGTAGAGCCCCGCCGTCGTCATCGGTGGCGATAAGTGCCCGACTAAGCAAGCAGAGCTACGCCGCTTAGCCTGTATGCCTTCCCCAATGATGGTTGTCCAGTACGGGTAGATATTCGGCAAACTAGAAATACCGATTTCAGGATAACAGCTAGCACTGAGACCAGCCCCCTTACCTGGTAGCCATTCTAAGGAGCCATGTGTGCCTACATGAATGACCGCATCAGCTTGAAAGACATTCCGAATCCAGTGGTAAAAGGCCAAATATTGATGCGGTGGAGGTAAGCAAGGATCGTGATAAATGGCAGATACATTCTCCCCGAACCCGCGCGGTGGTTGCACCGTAATCCACAGATTGCCATTGGAAAAACCTGGTATGATGACTTCATCATCGTAGACAAATACATCTCCTGGTGTCTCTCCCCAAGATGTAACCATAGCTTGTTGCGTATCTGCTGGCAGTGTTTCAAAGTATGCTTTGTAATCCTTACTGCTCAAGCGACCTTCAGCCGAAGCTAGCAACTCATCGGTAAGCATGGAGCGGTCGTTTGTCATGTGGGATGTAACAATGTCCATTAAATCTGCACTTGTATCAGGCACAGAATCTATCGTATAACCTTCCTCTTTCATCTGTTCTAATAATCGTAGCACCGACTCAGGTGTATCAAGGCCTGCTGCAGAACCAATATTAGAATTCTTAGGCGGATAGTTGTGTAAAATAATGGCTACTTTTCGCTCAGATACAGGAATATAACGCAACTTAGACCATTTAATAGCTCGCTGAACGACGGCTGCAATTCGCTCTTTCACGGGTAAATACACATAGTGACCACGCTCATCAAAGGTCTGACAGGCCACTACACCGCCTTGAATAACGCCATCTAACTCAGGCTGTGATATGGATAAATTCACATCTAACGGCGTAACTCCTTGAGGATTCTCAACCCAGGACTTCTCATCCATGTATATGGTATACCCTTGAATGATAGGTACGTCCTGTAATTTTAGCTCCTCCAAAGTTTGAGCCCCTAAGGACTGGAAGGAGAATTTACAAGTATTGATAAGCACGTCAAAAGGGAATACATCCTTCCCAAAAAGATGGTTCATGGACAATTTCATATTCGGAATGCCTACGCGAGGATTCGAACCGTATTGCCCATAAAAGATAATCGGATTGTACTGATGTTTATAAATTTCTTCAAATAAGGCCTGTTGATAATAAATATCCCCCATAATCCACTCGTCACGGTAAAAGTACACCGCGATGGACGGCCAATCAGGGTTCCCTTCGGCATCCATAAACTCATCGTAGGTCTCGTAGATATTGCCTGCTCGCCCCATAATGGCTTGCCACGGAATTCGGTCAGGTTCTTCCCATTCAGAAATTGGTTTTGTACTGAAAGCACCGTTAATGAGCCGCACATAGTTCATGATGCCACTAGTACGACGATAACTTTCAAGACGAATCCGTTTATCCTCATCTATATTACGATACAGAATATCCGTTTTCTTAGGCTCTACCACATCGATCCAGTATCTTGGATGATGCGCATATAGCCATCGTTCAAGGCGTTCTAAGAATGGCGAATCTAAGCCAACCCCCATGTTTGTTACGAGTACTACATCGGCAGCACGAAGGCGACTTTCAAAATCACCGTCCCAGCGAGGCGGCTTTTTCATATTGCAAATATCCACCTCGCCTTGTATCAATTCAGGGTAGGTAGCAACGGCCTTTTCTATATATTGGATTTGTTTTCCTAAGTTAGAAATATACATGAGTCGACTCATGATCTACCTCCGAGACACTCGCAAAATACGGTCTGTCGTAATAGTATCCATAGCATAATAACTGCCATTCATCAATTTACATAATTCCTTAGCCAATCCAAGTTTGATAAAGCCCGTTTCCGTATCGATAACGATACAATCTACAGGCAAAGTACCAAGGATACGAGCCCATTGCTTGGACTCTGTTACAGGGTCCTCAGAATCACCTGACGTAGCTCGACCATCGGTGATACATATAATCTGAATTCGTTCCGCCCGATGGGCACGCAACAATCTATCGCACAGGGTATAGGCCATCCGTAAACCTTGAGCTAATGGCGTCTTACCACCTGTAGGCATAGAGGCTAACAGTCGCTCTGCTCGCTCTACGCTGCGCGTGAAAGGCAATAACACCTCTGCCGACTCCTTGCGGAATGCAATGAGCCCTACCGAATCACGGTGGATATAAGAATCTCGCAAGAGACTGAGAATAGCCGCTTTAGTGGCCTCCATGCGATGACGCGCCGCCATAGACCCACTGGCATCTACTACGAAGAGCTGGTATGCGCCAATGCGCTTTTCACGGGCTTTTCGGCGATAATCCTGAGGTTTTATCACTATAGATAATCCCTTGCCGCCTTGATCCTTTAATTGCCGGGACTGAGTAGATAGTTTTTCTTGTTCCGTTTTAGTAGCAGCCCGCAATCGTTGGTAGGGTGCTGCTGCACGCAATGTATCGACTAGCGCTAAGTCCTCTAGCGCATGTTCATCTTGGTAAGCTCGAATCATACGCCCTCTAGTATCCTTTGTTTTAGTCATGAGGCGGCGACCGGAGCCCTTGCGATACTGACGGTCTACTGTTTTAGAGGATTCTAGTTTCCATTGGAATAATTGGTTAGCTATACGGGCAACCGTATCAGGCAAACATAAAGAGGATAAGCGTTGTGAGTCGTCTCCACCTACGTTCATAGCCTCAGAATCACAGGATTCCTTCTGTGTAGCATCTAAGTCGTTAGATTGATTAGACCCATCAGCTTCACTTGAATCGTCTTGCTGAGAAGATGCATCTTCTACACTATTCATAGCAGAATGAGTGTCCCCATCATTAGCGTTTGAATCCTTAGGAGCTGCTTCATTCCCCATAGAATCATTTTGGTCCGCTTCATATTGTGCATCCTCATCAGTTTGGTCCGGTGCATGTTCGGCCCTATTTTCTAGTTGATTTCTATCCGTTCTACTATTTCCATTCTCCCCTTGTGAAGGCTGTGATGTGGTTGTGTCATCACGCTTCATCCGATGAGGCAGTACATAAAGAGCGGCCCGCTCCGCATGAATGGGCTTACAGTAAGAAACACCATCAAGAAGCGCCAGTGATTTCATAACTTGGAGCAATACAAACTCTGCACCGTGACCTACAGTACGAGCTTGGAGTGCATAGGAAATGGCTAACGAAATCATTGCATCAGGGACGGCAATCGATGAAATCCGCTTATGATCGATTAAACTGACTACATCCTTAGATAAGTCCTCTTCTATAGAGGCTGACACAGTATCAGCGCAAGAAATTCCATCTCGAGTTTGTTGTAATACCGCCACCCTAGATTCCAATGAAGCTGGTTCCATAGATACGTGTACGTCTACGAGTTCCCATTCCGCATCAGTTAAGGCTCTATCCTCATGATTTACAGTCATAATCAGCAAGATCTGACGGCGTTTTGCCTCTGTTAATACGGCATGACGCACTTCTGGGGATAGCACATGACCATCATCAATGAGCCAGCATCGCGTATTATCGTCATCTAATAGACTAGAGGACATGATCATCTTGCCTTGCTCGAGAGAGGCTTCAAAATCGACGCTTTCTTGAAGTTGTGAGCTATCTATATAAACCGGTATAACACGATAGGGAATATACCATGTATCGAGGCACTGGCGAACTATAAAACTTTTACCGACACCAGTTCCCCCAGAAATGACGATGCTATGTATCTGGTCGTTTACAAGGCCTATTTTGAGGGCCTCTTGTACAGATGTTTCCATAGCTAGCCCTCAAGCACAGCCGTTACCACTGTATCAATGCGGTCTTCATCGTGACCTTGCTCCTCAAATGGCAAACGACGTA
>OGHW01002309.1_pt1 | contig 11835 bp, 9 predicted proteins | sample 1571641 | NCBI WGS metagenome assembly OGHW01 (sample SAMEA2582066, study PRJEB24529) | metagenome | biome: Human gut stool | place: China | collected 2011 | reverse complement strand
ACACGGATTTCAGCCAGCTGCGCGGCTTTTTCTCTTCAAGGCGTTCCTTGTAATCAACATGAGAGGCTTCAATGTAATGGTCGAGGGGGAAAGGCATGGTATCACCTGCAATTCGGTTCAATATCGTTCAAGCGTATTATACCGTATTTTATTAGTACATTCCACCACTTTATGCAGTCACATGGGTGGCATTCTCTTTCACCGAATTGATTGTCTCCATCAGCTCACTGCCTGTTTTGCCATCAAACAGGCGGGTAAACAGAATGGGCTGGTCAAAGGGTGGTTTCATCAACACCGCTTTGCTTTCCACATAACCGTTCTGCTCGATGTAATGAATAACCTTCTGAACAAACGCGATCTGCTTTGCATTCAGCGATTCGTTGTTGATAAATTTTGAAAACGCCTGCATGGCAGCATCGTGGTCCAGCTTTGCCACTTTACGCACCAGCAGACCAAATGGGGTATCCCGAAACTCCCGTGCATAGTCCTCTTTGCTGCCCAGCTCACAGGTGAAGATATGTTCCAGCTCGGTATAGTCACCCCGGGAAAGCGGAATGTTCTGAGTCAGCTTGTGGATGGCCAGCGTATCGCTGCGGTGCTCCATGATGTAGCGGTTCACACGTTCCCGGTACTCGCCAAAATCGTAGCCGGAATCCAGCGTTTTGCCCTCGGTCTGTTCCAGTACCGGGTCGGCAAGGGCCGTGTAGACAGGCTTTTGCCCCTCGCCGCCCTCCACCAGAAACTTGATGAGTTCCCGCAGCTCCTGCCGCATTTCCTCAAAGTGGAGAAGATCATGCGAGGTCAAAAATTCGTCTGTCTGCACCTCCCGGATGAGGGGCAGCTTTGCCTGCACCTGCGGGATGGTAGCCTTCCCTTCCAGCATTGCCGCTGTGCTGCGCAGCTGTTTCTGGGCGCGGCCCAGTCCCGGCAGACCTTCCAGTTCACAGAGCAGCAAGCCATACACAAAGTTATCGAACCGCTTGGCGGCTTCATCTTTGTCGTCCAGCGAGATGAGCGGTGCAACCTCTTTCATCAAGGTGCCTTTGTCCGTTTCGGTCAGGCTGACAAAGGCTTCCGGCTTTTGATAGTGTTCCACGGCCTGTCGGTGCAGCCGCACGGATACCAGCTCCGGGTTCAGCGCTCCCACCTCGGCACGGCAGGTCTCCGTTAAGATCTTGCGCCAGTTCTGGTATTTTTCGTCCGCATAGGCTCCATCCTGCAGCGCGGCGGCGATCCGCACCTGCTTGCAGAAAATGCTCTCGGACAGGCTTTTGGTGTCCGCGCTCTCGTAGCCGTTGGGTTTCTGACGGAAAAATTCAAAGTTGCCGCAGTAGTCAAAAATCAGAAACCGCCGTTTGCCCGTATATTCGCCGTCGATGGCATCCACGCAGGCAAGGGATGGGCAGAGCCGCGTACCACGGCCGATCATCTGCCAGAACTTCGTTTTGCTGCGTACTTTTTTGAAGAACACCAGATTCGCGCACTCCGGCACATCGATGCCCGTGTCCATCATATCAACCGAGACCGCAATAAACGGCGGCTTATTCGGCTGTTTGAAGTCGTCAATGATGGACTGTGCATAGGTGTCATCGCAGACCACCCGCTGGATGAATCCCGGGTACTGGGTCTCCAGCTGCGGGTAGAGCTTGCCAAAGCGCTCCCGGATAAACTCCGCGTGGCGCTTGTTCTGGGCAAAGATGATGGTCTTGCCGATGCGGTCGCCGCCTGCCGTCTGGATGCCCCGTTCCATCAGGTCTTGCAGCACCGTGTCCACGGTGTTGGCGTTAAAGATGAACTTGTTCAGCTTTTCGGACGGGATGAAGGTGGGCAGGGTGTCGTCCTCGGCAAAATCGTCCTCGTAGCGCGCCTTATCCTCCGGTGAAAGCTGATCGTAGTGGATGCCCTCTTCGGTGAATTTCGTCTTGACCTCGTAGTTGTAGTAAGGCACCAGCACATGGTCGGTGTAGACCGCCGTGTCGTAATCGTAGGCGTAGGTGGGGATGCCGTGCTCCATCTCGAAAAAGTCGTAGGTGTTGCGGTCCACGTCGGTTTTCGGGGTGGCGGTCAGACCCACCAGAATCGCATCGAAATAATCAAAAATGGCGCGGTATTTCTTGAAAATGCTGCGGTGGCTTTCGTCCACGATGATGAGGTCAAAGTGGGCGGGCGAAAACAGCGGCACGCCGTCTTTGGTCTTGGCGTTGTCGATGGCGTTGAGCATGGTGGGATAGGTGGAAAACACGATGCGCGCGGCCTTATCGTCCTTGGAGGAGCACAGGTTGCACAGCGACTGGTCCGGCAGATACTTTTTGAAGTCGTCCATTGCCTGCTTGACCAGTGCGGTGCGGTCGGCCAGAAAAAGCACGTTGGTCACATGACCGCCCCGGCTCAGCACATCGGTCAGGCTGGACGCGGTGCGGGTCTTGCCTGTGCCCGTTGCCATGACCAGCAGATTGCGCCGGAAGCCCTGCGCGATGTGGGCGCAGACTGCCCGGATGGCGTTTTTCTGATAGTAGCGGTCGGTGATTTTATCGTCAATTTCGATGGTGTCCAGCGGTTTTTTCTCGGTGCGGCGGTTCACCAGCTTCTGCAAGTCGTCCTTGCAGAACACCCCGCTCACGACACGCTGCGGGCCGCTCTGCTCATCCCAGAAATAGGTGGTGTAGCCGTTGGTGGTAAACAGCATCGGACGGCGGCCAAACTTCTGCTCCAGACAGTCTGCATAAAGCTGAGCCTGCTTGCGCCCGATGTTGGGGTCTTTGGTGCTGCGCTTGGCTTCAATGACCGCCAGCGGCAAGCCGTCCTTGCCCATCAGCACATAGTCCGCATAGCCCTTCTGCCCCAGCACGCCGTTCATGTTGTCCACTTCGTACTCGGTGCGCACATCGGCGTCCGGCCCGGTGAATTTCCAGCCCATGGCCTTGAGGTCGATGTCGATGATCTTCTGCCGCGTCTCGGCCTCGGTCAGGTCGGCGGCGGTAAAACTGCGGCTCTGCTGGTTCTGCTGTTTGCTGGCCGTGTACGCCGTCGAAAGGCTCTCCACCTGCTTGCGCAACGCTTCCAACTCGGCATCCTTCTGGGTCAGCAGACTTTCCTGCTCCCGGATCTTCTTTTCGTCCAGCGCTACCTTTTCGCCGGGGATGGCTGTTTCATCAAAGGAGCGCTCCACATAGTCCGTGCCGTAGCAGTAATCCACCCACTGGATGAAACCGAACAGTCCCCGCAGGCTGAACACTGCATCCGCCGCCGACACGCTATGCCCTGTATGTACCGCCAGATTGCCCGCCTTCACGATGCTGGGCAGCACGCTCCACACGTCCCGGTCCACCGCGAACCGGAAGCTCGGCTCATGCAGCAGGGATTGCAGGTTGTCCTTGTAGGGCATCGTGATAGTCTTGTCCGCCGCATACACCCACTTCACCGCCAGCTCCAACGCCTTCCGGCACCCCACCGCGCACATCGCCGGGGAGGTGGAGAACACTTTCTCGGCCTCGATGGCAGCAGATGCGAAGAGGGAGTATTCGGGGTGGGTGGAGAGATAGGAGAAGTTGGACATATAATCACCTTTCCTTTATTTTGCACTTTGAAGAAGCAAGGGAACCACAAACATTTTTACTTTTATTTGTGCGTACTCTTCATATGCAACAAAATTGTTCTTTTCGATGATTAGCGAAAAATCAAGTTTTTCCGGCATTGGATGATGAATTCGGTTAATTTCTGTTCTTAACCTCTTCTCATCTTTTTCAAGTTGTTTTTCCCACAAAGCAAAACTATTAAAAATAAATTGAATCGCACGTACTGCTGTTCCACTGTCGCCAGAAGACATCACTCCCATACTTGTCGGAAATAGCACTCCCCCATGAAATGGTATAAATGCCACACACCTTTTTGTCAATTCGTAAATTTGATTATCCGGTAAGTTCTCACACGGCCTTAGCCCATTCGGATATACTAACAGATTAGGCCAATTTTGATAAACAATCTCTAGTAAATCTCTATCAAACCAGTCGCTCCCCTGTGGGTGTTTTTTCACATCAATAAAATGAGCAACCTGCCCTTTTATTTGGAAAAACAACAAGTGCGGATTTGTACACTTTTTATTCTTTTGAACTTTCTCAAGATGAACATGGTAAATTTCCCAGTTTTTTAGCATGAAATCCGATTTTCTCATCGACGTCGTATTGATGTCCCTGCTCATATATTCTGTTATCGACTGACAATTTCGCAAACACCATTCAATCCTCTTAATTTCACGCCTATCTGACTCCGGTAAATAGGGAAGTTTCTGCAAAAGTTCTTTTGAATAAAGTACGTAATATGGAATATTCGAGTTTATATGGCGTTGCAATACCTGAAAGAGCTTTATGCAGATTTCATAATCATCCCATTCTTTTGGAACACTCATCCCAAGATTTCTAAACTCTTCTCTTGCCATTTCAGCAAAATCATGCCGGAAGTTCATTTTCACCGCCTCCTTTCAACATTCCGCACAGAACTATATCCTAATCTCAACTGCACAATTCCGAAATCTTATCCATAGAGAATTTATAGAACGAATTAAATTGTTCAATCGTCTGTGCTACAGAGACATTTTTCACACCAACATGCCAAATATCTTTATTATGATTCGAGTCAATACAATGAAAGCAAGGCTCATCTCTTCCAATAAGCATCCCCATCTGATTCGTTACTGCATGTTTTTGTGTGTTATCCATTTCATTAAGCACGGTCAAAAAATCGACATATTCGGAAAAACATCCCAAAGATTTTTTATTCTTCAAATACTTTCCAATGCCATCAATTTCCACTTTCGTGACAACGTCTTCCTGAGAAAGTGTCCATACAATGGAAATCATCATATCAGCAAAATGTTTCAAATCATGAACTATACTTTTCCCAAGATGGCTTTCTTTAAAGTTCAAATAGCTGTTTTCAATCAAAAAACGTCCACTTTTGGTTCGTATTTCTTTCCAAAGATCACAATATTCAACAATGTTTTCGTTTGTAATGTCAAGTTCAGCTACCAACTGTATCAGTAAAATCTGAAATCCGTAATCAACTGCTTTTTTTGATAATTTGGGTAATACCTTATCATTAAAATTTTCAATCGGTACTTTCCCTGTTTTTATCAGAGGATACTTTTCAATCCATCCTTTTTGCTGCTTCACCTTCTCGTCATGCTCAATCATTGCTTCCACTGCATCAGGCATAGCATAAATCGGGGGAAGCTCTCCTTTTGCTACTTTTTCTTGAAGCATTTTTATTATCTCATCATCAACCATTTTCATTCTATTACCTCCATCTATGAGTCTGATTCCAATTTTCCATCCATAGTTACCCAAAATATTCCTGCATCCGTGCTCTTTCACCAATTCCAGCACTTCCAGTCTCCACCACTCCCTCCGTCACGGCTGCGCCGTGCCACCTCCCTCTAAGAGGGAGGCTTTTACCTTACCTCTACGTTATAGGCTCCCTCCCAGAGGGAGCTGGCAAAGCCGCTAGGCTTTGACTGAGGGAGTATCTTCCAGTTCCTGAACCCGCTTCCTGACTTCCAAATCAATTGCACTGCAAACTTCTTGAAAGCTCTGCTCTATTTCCAGATTAGAAAACCGAATCACCTTCACACCATATTCGGCAAAAATGGCGGAGCGTTCTTTGTCGTATGCCAGTCCCTGCTCATCATAATGTTGTGAACCGTCCACTTCCACGACCAGCCTTGCAACGTGACAATAGAAATCCGCAATAAAGCCATCAATCGTTTTCTGACGCTGAAACCGCACGGGATAGCTGCGCAGAAAATCATACCAGAGATGATTTTCCTGTTTTGTTGCGTCTTTGCGCAATTCTTTTGCACGAGGGATCAATTTTCCTTGATATGGCAATGACATCTGGACGCGCTCCTTTCTGGAACTCCCTCCGTCACGGCTAACGCCGCGCCACCTCCCTCAAGGAGGGAGGCTTTTCCTCGGGCCGGAAACTTTCCCTCTTTGTCAAGAGGCTCCCTCCCAGAGGGAGCTGGCACCGAAGGTGACTGAGGGAGTTACCCAAAATATTCCTGCATCAGTGCCTTTTTCATCAATTCCAGCTTTTCAAGGCTCTGCTGTACGGTCTGCTTCTGCTGGTCTATGCGTTCTACAAAGGCGGCAAACTGATTTTGCAGCGAAAGAGAAGGAAGTGGCAGCCGTAGTTTTCGGATTTCTGAAAGGTTAAGCGTCTTTTGAGCGATTCCTTTAACACTTTCGTCAATTTGCCGCTGTAAATCTGTGGAAAGAATTGCGCAACGAAGGTATTCACTATTAACTACGCTATTGTTCGGTTTAAGATATGCAATATGTCGTTGAAAGCAGAAGGGCTTGTTTTCTTTAACGACAGCCGGATGGCCATACGATCCCACCGTAGATAGTAAAACATCACCAACTTCTATCGGAGTACGCTTAATGAGTTCATTGTATGTTTCTTCTGAAATGAATTTTTCAGCATCATAATGAATTTCGTTAGTAACAATATTTGAGACAAACAAAAATGGAATCCCTGATAATACAAACTTAGGAGGTTGATGTGTTCCATCTGTAATAATTTTACAAACGTCCTGCATCGGCACTTTTCTGCTATTAGATATATCTCCAAACATCTCCACAAACCGTGCCTTTACCAGCTCGTCCAGTTTGGCAAGCTGCTGTTTGCGGAGAAATATCAATGTATCAATTTTATTTAGCGTGGCCGCCACCTTTCTTTGAGTTGTATAATCTATCTCGGGGACATCAATATTTGCAACAACATCTATCTTGATTCCTTTAATTGTCGCTCCCCGTGCTTGTGAATTAAAGTAATCCTTTTTTGATAGTAGCAGTTTACACAGATAGGGTTTATACCATTTGTCTTCATCAATGTTAATTAACGATATTACATCTTGACTTGTTGACATTTCAACAGTATTGATTGCAACTTTTCCAATGCCAACCCTTGTTCCAATCATAATTGAATTGGCCGGAACAATTTTTGCTGCACTTTCTCGAATAGCTTTTGGTGTAATCCATGCGACAGCATCAGCTTCATTTATTTTACCACCGTTTAATGCTGTTGTTGAAATCCAAGGAATTTCCCCACCAAAGTATTCTGGCTTATTTTTGCTTGGTGTTCCACCCGACTGAAACGCACAAATTTCTCCCAACTTCGCCATCACACCATCTCCTCCCACACCTGCATGTTATTCCGATTTTTCGTCATCTTTTTCCTCTGCCACGCTCTCGATCATTTCAGCAACCGTTTGGCCTAGCAACATAGTACTTGCATTCTCGGCAGTGACCACCGGCCGGCCATCGCCAGCCACATCTTGAACGGTTCCGCCTTTTTGGACGGCACCGACTGAATGATGCGCAGGAGCTGTTCCGTGTTGGCAACATCGGTCAAACGGCGTTTTCCGTCTGTCGCTTTCATTTTCAACTGGTGACAATTTGTCACCAGTTCACTGCAGCTTTCAAGCGTTGCTTCAACTTATTCCAATATTTTCGCCCGGTGTTGTAATCTCCGCTTTCTGTTAAAACCGACACAACATCAACAATGGAGAAGTACCATTCTTCCTGCGTTTCATCCCATGCAGTACGAATCGGTCGGTCCTCAAACATTTGCAGTTTATCATTTTCTGTCATCGCATTTTCCTCCGTCATACCATTTTTTCCAGTTCTGCCAGACCCTTGGTGATCTCCATTTCCAGCTCATGCAGGTCAGCAAGGATCTCCGTGGTCGAGGGATACTCCACCGGCACATACTCGGTCTCTTTGTACTTATTGATGGATAAATCGTACCCATTGGCGGCAATTTCTTCTTTGGGCACAAAGAAGCTCTGCTCGGTGCGCTTGCGGTCAGTTTCGGCGTCGAGGTTCTGAAACCGGGCGATGATGTCCGGGATGTCGTTTTCCTTCACCTCGGTGCGCTTGTCGTCCAGCGAGAAGCCGTCGGCTTTCATATCGTAGAACCACACCTTGTCGGTGCCGCCCGCGCCGGTCTTGGTAAACACCAGCACCGCCGTGGACACGCCTGCGTAGGGCTTGAACACGCCGGAAGGCATGGAAATGACCGCCCGCAGCTGGTGGTTTTCAATCAGTTCTTTTCGGATGCTCTGGTGCGCCTTGCTGGAACCAAACAAAACGCCGTCCGGTACGATGCAGGCGCAACGTCCGCCGGTTTTGAGCATCCGCAGGAAGAGCGCAAGGAACAGAAGCTCCGTCTTTTTGGTGTTGGTGACAGCCTTCAGGTCATCGTTGATGCTCTCGGCATCCACAGTGCCCTTGAACGGCGGGTTCGCAAGGCAGACGGTGTACTTGCTGCAAATGGAATTTTGCTTCGACACGCTGTCCTTGTAGTCGATATCCGGGTTCGTGATGGAGTGGAGCATCAGGTTCATGGCTGAAATGCGCAGCATGGTGTGGTCCGTGTCAAAGCCGGTGAACATCGGGCCTGCAAAATGCTGCCACTGCTCCGGGGTCATGCTGTCCTCATAGTGGGCGCGAAGGTACTGCGCACTGGACACCAGAAAGCCCGCCGTGCCGCAGGCGGGGTCGCAGATAAAGTCGTCCGGCGTGGGCTGCACCAGCTCCACCATCATGTCGCGGATGTGCTTGGGCGTGCGGAACTGGCCGTTCTGCCCTGCGGTTGCCAGCTTGCCCAGCATATACTCGTACAGGTCGCCCTGCATATCAAGGTCGGCAATGTCGTGGGTGTAAAGATCCTCCAGCCCGGTGATGATCTTTTGCAGCACCTGCGGCGTGGGAATCAGGAACATGGCATCGTCCATATACCGCGCAAAGGCGGTGTTGCCCTCGTCCGGGCGGGCGGGGTCGTCCTCGATCTCCACCAGTTCGCCGCTTGCGTCAAAGTCCGGCAGACGGCCATACTTCATCTTTTTGATGGCAGGGAACACCCGCTGCTGCATGGTCAGGAAAATTTCGCGGGAGTCCTTGTCCTTGAAGCGGCTCCACCGCATAGACTGTCCTGCCGCGCTGGCCGGAAAGATGTGCTCCATCTTTTCGCCCGCCATGTTCTCAAAATCTTCGGTGGCAAGCTCTTTCTCGTCCAGTGACCGAATGAACATGAGATAGGTCAGCTGTTCAATGACGGTCAGCGGATTGGTAATGCCGCCTGCCCAGATGTCTGTCCAGATTTTGTCTACCTTATTTTTAATGGCTCCTGTTACCATGCGTTCCTCCTGAATGTTTGCTAATCGCAAACGTTTTACATCTTGAATTTTTGGTGATAATATCACAATTTTATTATAGCAGTGTACGGTTGTATTTTCAATGTAGAGTGTTTAGCAGAAGCGCTTTCTTGATCGCAAGGCAAAAAGTTAGTGGAACGTTAAAACAGCAATTTGCGATATGCAATTCAACGCTGTTGCTGTTGCATGAAGAAGTTGAATTGCTATAAAACGGTAAAGTGGATCTGCATTTCACAGACTGTTGCTTCTCGTGCTGCTGTTCCCAAAATAAAGTTGATGATAGCCCAACTGCGCCAGACAACAAAGCTGTCCTCACGTTTCGGCGGCTGAATCAGCGCACAAAGTTCTTCCTGCGTGTAAACGTCCTTGATGGTTTCTTGTGCCTTTACCATCTTGATTTTGAACGGTGCTATTTCGTCCTGCTCCATACACCAGTAAAGGAACACTTTCACCGAACGGATATAGTGGTTGACGCTGTTTGCGGTCATTCCGCTATCCGTCAAGTGGATAGCATACCGCTTGAATCCTGCCTCATTCACGGCTAACTGCTCATCTGAAAGGAACTTCAAGAACCGTGTAATATCATACCGATAGCCGTTCAACGTGGCTTCTGCTGTGCCAGAATACTTCTTATCGTCCAAAAAATCTTGCTTTAGATTATCAAACCGGGCTGCACTTTTCTGAATCTTCTTCATTTTTTCTGTACCTCTGACCTCTAAAATTTTTGAAAAAATCATAGGTACAAGCCCAAAAAGCCTATATAAAACAAAAAAGACGACAAACCGTTTCTTTCAACGATTTATCGTCCTTTTGGTGCGCTCGAGGGAACTCGAATCCCTGGCCCTCTGATTAAAAGTCAGATGCTCTACCGGCTGAGCTACGAGCGCATACATTATAAAGCGCAGTATAACACGATACTGCCGAATAATATTACCATACTCCCGGGCAAAAAGCAAGCTTTCTGCACAAAAAACTTTCCCAAAGCCGTCATCGGGCAGATTTTGCCACGAACTGCCCCTTTACAAACCGGGCAAGAACCAGTACAATCAAAGCAGTTCATTGCAAAACTGCAACCGACCTGCCGAGCGCACTTCCGCGCCGGGCAAGCCGATCCGATAGGAGGGCTTTTCCATGAAAATTTCTCGACGGTCCGTACTTCGCTATTCCGGGCTGACGGCGGCGCTGCTGGCGCTCGCCGGCTGCTCTGCAAGCCCCGGCAGTGCCATTCTGGGCGGTGACCTGCCCGACTGGATGAAGAGCCTGTTCTGCGGCTCGGCGGCATCCTCTTCTGCTTCTTCTGAAGCCGCTGCATCCTCTGCGTCCTCAGCCGGTGAGGCAGCCGCCTCCTCGGCAGCGTCCAGCGAAGCCGCAAGCTCTGCGTTCAGCCTTCTGCCTGCCTACGACGCTGACCCTCTGACCGGCGAAGCCCGCAAGAGCACCGGCCGGATGGTGGGTGTGATGGTCAACAACATTGCCAACTCCGAAAAGCAGAACGCACGCCCCCAGCGCGGCATCGGCTCGGCAGACCTGCTCATCGAGAGCAAGGTGGAGGGCGGCATCACCCGCCTGTGTGCCGTATTCCGGGATGCGGACACCATCCCGGAGGTCGGGCCGCTGCGCTCTGGCCGCGACCAGTTCCTGCAGCTGCTCATGCCCCATCAGGCCCTCTATTACCACGATGGCGAGAGCATTTTCTGCACCCAGTTCATCAATGTATACGATTACTCCGGCCTGAACATCGGCGGCAAGAGCTACTTCAACACGCCGGTCCACCCCCACGTTGCCCACCGTGACAACCGCGGCCGCAACGTAGCCTATGAACACACCGAGTTCACCTCCGGCAAGGAGATCAAACAGGCAGCCGGTAATGCCGGCATCGGCCTGACCTACGCCAACGAAACGCCTTTCTTCCACTTTGCCGACTACCGCACCGCGGCCTCCAATGACCTTCCCGGTGCCCCTGCGGCCAAGTACATCACCATCACCCATGAGGACAAGCTGACGGACGAACTGTTCTGCCGGGACGTGGTGGACCGGATCAAGAAGGGGTACGAGTTTCTGCTGCCCTATTACGACTATTTTTTGACCCTGCCCTCCGACCCGGAGCCGGAGACGCTGAAATAAGTACCATCAATTGACAAGGGCAAATACGCCTGTCGGCGATGGGAAGAATAAAGGAGAGATCAAGATGAAAGCCTGCCCTGCAAGAGAAGAAGCCCTGGCTCTGCTGAAAAAGTACAACAGCGAGCCGTTCCACATTCAGCACGCCCTGACGGTAGAGGGCGTCATGCGCTGGTATGCCAACGAGCTTGGCTATGGTGAAGATGCCGATTTCTGGGCCACCGTGGGCCTCCTCCACGATGTGGACTTTGAAAAGTGGCCGGAGCAGCACTGCGTCAAGGTCCCGGAGCTTTTGCAGGAGATCGGTTGCTCTGAGGACCTGATCCACGCGGTCTGTTCCCACGGCTATGGCATCTGCTGCGATGTGGAGCCTGTGGAGGAAATGGAAAAGGTCCTCTTTGCCGCCGACGAACTGACGGGCCTCATTGGGGCCGCGGCCCGGATGCGGCCCAGCAAGTCCGTGCAGGATATGGAAGTCAGCTCCCTGAAGAAAAAGTACA
>OGHW01002301.1_pt1 | contig 11903 bp, 16 predicted proteins | sample 1571641 | NCBI WGS metagenome assembly OGHW01 (sample SAMEA2582066, study PRJEB24529) | metagenome | biome: Human gut stool | place: China | collected 2011 | reverse complement strand
GCGTATGACTTCCCCGAATGAGGAGCCGGTCATGAAGTCATACGCAGATCGAAGGTTGTGATCGTCTGATCGCCGACCGGATCCTTTCTGGAAACATAAACCCCGGGCTGCAGCTTAATGTGGTCAATGGTAAAACTTGTGATCTTTTCCATGATAATATTGATTCCTCCGTTATATTGTTGTGATCAGGTCTCCGCAGAGCCTGTCTGTTACGATATCCTTGCATCTTTCCCTGTGTGCGGCGTGAAGCGGATGATCCCGGAATGCATTTAGTGCATCTGTATCTTCTAGTTCCGCATAAAATACCAGATCGTATCCACCGGCAAGATTTGTTCCAATCTCTGCCTTTAAAAGTCCGTCAATATGTCCGTTCATGGTTGCAACAGAATCCTGCAGAAACTGTAATGCTTCTGCTTCTCTGTGCTGATTCTTGACGGTATCGGTATAGTTCCAGAACAGAATATGTCTTATCATAATATAAAACCTGCCTTTCCGTGTCAATCCTTTTGCATGAGATCTGTAATAACAAACCAATAATCCCATCAAAAGAACATACAAATTGATTATACACCATCTGATGAGAATAGGTAACTAAAACTGATCGAAATATCTCATCGGACAGTATTGGTTTCCGCCATTCGTTCATAGGTATATTCGAATGCTTGCTGACCGGTTCTCGGATAGATCCGCTTCCCCGGCTCTCCGGTTCTTTTCATTCCAAGCTTAATCATCACTTTCTCAGACGGGATGTTTTTGCAGTCACAGTGCGCGGTAAGCTTTGTGGCATGCAGCTTTTCAAAGCCGTATTCGGTAAGCATCTGCGCTGCCCCTGTGGCAATCCCCTGATTGCGCCGGTCAGGACGTAAAAGCCATCCGATCTCAAAAACGTTCGGTTCTTCTAATGTCTCCAGATCAATGAGACCAACGATCTGATCCGACCGGATGATGACAAATATACGGTCCTTCGGAACCGGATAATGCCATTGTCTTGCTGCCCAGTCAACAAAGGTTCTGGCTTCTTCATAATCCCTCTTCGGAAAATCCAGCATCATCGTGATCCCCGGATCGGTCACGATCGATTCGATGGCGCTGATATCTGATTGTTCCACCGGGCGAAGCATAAGCTCACCCCGGTATATGTTCTGATCGTGATATATGTTCTTCATACATTTCCTTATATCTGTGATAAATGATCTTATAGATAAGCGATTTATTCCCCTGCTTTTACTGCGGTGATCAAAGAGCAAACTGCTCTCTTACCGTATCGAGTGATCAGAAATCAAAGGTCAGCGGATCAAAGCTTGTTCGTTTCCCCTGATTCATCTGATCCAGAGTTTTCATATCTTCTGCAGTCAATTTAAAATCAAAGACAGCGATATTTTCACGCAGTCTGTCCGGATTCTTGGACTTTGGAATCGGAATAATACCCTGTTCGATATTCCAGCGAAGCAGGATCTGTGCCGGCGTTTTCTGATAGCGTCCTGCCATTTCTGCCAGTGTATCGTTAAATTTGCCACGCTGCAACGGAGCCCATGCCATAATCCGGATATCATGCGTCTTACAGTAATCGGTAAGCTCTGTATCGTGCATCAGCGGACTGTTCTCAATCTGATTGATCATTGGAGAAATCTGGCAGTGTGCCAGAAGAAATTCGAGCTGGCAGATTTCAAAATTGCAGACACCAATGCTGTGCACGAGTCCCTGTTGATAAGCCTCCTCCATGGCATGCCAAGTGCTTAACATTCTCTCTTTATTCTGCCCTGGCCAATGGATCAGAAAGGAATCCAGATATGTTGTCTGCAGCTTATCCAGTGTCTCATGAAGACTTTTCATGGTCTCCTGATACCATTGATTGCCGTTATCCACCTTGCTTACCAGAAAAACTTCTGAACGTGGAATTCCATTGGCGATCAATGCATCTCCCAGAGCCTTTTCATTACCATACATCTGTGCAGTATCGAAAAGCCGGTAACCGGCATCGTATGCAGCCTTGATAGCGTTATTCATCTCGTCTCCGGCGTTCATTTTATAGACACCGAGACCAATCACCGGCATCTTAATCCCATTACTTAATGATATCATTGTGACATCTCCCTTCGTTTTCTCTTCTACATTGATATGACTGGCAACGATCTCATGCGCACGTTTGCAGTCGACACGGCTAAACTCAAAGCGGTATGGAACGTTATCTTTGGGTGTGGATACCATCAGCACCTGCGAAAGCTCTCCGTTTGCCGGCTGCTGCCATGCAAAGTCGAACTTCTCCCAGCGAAGAACGGCGACACTCGTCATCACGCCTTCCGCGGTCAGATAGCTGTACCGGTCATGAAATATCATGGTGACATACGACACAATGTCCAGAATAAAGACCACATAGACACCGATATAAATTCCGAGAGTCCATATGTCATCAAGTAGCATGATAAGCCGGAACACCCGTGCGATCAGGTACCAGAAAAACATCAGAAAAACTACGCGAAAAATGTACTGCTTCAAATTATATAAAAGCGTCTTTGCGATGATTGCGTCCGGGTCTTTCCTGGCTTTATTCATGGCTCTAAGTCCCGGTATAATCCCCTTGATCCATACCTTCAGATGTGCAACCATCTCATAGACTACGCCGACCGTAAGCAACAAATTCCAAAATAACGACATAAAAACCTACCTTTCTCCCATAGTGTAGACCATACGTGTTTATTCTTTGTTATTGTAACACGTTTGACGCATTTTTTCATCATTGGACATGAACATTATCTATACAACATAAAATGACGGATAAACAATTTTGTTTATCCGTCATCGTTTTAACACGCCGCGTCCGGTTCTTCTATGATCTTTGTTATCTTCTCTTCTTCTGTCTCATTCCGAAAGATCGTCCGGAAGATCAGACGAACAAATGGTCCGCAATAAAACATCTGATAACAGATTGCCATCGGAAAATTCATTGCCCATGTCTGAATCCATGTTCCGAAGGTCTTCGTCTCCTTAAACAGGATTGTCGCGACAAGACTCATGATTGGACACATGATACAGCAGATGCAGATAGAAATTGCATATGTGATAAACTGTGGTCGGTCATCCGGCTTCATAACGGTAAATGCCAGCCCTCTTGCAATTCGTCCAACAACGAAAAATTCTAAGATAAATGCGACAGGCACCATGACCGGCAGCTCATGAACTGCGGCAAGAAATGTCGCTCCTGTAACCTTGCCCATATTAAGAGCTACATTGTAGACAACCATTCCGTACACCATAACAGTGGCCATGATTGCAGTGAACACAACATCCTGAAACTTGTTTTTTGGCATAAAAAATCCTCCTTGATGATAACTTTTCGATGTGTTGTTCGTTATCATCCCGGAGGATTGTGCGTTTCCAATTTCGACCATATTTTATTAACTTGTGGATTATAACATGATCTTTTCGAAATTGCAATAGCAAAATTTATTCTCGTTGGTATATGTCGGCGGATATTTTACATATAAAGAAACAATTGCTATACTTGATAATACAGAATAAATTGATATAAGGGTGATTTATCATGAAACGAATTGATTTTGAAAAAGGAACCGTTACCGGAAATATACTTGGCGCAGCTCTGCCAATGCTGGTGGCGCAGATTCTTAATTTATTGTATAACATTGTGGATCGAATCTATATTGCAAGAATACCGGAAACAGGAACCAAAGCACTTGGCGCTGTGGGACTTTGTTTCCCTTTGATCACGATCATTACTGCTTTTGCCAATCTGTTTGGCGGCGGAGGTGCCCCCCTTTTCTCAATATACCGTGGTCAGAAGGAGGAGTCCAAAGCCGTCCGGATCATGAACACATCATTTACAATGCTTTGCCTCGGTGCAGTTATTCTGATGTGCTTCGGCCTGTTTCTGGCACGTCCTCTTCTAGTGCTGTTTGGTGCCTCCGCAGATGCACTGTCCTACGCTTATCCATACATGATGATCTATCTGATCGGCACACTTCCCTCCATGATCGCTGTCGGAATGAATCCGTTTATCAATGCGCAGGGATATGCGTTGATCGGTATGTCATCCGTGGCAATCGGTGCTGTCGCCAATTTAGTGCTTGATCCGTTGTTTATTTTTGTGTTTGGCTTGGGTGTGGAGGGGGCCGCAATCGCAACTGTGATCTCACAGTTTTTATCCGCCGCATTTGTCGGTCATTTTCTGACACGGAGGGCTGAATTTAAGGTACGCCTTCTGCGAAAAGGGGAGCTTCGCGGTTGTCTTGGTTATGCCAAAAATATTATCAGCCTTGGCACGGCAGGATTTATCATGCAGCTTACCAACAGTCTTGTTTCCATCTGCTGCAATCATGTTTTGTCTATTACGGGTGGAGATATATACATCTCGGTTATGACGATCGTATCAAGTGTTCGTCAGCTTGTGGAAACGCCAATCTATGCGATCAATGAGGGGGCTTCGCCGATCTTAAGTTACAATTACGGAGCAAAACGCCCGTCCCGTGTCCGCAAGTCCGGTATTGTCATGGGTACGATGATCCTTGGCTATACGGCAGTTATGTGGGGGCTTATCATTCTTGCTCCGGGTACGCTGATCCGGGTGTTTAGCTCAGACCACGCTCTTGTTCAGGACTCCATCTCTGCACTCAAGCAGTATTTCGCCGCATTTATTTTTATGGATCTGCAGTATATGGGACAGACCGTTTTCAAATCTCTGAACAAAAAGAAGCAGGCGATTTTTTTCTCCCTGCTTCGTAAAGTAATTATTGTAGTACCGTTAACATATCTGATGCCGTTTGCCTTTCATATGGGAACTTCCGGCGTCTTTCTGGCAGAGCCGGTGTCCAATATCATTGGCGGAGGCATGTGTTTTATCACCATGCTTTGCATTGTTTTGCCGGAGCTGAAACGAATGGAGCAGACATCGTGATCATTATAGGATCATTCTCCGGGACTGCTTGAAATAACCTTTCCGGTATTCCAGAGCATTACCGTCCTTTTCGCAGCGTCCAGCCTCTCTTCTTCCGAATGAAAATCAATGGTTACAGAGTGGCATCCGCATTCCAGACACATCACATAATAACCACAGCCGCATTCCTCTTCCAACAGTGCGCCGCCATCGCATAACGGACAATCGTTGATGTCTAACATTTCTTCAATATTCATAAGCATTCCTCTTCTATTCTTTAAATTTATCTTTATCCAGCATGTGGATCACGAAAATCGTTCTCTCAATAATATAGAGCAAAACAGCACTAAAAGTCAACTTGATATCAGAAAATAGCTAACAGCATTTTAAACCGGCTTCTTTGCAGGCATTATAAAAAGCAGCAAGACCGGTTTCCTCAAAATCCAGATGTGCCTCGTATTCCTGCTGTGTCGTTTCAAATTCCAGACTACCTTTGCCCCGGCATTTGATGGTCATACGGTAGCATCCCTTTTCGGTATGCGTCCGGTCGATCACCATGATCTTGCGCACCTCTGTGATATCGTGATATCGCACCACATGCTGCCTGCGATTGACATTGAGTCTGATCGCATCACTATCGAACTGAAGCTTTAGCTGCATCACGCCCTTTGTGCGTTTTTCGCGAAGTGCATAATACACACATACGATCAGTAATGCGATAACAAACGCGCCCTCCGGCATATATTCTTCCACATAATAATTATAGATTCCAAAGATGTGGTCGATCAGACAGTATGCCAGAAATTCCAGTGCATAACATCCTATAAAAAGAAGTGCTGCATGTAATCCCCAGCGTTTTGTCGATAAAGCACTGTCATTTACGGTGATTTGGTATGATTGATTCATTGTGGTCTCCATTTTCTTAATTCTTTTTTCATTCATAAAATTCAAACAGACCGGGAAGATGATAATATGCAATTGTCTTTGAAGCTTAAAACCCCCGCGCCTTCAGATTGGCAACAAGCTGCACATAGAACTCGCGTACATCAAAACCGGGAATATTCTCGCGATTCAGATCAATCACGTCGCCATGGGAAATTCCTCGTTTTCCTTTGATCGTCAGAAACTGATAGTTCTCGCCCCACGGAAAGGATTCCTCCCCCACAAGTCCATCGTTTGCACCGTCAAAATATTTCACCAGCGGATAGGTAAAATTGAGCGGAAATCTTCCGGACATTGGCCGGTTGAGCTTTGATCCGACCGACTGATAATAAATTGCCGGATCATCTTTGATTTCATCGTTAAATGCCTTGCAGTTTTCAAAGGTAAGATCATATACGGCTGCAAGAAAATCCGGATTCACATCTCCAAGCTTAGCGGCACCGGTATTATATGCTGATTCAACCATATGCTGCTGTTTTTCGGGAATTTTATGAAGCAGATAATCGGCGAACTGACAGCCTCTGTGCGGCGTGTTGATCGTTGTCACCGATGCGATGCAAGGTGCCACGTCCGTCAGTGCGATCATTGCTCTGGAGTCCAGCCCCCCCTTGGAATGCGCAATGATATTTAACTTTTCGCAGCCGGTTTTCTCAATGATCTGATGCACTCTCACGGCAAGCTCCCTTGCACTGTCTCTTACCGCAGAGGCGCTGTTATGATTGCCATAGTAGACCGTTGCTCCGTTTCGCTCAAGCTCTGCCGGGATCCTTCCCCAATAATTTAAATGCTCAAAATCCCGGAAAAACACACCGTGTACCATCAGTATCGGATATTTTGTCTGACAGATCTGCTGCTCCTTACGCTCCTGATTTCTCCGGTCACGCATCCGTTCCATTTTGATCTCCTGATCAACGGTTTTGATAATAATATGAAGCATGATCAGATGAAGGATTGGGATCCACCCACACACGATTCCAAGAACTCTCCAGCGGATGCCGAGCTGTTCCGATGTAAGATAAACCGTAATGATACCGATCCAAAAAATAAGAGCCTCAACAAGAATACCAATACCTAGACGGATCAGCCAGTACATTGTCTGCTGTGTGATCCCTGCCGGTCCGTCAAACCACTTCTGATAATAACCGAAAAATCCAAACAGCAAATAAACAGATAATAATATCGTGGTCACACAAAAAAGCTTTAGCATAATCCTTCCAAAATTACAGATTCTGATTCGTTTCATTCATTCTATCTCCTTTTTTCTCTTTGTTTTGATGGAGAAAATTTATTGGCAATGATAAGAAAAATATTTTCTTCCCTGCTCCTGCCCTGCTCCAATTTTATTATAAAAACGAATGGATGGTGTATTCCAGTCAAGGCAGCTCCATTCTATCTGTGAGAAACCGTCCTGCTTCACAAATTCCTTCAGCTTTGCAAAAAAAATTGTTCCCAATCCGCAATGGCGATACTTCTCAATTAAAAACATATCCTCCATATGAACCCCGCCCTCTGCCGCAAACGAACAAAACACCGGATAATAAACAGCATATCCGATTGCCTCGTTATCATATTCCGCAATCAAAGCAGTTGCTATTTTCTTCTGGAAGATCCAATAATGCAATTCCTCCTGGGACCCCGTCATATCCTGCGGTCTCTTCTCATAGGCAGCCAACCCTTTTATCATAGTTTGAAGCAAGGCGATGTCCTTTTCTGTAGCTTTTCTTACCGTAAACGTTTCATGCATTTTTATTCTCCCTTTCATACACGCTTTCCACTATTCTCATATTAAAACTGCGAATAATTATTTGTAATAAATTCATAGGCTTCTTCTGAATGTTTAAATATTTTAACCCTTGCACCATATTGACTCAGTTCCTGCCATAAGTCGTTTTTTATTCGATTAAATTCTATTACCCATTTTATGTTCCACCATAAAAAATTCCATGTTGGTTTTGAATTATAAGACTCTCTTCCATTTCTTTGATTCATCCATCGCTTAAATACCCTGATCAATCTTGTCATCGTATATTCATCCAGCACAATAATATAATCACAGCACTTAAAGCTCTCCTTCAGGATTTTTCTCGGAGAGCCTTCTACAATCCAGTTATTTTCTGCTATGATATCATGAAAATATCGATCTCGTTCCTCCGGGCTTCTTTTCACATCTCCACTCGAAGTCCTTTTCCAGACAATATTGTCTTTTTCATAATACGGAATATTATATTGTTTTGATATTCGTTTGGCAAGGGTTGTTTTTCCGCTTGCAACCGAACCGATAATGTCTATTTTCAAACAAAGACCTCCTCAAGCCAGATGTTTTTTTGTTTCTTATCTCCTGCAATGAATTCAATGGTAAAGAAAATCGAAACTATTTAGAGTTTGTATTGCATGAAATTACCGTTATGAACAAATCCATATGCTGTATATAATTTCACGCCCATATCTGAAGCTGTAATCTGAATCGTACCACACCCATAATCCCTGGCTTCGTCGACAACTCTATTTAAAAGTTCTTTTGCAATTCCTCTCCGTCTGTACTTTGGATTTGTAAACATACTGGATAAAAGCCCAATCCTTCCGCTGGGGCATCCGAAATATGGCGGTTTTTCTACAAAAGACATCCCGCTTGTTCCTATAATTTTCCCATTATCTACAGCAATCCATGAAACAAATGTACCATCCTTCATATGACGTGTATAATAATCCAGTAAAGCCGGCTTTAAATCAATATCTTCTTTTGCACCTTCTTCTCTCAGCTGATTTATTCTCATTTCAATGAATGTGTTCAAATCCTTTTCACTTAACTTTCTATACTCGATTTGCATTTCTTTTGTCTCCAATTTCTTAAAATCAAATGCCATTTATTGCATTCCCGCTTTCTAAAATCTCCCTTTGTTTCTTCTTACTGAAGCCGCTAAGCACAAGATGATATGATTTATCTAACAAATCTTTTAGTAAATCATCTTCGACTTCACCATTGGTATTGATGGAATTCCAATGCTGCTTGTTCATGTAATACCCCGGTATAATATCCTCATTTTGTAACACCGGTTTTCTTCATAAGAAAATCGTCAATCCAGGCATATCTCATCTGTGTTAATGCAGACCAGATTTTACACTGCTCAAGCCGTACTCCGCAGTCGCCTTCCTTTTCAGCATAAGCAAACTCATTTAATTGAGTACACGGAAAGTCTTTACATTCTCCACAATGCTGCAGCGTTTTTTTTCGCAACAGCTTTTGACCGGACAAACACCCCAGAAAGGATTCCGTCTGTAATAGTATGGATAAAATCCCTAATTGTCTGTCTATTTTCATAAACTCTCCCTTACACATTGCATATTACCATAGGAAACACGACAATAGTATGTCATGTTTCTATCCCACCTCTGAAAAACTCTTTCCGAACACCATGTAAAAAGGATAAAGAATCCGCAGTCCTTTATTCTCTCTATAATATGTATTTCTCAGCGATGCATCAGAAATCATCTGGCTTTTCCGCGATAAAAATTCAATTTACCGGCTGTGACTCTTAAACACACTTCTTTGCTATCAGATTTTACTATTATAATTGCAGGCATTTCATATTTTATCGTACATACATCTTTCCTACAATGACTTTTTATTTCTGCTGCCATGTCATGAAATAATCTTTTTCTCCGGTAGCTTTATCAAGGCTATAAGACTTGATCTCAAATCCTTCTCTTTTATAAAAGGAAATAGCACGTGTGTTTTGCTGATATACATTCAGGAATAATTTAGTTTTTCTATTCTTTATATAATCAAGCAAAAGTCTGCCTATGCCGTGTGACTGCATTTCGGCAGAAACAAAAATGCCTTCAATATATTCGCCGCTTAAACCTATAAATCCTTGTATCATTTTATCATTTTCATATACATAGACTTCTGCCTGCGACAACATTTCTTTCACTAATTCAAAATTATTTTTCCAATATTGAGCAGAAATAAAATAATGTGCTTTTAAATTGGTATCTAACCAGATATCAGCAACTTGATCTATATCTGATTTCTGTAATTCTCTAATCATAATAATTGTCCTCTACAAAATCCTTTTGTTGCATCATTGTTTATTTCCAAGGTCTCTTTTTACCTGTCCAGCCATTAGACTTCCAGTATTCAGCATCACAGGGATTAAACCCTTTTCTCTGTGCGAAATGCATAGCCCAAAACATTGCTCTTGTTTTTATTCCGGGCTTCACGTGTTTTGAATTATTTACAATTTTCTTTGCAATTCCTGACGTTGCTTTATCAATTGCACATTTTTTCTTCTCACTGACACCATTCCAGTTCACCGCGGCAACACGGACACCATACTGATATCTTTTCGCTACTCCCCAGAAGAACAGACTATCCACCATATCCTTGTTCGTCGGCTTCATGCCTGCACCAGCCGCTGTAGATATGCATACTCCCTGCTTCCTGAACATAGATCCTTGGGGACGATGCACCATCCATCTGTAACCATAATGATCTAAAAAAGTCTTCATGGCTCCTGTTACATGATATACATAAACCGGACTTGCCAGGATAATAACATCGGCTTCATCCATTGCATCAGTCAATGGTCTCAGTTTTTCATAATGGGGACATTTCTTTTCTGATTCCATAAAACATTTTGTACATCCAACACAAAATTCTCCAAAATCTCTTGGAAGAAAGAATTCTTTTATATCCCCCTTTATTTTCTCTGCCAACATGCGGGCAATGTGATAAGTGGAACCTTTATGATTTTGACCGTATATAATTACTATCTTCATATTATCATTATCTCCATTCCTTAATTTCCATACCGATTGCATTCCTTTCTTACCTGTAATTGTCTCAAGACATTTACCCTCTATTTACAGTTCCATCAACATACCATATCCGTACTTTCATTCACCTGACCTTTATCCCATCGTTCTGAAAAAAACTTTGCAACTCCAATTTATTTAGTAATGTTCCATACAGAAATCGACCCATTCTTTCACTTTCTTTCCAACTTCATCAGCATTTAGATTGTCGACATTTAAAACATCCACATTTTCTCTTCCATAAAACCATTTTCTTTTTAATGCCAATAAATATTTTAAATGATGTTCGAAGAAGTTTCTGGAAAATGAAAGTATCATATGTATTCCTCCACAACTTCAAATCTGTCACTCTATTTCAGTACGAATGGTAAATTCATCCGGAAGACTGTAAATCTCTGTTCCCACCCCCATCCTGCCGGACTGCAGACCGTGAGCATTCGGAGTTCGTCAGGTCTCGATAGGCGGTGAAGCCCTCTCGACCTATCGGTCGCTCTACCTCTCATGCGGAACACCGCACGCGGCACCTAAATGCCTTTCGGGGAGTACGAGCTATCTCCAAGTTTGATTGGCCTTTCACTCCTACACACACCTCATCCAGAAGCTTTTCAACGCTTATTGGTGCGGACCTCCATCCGGTGTTACCCGGACTTCATCCTGGACATGTGTAGATCACTTGGTTTCGCGTCTGCCACCACCGACTAAAACGCCCTATTCAGGCTCGCTTTCACTGCGGCTCACGCGTCTCATGACGCTTAACCTCGCCGGTGACGGCAACTCGTAGGTTCATTATGCAAAAGGCACGCCGTCACTGCTATAAGCAGCTCCGACCGCTTGTAGGCGCATGGTTTCAGGAACTATTTCACTCTTCTCATGGAAGTGCTTTTCACCTTTCCCTCACGGTACTCGTTCGCTATCGGTCTCATCCGAGTATTTAGCCTTGCCGGATGGTCCCGGCGGATTCACGCAGGATTACTCGTGGCCCGCGCTACTCAGGATACCACTATGCCGACAAATGCTTCGGGTACGGGGCTATCACCCCCTGCGGCCCCGCTTTCCAGCGGATTCCCCTCGCAACTGCCGTGCAACGACGTGGTCCTACAACCCCCAAGCCGCGTTGCCACGGCATGGGTTTGGGCTCTTCCCCGGTCGCTCGCCACTACTGGGGGAATCATTATCTTATTTTCTTTTCCTGGAGGTACTAAGATGTTTCAGTTCCCTCCGTTAGCCCCCGGAAAAAACACCGGGTGACAGTCCTTCA
>OGHW01002300.1_pt1 | contig 11909 bp, 7 predicted proteins | sample 1571641 | NCBI WGS metagenome assembly OGHW01 (sample SAMEA2582066, study PRJEB24529) | metagenome | biome: Human gut stool | place: China | collected 2011 | reverse complement strand
TGCTGTATTAGTTTTTAAGATAGATGAGGTATAAAAGGGTGAATCAAAAGTCTGACTCACCCTTTGTCTCTCATTTATTATTCGGACAGTATGAACAGACTAAATTCGCTCCATACAAAGAAGGAACCACCGGTCCAGTTGCTTTCACATTCAAAGCGTAAGGTGTTGGCAGCATTGTCTATTGAAACGTCGGGAGAAACATAAACTCCTGCAGCACCTGACGGGAGACCATCTTCATCCCACGCAAAACGCTTGTAAAGTTGTAAATTGTTCTCATTCGTTCCTGTATATAAATTGAACCATGCCAAAGCGGCATTTCCGTTATTTGATCTGTTTGTATAGGTGAAACGGAATGTTTTAGTTGATACGGGCAATTTTACTTGAACATAATGCTTGTCGGCAATTGATACACTCCACGCGCTGTGGAAGTAGGTACCTATATCTCCATCCAATAAATTAGCTAAGGAACCTTCTGACGGTTCTATTGCATTACTGGAAAGCATGTCCGCTGTCAGACTGTATTTTTCAACAGATGCAACCAGTATAAATGGATTCGTGTCGAATTCGAAACCGTCTTTTCCATTAATTTCCAGAATCTTTATACCCACATTTCCGGAGGTCTTCGTAAACTTAGGGATATTAACTTGAACAGAAGATGTGTTTCCAGGCTCAAATGAGATGATATCCGAAACCAACGTTGCTCCTTCTAAGGTAGTAGTAGTTTCATCAATTGCTACTTTACAGGTGAAATTCCATTGGTTTTCGACTTGCAATCCTAAATCAAGAGCAATGGTGCCTCCACTTTGGGGCAGATATTTAGTCACGGTTCCTGAACTGGATTCAGTGACTGAAAGAGAGGGAGTAATAATCTCCGGTTTCAGAACTAATGTGTTTTTATCCGCCAGGATGGAATCGGATGTACTGGTCAGCATGATTGGAAGGACACACGTTTGTCCCTCTTCAAGAGTCTGCTCAAAGATTTCTATCTCGTTGGTATTCAACTGTAAATTGATGATCTTATAGGTTTCAGCAGAAGAATAATCGAGTTCTTCCATGTTGAACGAATAACAATTGGCAGGCATTGCCACATAGTCCAAACCTCTCTCGGAGATATACTTCTCAAAATTGACTGCATCCATTGCACCGATATGGGCAGAAGCTGTCAATGTGGGTTGACTTCCGGATTTAATGACCGTTATTGAATAGTTAGTAGCCTCTCCTGTTTTATAAAGATCTACGGCTTGCTCACCGGTGGTCTGCAGTGATAGTATTTTCTCATATTCCTGCGGATAGGTATCGTCATAATTGTCGCAGGAAGTATTCATCAGAATCATCCCGCACAAACACAATGCTATTGATATATGTTTCATATATATTCTATATTGTTATGAATGAATAAAAAATAATTAATATCCGGGTGCTTGTACCATTTGCGGATTTTTGTATACTTCGTTGTAGAATACCGGATTCAGGTACATGCGGTTTTCCCACACATAAGGTGCATCAACTGTAGTTCGTTTATTAAATTCTTCGAATGTGGGACTTTGAACTTCTGCATTCAATCCTTCCCGTTTGTTTGCTCCAAAGTACTTGGCTCCTTCTGCCCAACGGCGGACATCGAAGAAGCGGTGACCTTCGTTCCATAATTCAACAAAACGTTCATTGTGTACCCAGTCTTTTATTGTCATATTATTTGTGATATCAGCCAATGTTAATTTAGGGATTCCGGCACGTTCACGAACAGGATTTAGTGCATCAATGGCTTCCTGTGTATTTCCTAATGCTGCATGGCATTCTGCTACGTTTAGGTAGAGTTCGGCCAGGCGGAATAAGATAGTAGGTGCGCTTGTTCCGCTTGTAGAACCGCCGGCTGTATAGAATTCAGTTACCGGATCAACAAACTTTTGTGTCAGGAACCCTGTGACACTATGGTCACGATTAAATAGAGACGGATTGTAACCGTGCATTTCCGAATTCCTCATTTCCAGTTTCAGAGGAGAACCGGCCGCAAATTTAGTTCCGTAGTCACCACCGTCAAAAGCCATCCATGCATAGAAACGAGGTTCACGACCCACATTCAATTTGATAATGTCTTCCCGTGAAGAGATACCTGCTGACTCAAACCATTCAGAGGAAGGAGTAAAGTCAAGGTCTTTTTCAGGTAGTTTCCCGTTAGCTGTATAGAAATGTTCGAACGTATATAATGTAGGAGATACACCACTATAACCAGCATGCCATGTTCCATCCGATTTCTTCAGAATACGAAGCGGATAACGGGAATAAAAATCAAACTGGTTGGATAATCCCCAGATAATTTCTTTGTTTCCTTCAGATTCACGTGTACTTACGGCATAGCGCATCTTCATTACGTTTTTCAGGAATTCTTTATTATCTTCCACGTCTGCTACTCCGGGAACAAAAGGTAAGTTCAGGGATTGTCGGGAGTAATATTCGTCGTCATCGTAAAGTTCACGGTCACCGGAAGTTGTAGCTAATGTAAGTGCTTCCTGACATGCGGCCAGTGCTCTTTCCCATTTGCTCTTGTCATAAGTATTGCTTACCAAAGCTTTACCGTAACCCGGAGTCTCGAAATTCTCATTCTGCCAGTTAGGGTAGGGGAAACTTCCGTTCCATAAAGGAGATGCGGCATAAAGTAACAAACGTGCTTTTACAGCTTTAGCTATAGTAGATGTAGCGCGACCCCATTCATTGGTAACGGTGCGGTTGGCAGGAAGTACTTTGGCGGCTTCATCCAGCTGGTTCGCAATCCAGTCTACACAATAGTCAAAGTGAAAACGTCCATTATACTCTGACGTTGGGGTATCCATCGGAATGTACGAGTCTGTAATTGGGATGGGACCATATCTTCTTAAAGTAGCGAAGTGGTAATAAGCTACCAGGAATTGGCATTCGGCTCTCCATTGTTCCTTTTCTGCATCAGATGCAATGTCGCTTCCCGCATTTTCCAACTTTTGTAAAAACAGATAACATTGTCCTATATATTGGTAAGTAGTTCCCCATAGCCAGTCTTGGTTAGTGGATGATGCAGTGTTAAATGCATAGGCGCCCCAATAACCGTCTGTGTTCCATGAATAAGGTAATACATATTCGTCTGTCGTAGAGTTTATTTCCCCCAGATAGGCACTGGGTAAGTCTGTACTGACACCTCCATAACAGGAATAAAGAAATCCTAAAGCTCGGGTGGGGCTTGACATTGCGTCATCGATATTGGGTTGTTCGGGTGGAACGACGTCTAGATAATCACATGAGGTTAAGCCCAATGCAGTGATAATAACTGCTATACTTATATTTTGAAAGATGCGTGTTAGTTTCATATTTTTTCTCATAATAAATTAGAACTGAAGTTGAATTCCGACATTGACAGTTTTTTGCATAGGATAACTGTTCCAAGAAGACAGTTCAGGATCCCAAAGGTCAAACGGACTAAAGGTGAATAGATTGGCTGCGCTGACGAAAATACGTCCGTAAGGTATCTTATATCCTACTTCTACATTCTTCAATCGGAGGAAAGAACCATTTCTCAACCAGTAACTACTGTTCACTGTATTGTTGGCAACGTCTGTTGCAAGTAGTCCCAAACGAGGATATTTGGCATCCCAATTCTGTTTTTCTTCCGACCAGTAATTATCGGCTATATATTTTAATACATTTCTGTTACCGACGGCTATTCCTTCTTGGAAAGGGTCAATACCGTTTGTCATGATAGAACGCAGAGCAGAGCCACTGAAGAAGACACCAAAATCAAACTTTTTGTAGTTGACAGTTCCGCCAAATCCGTATTGTAAGCGTGGAGTACTTCCATATTTGGAGATCATCGTCTGGTCATCCGAATCAATGATACCATCACCGTTAAGGTCACGATATTTAATATCTCCGACCTTGGGTGTAGAACCCAAATTCTGGGCAGGGCTGTTATCTATTTCTTCTTGTGACTTGAATAAGCCTTCTGCTATGTAGCCGGTAATGCGTGAATAAGGTTTTCCGGTTTCTGACTTCCATATAGTCGGATATTCCGGTTCATCCACATAGACCATTTTATTTTTGTTGTAGGTGAAGTTTGCCTGTAGACTGACAGACAAATCTTTGGAGAAGTTATTGGCATAATTAATACTGAATTCCACTCCTTTATTATCCATTTTACCAATATTACTCCAAGGTTTGGCAATATGATAAGCCAGCGATTGTGGCCATGCTTCACGGTTCATGAAGATGTCATAACGCTTGTCGTAGAAATAATCGAAGGTAAATGTCCAGTTTCGGAACAATGTAAAATCAATACCGATATCGAGCTTCTTTACTTTTTCCCATCCCAAACCGGACATGGCGTAGTATGCCATCTGAGGACCTCCTAATTGGTAGTCCATATTTTGTCCGGAAGTCCATTTCAGATAAGACAGGTCGTTGTTTGTAATCTTGTCTATATACAGGTAATAACTTCCGCCGGCTGTTGCCAGATCGTCGCTACCTACAAGACCGTAGGAACCTCTGATTTTGAGATTGTCCACTACATTTTTCATTGGTTCGAAGAAAGCTTCATTGCTTATCACCCATCCTAAAGACACGGCAGGGAAGAATCCGAAACGGTCTTCTTTGGCCAGACGTTCGGTCCCGTTGTAACCGAAGTTAAACTCAAACAGATAGCGTTGTCCGTAATCATAAGTAAGACGTCCGGAAAGGCCTTGATTACGGTTGGGTAACACATCGCTTCTGTATTCGCGTTGTTTGTAGAGTAACATGGCACCTACATTATGCAGACCGAATTGACGGGCATAGTTTAGGTTGAACTGTAATTCAAATGTTTGGTCGGATGACTTTCCGATAGCCGACTGACTGATATAATCGCTGCCATTCGAATTTAGCAGTTCCAATTCATAATTCGTATTTTCCAGGTCGGTTTCATCGTAGCTTCCGCTTTTTATGCGATAATAATAAGGAGCAATGCTACGATCAAAGTAAGAACTTGACCAGGTTTTGAAATTTACAAAAGCATTAATTTTAAGCCCTTTAGTGATAAAATCCAAATCCTGATCTATCTTGATAACTGTGTTAAGTGTATTTTCGTTCGTTTCGGCAAATGATGTCATCATCCTGGCATAGGGGTTCGTGTATAAGGTACTTCCTGAGATGATGTTGTTGCCGTACATGATACGCCCGTCTTGACTTGGATAAGTAACCGGAAATTCTATGGGGGTAGTAGTCAGAATCTGTTTGAACAAATCCTCGCTTGATACATTCGGGCTTTTTTTCTGACGGATCTGAGCGTTCATATTCATTTTGATTGTCGTCGTCGGCGTCAGTTTATAAGCAATATTATTCTGGAAGGTATAGTTCATTATATTAATATTGTTGTTCCATGAATATGCTTTCCCTGTGTTCAGCAAGCCTGAATCATGGCTGACATCCAAACTCATGTAATATTTAACTTTAGAACCACCACCGGAAATGTTGACGTTGGCACGTTGGCGCATACTCATGTTTTTAAACAATACGTCTTGCCAGTTTACATCGGGGTATAGGTATGGGTTGACTCCGGATGCCGTACGTTCCATGTCTGTAGCACTGTATTTGGGTGTAGCGGAAGAGTTTCTGGCTAATGAAGCTTTATTATACATATCCATATAAGTAGCTCCGTCCACAAATTCCGGGAACTTGTCTAAGTAGTTGAAAGAATTTTCTGCTGTAACGTTGATGGATGTTTTACTATTGTATTCTCCGCCTTTAGTTGTGACGATCATTACACCGTTAGCTCCGCGTGAACCATAGATAGCGGTGGCAGATGCATCTTTAAGGATAGAGAAACTTTCAATATTCTCGGCCGGCACATAATTAAGGTCACCGGATGATATTTCTACATCATCCAGTAAAATCAGAGGAGTTGCTCGTCCACCGAAAGTACCGATACCGCGAATGTAAAATTCGGCACCGGAGCCAGGCTCTCCGGAATTTGTTTTTGCGATGACACCCGCCAACTTTCCGGCAAATGAATTGGATAAAGTAGATGACGGCAGCTTGAGGCTGGCACCTTTTATACTTGTGATAGCTCCTGTTACGCTGACCTTCTTTTGGGTACCGGAACCGACTACGACAACTTCATTCAAGGTATGATCGTCTCCTTCCAGTACAATTTTGATATTCCCTAGATCTTCTACAGGAACTTCGCGAGTTTTATATCCGATGTAAGTTACGACAAGGATCGTCTTATTGTCGGGTATGGAAAGACTAAAATTACCATCAATATCCGAGATTGTACCGGTGTTCTTGTCACCTTTAATCGTGATGTTAGCTCCAATGATGGGGCTATCGTCCACTGCGTCTATAATAGTACCGGTTACAGTACGTTTTTTCTTTTGTTGGGTGTTATTCGTTTTTTGTACGTTAAGAATAACCTCTTTGTTTTTTACGATATAGCTAATACCGCTGTCTTTGAAAACTTCATCCAGAATCTCGTCAATAGGACCATTACAATTAATGTCTTTCCGTTGTTTGTCTTCGAGATCTGCTGCATTGTAGAAGAACGTGTAGTCGCTGTTTTTTTCTATAAGCTGGATAGCTTGCATAATAGTGATTGATTGCCCCTTGATAGATATGTGTCCTTGAGCTCCAAGAGCGGACAAGGGGTAAAAGAGCAAAACGAGTGCGATATGCTTCAGATATCGCCTCCGGTAACAACTGTGATTTTTTTTCATGATTTAACTTGTTGTGAGGTTAAATATTGGGTTAATTATTAGAAATATGGTTAATTATATATTACTATTTTTCTATTCTGTTTTTTGTATGTAAGGTTAAGGCTGAAACAGAGTTTATCTATCACGTCATCCAATGTTTCATCATAACGGATGCTGCCTGTGAATGAAGGCTGTTTAGTAAACTTTCCTTCTAGAATTATATTTGATTGGTATATTTGATTTATAATCGAAATGAGCTGGGATAATGGGGTTTCTTTGAAGTTGTATCTTCCGTCCTTCCAATTGATATCCATAACATTCTCAACTAATGTTTGTGCATTGTTTGGATTATACATTACCTTTTGCGATGGAGACATGATAATTTTCTCTCCTGTAGATTCTACATTGAATTCAATTTTACCATGAAACAGCGTGATTTCATTTTTTTCAGCATTAGTTTGCTTGATTTGGAAACAGGTTCCCTTTACTTCTATAAAAGCTTTATTAATATGTACTTGGAAGAAACTGCCTTCATGTTTATATACCTCAAAAAATGAGTTGCCTTCTAACCATACTTCTCTTTTTTTGTTGAAGGCTTTTGTGTATTTAATGGAACTACCTGATTCCATCCATACTTTTGTACTATCCGGTAAAACGTGCATTTGGTTTTGTTGTGCTATCACCTTTATAAATTCGTCGTTAATATTATCTCTGATTGAATTCATCCAAAATCCTCCTATTGTTAGTAAAAGAGCAAGTGAAGCTACGGCAAAATGCCATCTTAGTTCTGTTAGAACTTTGTTTCTTTTCCTATCTACACATCTTGCTTTTACTTTTTCCCAGATCTGTTCTTTTATTTTAAAATCTATAGCTTTATTTTCTGATTCATTCCATTGTATTTTAAGTTCTCTATCCACTGATTCCAGGTCAGCATAGCTCCTTCGCTGCTTTTTAGTCAGCTGTCCTGCCAGCAAACCTTTAATCAAACTCATCTTTGTATCTTTATCCATCCTATCTTACTTTGTTATTATTCTATTTATTATTACTCGTATATTATAAATACACTTGAGTTAAGTCTATCCCCACATCCCTTCGATAAAAAAAATAGCAAAATTATTATTAAAACCACAACAACTTAATAATCAATATACTACCACCCAATTAAAAAGAAGTTTTTTTTTCGAAAAGTCATTTTTTTATCTTAGTTCTAACAGAACTTAGTTGAAATTAATAATTAGAATAGATTTTGAAGACAATATTAAAGGAAAAAAGGTAACTTTATTATAAATAAAAATCAAAAAAAAATGTTGTGGTTAATGGTTATTTCTTTATTTTTGTAACACAATTGAAAAGAGATGGAGGAGACAATAATTCTGGAAAAGGTAAAAGCGGGAGATGCGGCTGCATTTTCTTTGCTGTATGACCTTTATTGGCTGAAGGTTTATAACTTTGCACGACTTTATGTCACTTCATCTTCCGTGATTTCAGAAGTAGTTCAGGATGTTTTTGTGAAAGTTTGGGAGTCCAAAGAGTTTCTTGATATTACCAAGAATTTTGATGGGTTGCTTTTTATGATTACCCGTAATATTATATTCAATTATTCGCGTAGACATTTTAACGAGCTGAATTTTAAAATGACAGTTCTGAAAGGACTTGAAAATTCTTATGATATAGAAGAGGAATTGGATGCTGCTGATTTGAAGAACTATATTGATAAATTGATTTCGCAACTTCCGGCCAGACGGCAGCAGATCTTTAGAATGAGCCGCGAAGAGCATCTATCTAATCGGGAAATCGCGGAACGTTGTGCAGTCAGTGAAAAAGCAATAGAACGGCAGATTACCTTAGCATTGAAGTTCATCAAAGAGAACCTTCCTTTATTTGTTGTATTTATGGGATAAAGACTCAAACGTATTCATGCTCATGCTTGAGCCTGAATACGTTTAATTGCCTATATGGTGTTTTTTATTTTTTCAGTTTAAAGAAAGGGTTCTTGCTAATCTTGACATCCGAAGGTTTCATATTTTCAATTTTAACAGTACGTCCTAATACATCCCCTTCAATCTTGTTGTTTGAAATAACCACAGATTTACATGCTTCCAGCGTAATACCTTCTTTACGATAGTGATAAGGCTGGTAAGTCGTATCACGTATGAGTGTATTGGAGGAGAAGGTGAGTCCGTCTACCGACCGTGCGAAGAGAATCGGATAATCAAATAGGTGGAAGGTATTATCCATAATGCGGATATTGCGATGATAGGGGTACTTCTGTTCCGGTGTCGGAATTTCCGGATCAATGCTGATCACGGCTTCACAGAACTGATAAATCGAAGAATTGCAAGGATAACGGAAATCATTGTTACGTATCAGCACGTCTCTGACAGCTCCTGACTCGTACCATGCATTTGCGTCTCCGGCAATCAGAATGGCAGAGCCGCTGGATTCGAATACATTGTTCTCAATAATAACCTTGCCGGGAGTAGATACAAGCAGACCACGTGCCCGGCAACTTCCGAAATGGCAGTTGCGTATTTCTGCATCAGGTGTGCAGGTCAGATTCTCTATTACATATCCGGCTTCCACTCCGGCTGGAAGTGGTACTGATAATTCGATGATAAATTCAGCTTTATTTAGTGCTTCAAATTTATTCATTTTACCAGTAGCTACGGTACGCATGGTTTTATGCTCTATAAATCCGATTGTTTCGTCCGGACGTCCCCATTCCATCCCTTCACTCATGTCCTGCATGAATTTGCATTTGATACGGGTAGGAGAAAGAACTTCCATAATACGGGAACATGTTCCATGGATGTTAATAGGGTCATCCATCAATCCTGCCCAACTGCAGTTCTCAATCTTGAGTAATCCGCTGCATCCCATGAAGTGGAAACCGTCGTCATGTCCGCTGAGCACACGTTTCTTGGAAGTGTTAGGGATGATATGTACATCATTGAAAGATATATTCTTGCTATACTGTGACAGAATTCCCAGTCCGCAGGTATGGAATAGTTTTACGTTTTCTAGTTTTGTGTCCATGCTGTGGTAAATGAAGATACCGGCGTGGTCTCTGGTGCTGTGTCGTAACACAAGGACCGTACCCGGCGCAGGGAAGAATTTATCAGCCTCCTTTTTAGGATCGGATAAGCGTATTAATCCAGGTTTTACTTCTGTTGCATCGTATGAGCGCCAGCCTAAGTTGTCACCTGTATTTGGCAGGACGAGATGGGTGTCGGGATCAAACTGCATGATCGCCCAAAGACTGCTTTTCCATCCTTCACCGACAAAAGTCAGTCGTTTGTTTTCTATGATATAAGGATATTGGTGGGAGTCGATTTCGATCTCAAGGTATCCGGAGGTAGATTGAGTGACAATACCTTGCGCAGTTAATGGGATTTCCCAATCGACGGAGAAGTTCTTTAAGGTAATGTTCCGGCAATGATCCAGAGTGAATGGCTGCATCCGTCCATGCATAATAAACTCAGAACCATTACCGTCAATCGTCAGATCATTGATCTGCTCCAATAGCACGGCGAGAATTTTGGGATTAACATCGTAGGTGTTCGTTTCGTGATAATCTTTTTCGATAGCATGTTGTGCCCAGAAGTCATATCTTCCTTTTGGAAAGACAAGTGTGGAACCTGGATATTGCTTGCAAGCATCGATTGCCTTTTGTATAAATGGCACTGCGTTGATACGGCTGTCGGGTTTCAAACCGAAATCGGATACGGAAATAATCTTGCTTGCCGAAATGCTGTTTGCACAAAGTAAAAGTGCAGATAGCAAGCAGATCTTTAGTGACAGGAATGTTCTCATGTGTTTTATAGTTTAATTGGGGGTAAATAGGTAAAATCTAATGTTTGTGTTTTTCCCAGACACCTCTGGTGAAATCCGGTACCTTTACGGGAATACTTCCATTCAATACCGACTTCTCGCTTAATTCGGTGATACACGACCATTCGGCTGCATCATAAACGTCCATGTCAAGGGGCAGTCCGTTGCGCAGGCAATATATTAACCGATAATCCATTACATAGTTCATTTCGTTCGGTAATCCTTTACGATGTGCTTCCTCGCCGATGGTGGCGCTAAAAGGGTGTTTATAGAGAGTTAATACTTGTTCAAGTGCTTCGCCTTCAAGCGGAGTATCTCCATGAGAATCCAGGGCAATGCATGGTACCGGATATTTTTGTGCAAAGCCGAGTGTGCCGCATACTGTTTGCAGGCGACTGTAAGGGCGGGGAGTCGAAACATTATACTGAAGCATGATTGTTTTTCCTTTGGCGGTATGGATAAGCGTGGTGTTGACATCTCCCAGCTTATACTTCTGACGGGCTTCCGGTGAGTTCTCTCCGAATCTTTTCCGCGCATACTCGCTCATGCCGGCCTGATGGGTGGACATGGATACGAGATATTCCATCCTGTCATTGCGGTGGATGTCAAGGATTTGACAGGCAGGCCCTAGTCCGTGGGTGGGGTAGGGATTGCCTGTATGTTCGATACTGTATCTTTTTCCCCAGTGATTGTGGTAACCGCCTTCGCTCTCTTCGGCAAAATACATGGAACGGAGATCGTGAATATATGCTCCTTCTACATGCATTATTTCTCCGAGTGCACCTTGACGTGCCATTTCGAGAGTAGTCAGGGCAAAAGGGTCATAACAGCAATTTTCCAGCATGATACAGTGGCGTCTTGTTTTTTCTGCTGTATCGACCAGTTGCCAGCATTCGGCTACATTCATGGCGGCAGGAACTTCGATAGCTACATGTTTGCCGCATTCCATTGCATAGGTTGCCATTTGGGTGTGAGTGAGCCAGTCTGTACAGATAAAAATTAAATCCAGATCGTTGCATTCACACATCTTTCGCCAGCCGCCTGGTCCGGTATATCCCGTGGCTTCGGGGTGCTTTGCTTCTTTGAGTATGAGTTGGGCTTTGTTCAAGTTACCTTCCCTGATTTCGCTGAGAGCTTTGATTTCGGTTCCTTCTATTTGCAGATAACGTTGCAGGGTGAGTAGCCCTCGATTCCCCAATCCTATGATTCCGATGCGGACAATTGGGATAGGGGGGTGTGCCAATTGCAGTACGTGTGATTGCGTTGGAGAATCTTCCATGTTCTTAGAGGTTTAAAGTTATACAAAAAAAGAGAATCTAATTTCTCAGATTCTCTTTGAAGAGCGGAAGACGGGGCTCAAACCCGCGACCCTCAGCTTGGAAGGCTAATGCT
>OGHW01002292.1_pt1 | contig 11959 bp, 4 predicted proteins | sample 1571641 | NCBI WGS metagenome assembly OGHW01 (sample SAMEA2582066, study PRJEB24529) | metagenome | biome: Human gut stool | place: China | collected 2011 | reverse complement strand
GCCTGGTAAAGCCGGACACGTGACATGAGGGCGGCTGCCGCATATTTGGTAGGACGTTCGAACTGAGTGCTCGGGCGCGTCGGGTCCAGTAGACTGTAAGCTTCTTCGAGGTCTTTGCAGATATATTCCACACATTCATCGTACGTGTTACGTTCGAATGACAAGTTTTCAATGTTTTCATCTACCGATAACGGCTCTTCGGGAAGGATGACTGCCGGTCCGTAAAGCTCCAACAGATAGAAATAGAAGGAAGCTCTCATGAAATGAGTCAATCCCATAATTTCACGTCTGTCCAATCCTTTCAGGTCTTTGCATTCATCGATGCGGGCAAAGATAGTGTTACACTTGCGGATTCCTTTGTAGTATTGTCCCCACATATTGTAGTAAGAATCGTTCTGCGTAATTTTGTCTGCATACAAGTATGTACCGGCATATTCGGCTTTCTGCCATGACAGAAGAACTTCATCCACTGCGGTCTCGTAAGGGCCGTAGGAACCGGAAAATAAGTTGCCTTGAGCGGGCATTAATGCCGCGGTTCCCCATACATAACGTTCCAGATAATCTTGTCTGGCAAAGATAGAGTCGAGTGGAGTCAGGTCGTTAAAGTATTCATCAACTGCCAGATAGTTACATGAACTCAGCATGAACGGGATGATTCCCAGTGTCGTGCATAGAATATGAAGGCTTTTCTTTAATATCTTTTTCATAATGTTTTTCAATTAGAACGTAGCTGTTAACTGTAAAGAGAAAGTACGCTGTAGCGGATATACGGCGCCATTTTTAGATGCCTGTCCCGGGTCCCATAGTTTGACTGAGTCCCAGACTGCCAGATTCTGTCCGACAAATTGCAGATTCATATCACTGATACCTACGGTCCTGAGTGCCTTATTTGTTCCGATACGATAGGAGATATCCAATGATTTCCAACGCAGGTAAGAACCATCTGCCAGCCAGAAGGTAGAAGCACGGTTATTGTTCTTATTCTCTCCGTAAGTTAGGCGCGGGAAACGTGCATTCGGGTTTTCTGTAGAGGGGTCTCCCGAATACCATGCCGGTGTCCAACGATTCTTCGGGTCGTTCACGATAGACAGAATGTTGCCGACTTCTCCACCTGAGAAGGGATAAAATCCGGAACCTCCATATAAGAAGTTAACTTTGGCTTCTCCTGTGAATAAAGCACTGATAGTCCATCTCTTATATCTGTATTCCAATGCAAAACCATATTGGATTTGCGGTACATTGGAGTGTGCAATAGGAACAACATCATCATCGTCAATCTTTCCGTCAGCGTTCACGTCTTTATAGCGAATATCTCCGGGGCGTACTTCACCGTATGTCTGTTTCGGGCTTCGGTTGATTTCATCCTGACTTTGAAATAAGCCTAATGCAACCAAACCACGCATAACACCATAATTTACATCGCTATACGATTGGTAAGGGTAGCGCACTGCATCTTGGTCCCAGTGTACAACTTTGCTGACAGCGTAAGTCATGTTGGCACGCACCGTGAAAGAATTATCTTTGTCTATCTTCTGGTTCAGGTAAATGTTACCATCTACACCGCTACTACGCATACGTCCTACGTTTGTGTATGGGTTGGTCACGACGCCCACTTCCGAAGGCATCATCTTTCTTTCCTGGAAGATGTTATCACGGGTATCCTTGAAGATATCTACCGTTCCGCCTATTTTATCATTGAGAAATTGGAAGTCGATACCCAGGTTATATTTCTTGGCTACCTCCCAGTGCAGGTTGTTGGCCCCGATTTGTTTTTCTGTCAATCCATTGGAACCCCAACGACTGCCACCTCCAAAGTTAATCAAAGTCAAATATGGGAACCGACGTCCACCACCGATCTGATCGTTACCAACTTCACCATAAGAAGCTCTGATCTTCAGGAAATTGAGCCATCCTGCATGATTCTGCATAAATTCGTACTGAGTCGGAATCCATCCCAAGGCTATTGCAGGGAACAAACCGAATTGTTTACCCGGTTCAAAGTTTTCGGAACCGGTATATCCCACGTTTCCTTCTATCAGATAAGCATCTTTATAAGAATAAGTGGCTCTGGCAGATAATGCCTGGTAACGTTTAGGAATAGATGAGATTTCATCATTTGCTTCGGTCGTTTCGGTGCTTTGCATATAGTAATGTATCAAACCGGTTACACGATGTTCCTGATTGAAAAGTCTTTCATAGGCAAGTTGCGATTCGAAGTAATATCTACGGTCACTGGCCGCACTCTTGGCGAATTGAATGTTGCTGGCTGATACTGTACGTTGTGTCATTAATGAACCGTCATTGTAACGGCCAAAGGCCTTGTATAGGTCCGGCATTTTGGAGCGGACTACGTTGTGTATATTGTTATTGTTATACGAGAACATTCCTCTGGCAGTCAAACCCTTAATCCATTTCCCGAAGTCTTGACGTAAGGTGAAATTGATGTTCATAGTGGTCCGGTTTCCCTTTTTAAATCCGGTATGGTTCAACAATATATATGGTGAGATTTGTTCTCCGTTTTTACCATAAGCAGGAAGCATTCCATTGGAATAACGTAAAGGCACCGTCAGGGGAGTCAGATAGGCTTGTGCGGCCCAGAGTGCGTCATTGTTAGTTCCGAATCCCGGTGCTCTGTCTTCTACAATAGCTCCGTCCATAGCCAATCCCATGATTGTCGATGGAGTTAGGTTCATGTCTACCTTTGCGCGGAAATTATATTTAGCCCATTTGACATTCGTGTTGTATTTGTTAACTTTGTCTTGCTTGAAGATAGCATCTTTGAATGTACCTCCTACACTGACAAAATATCTGGCAACTTTTCCACCACCGGATACATTTAAATAGTGCTGATGATTAATAGTTACATCTTTCAGTATCTCTTTTTGCCAGTTAACGTTTGGATATAAGTCATTGTCCAGTCCTGCTTTAATAATCTCCAGTTCTGTCGGGCTATAAAGAGGGTCCATATTACTTACTACTCGGGCTTCGTTTGCTAAGCTGGCATAATCGTATGCTTCCAGATATTCGGGCATGCGGGGGGAATAAGAGAGAGTCATACTGCTCTTCCAGGTTACCTTGGTGCGACCTTCCTGACCGGAACGGGTCGTTACCAAAACAACGCCATTTGCACCACGTACACCATAAACGGCTGTTGCCGAAGCATCTTTCAAGATAGAGAAGCTCTCAATATCCGACGGGTCAAGGTCATTAAGATTTCCTTCAATACCGTCAATCAAAACCAGCGCAGACTGGTTGGCACCAAATGTGCTGATACCGCGAATCCAGAACTCAGAAACATCCTGCCCCGGTTCGCCGCTTCGGTCAACGGCTATAATACCGGGAACCACACCTCCCAGCATATTGGCTACGGAAGTTGACGGAGCACTGATGGCAGCCGGATTGACACTGGTGACAGCACCTACCACGCTGACTTTACGTTGTGTTCCCATACCTACAACAACTACTTCGTCCAATGATTCTGAGTCGGGCTCCAGAGATATACGCATCTTCTTATCGGTTTGAGCAACCACTATTTCTTTGCTCTTATATCCCATAAATGAAACAATCAGCGTTGTTTTTGGAGCTAATGATTTCATACTGAAGTTACCATCCATATCTGTTATAGTTCCGGTTTTTTCTTTCCCTTTTACAGATATGTTTGCACCCGGGAGCGGATCACCATGTTCGTCTAACACGATTCCGGCAATTTGAATTGGTTCTTGTTGGGCCCATATCCCTTGTGTTGCATTTCCTGCCAATAGCAGAAAGAAACACAGGGTTAATTTAAAATATAGTGTTTTCATTTCTATTCCTTATTAATTATTCAATAGCAAGTTTTCTGATGCAGTGGTTATTTTGATCTGCAATGTAAAGAAATTCATTTTTGTCTAAATAGACACCCCAGGGCTGATTGAATTGGGCTTCCAAAGGGTCTCCATCTTTGTATCCTGCAGCTCCGCTACCTGCTATCGTGGTTACGACGTTCAATTTGGTGTCAACTTTGCGTATTCGGTTATTACCAACATCGGCTATGTATAAGTTCCCTTCTTTATCAATAGCAATTCCACGTGGTTCTTTAAACTGTGCTTCTTGCACATCTCCGTCCCGGAAGCCTGCGCCTGCACCGGGGATATATTCATCGATGTCCCCATCTAGGGCTGGCCAACCGTCCGCATCGCGTGTGAGCTTAAAGCGATAAACTGCACTTTTACTATGCAACACACAGTAAACATACTTATCAACCGGATTGTAAGCACATAATCCATTGGAACCTGTATTATAGAGTGTACCGATTCGTTTTGCTTTGTTGGGATTTAATGTTCTTCTATTTTTATCGAAAGGTTGTGTCCACAATTGCCCTGTATTTTGGCGGTATATCACAAAAGTAGAATCTACGGGGTCGAGAACAACACTATGCATCCATCCTCCGTTGGCTAAAAGCTGTCCCATTTTATCAGCCACCCAGCTCACATTAGCATCGAATAAGAAACAACCGAAGTTGGCATTATCGCATGGACCAAATAGTTGTTTCTTTTCTTTATCAATAAATAAAGGTTGGTCGATTACCATGCCATCTAGTAAAGTGATCGTTTTATTTTGTTCGATGGATGATAAACGCGTTCTTCCATCAGAGTCGAATATGAATACATTGTCATCATTATCTACAGCTACATACCTTGGAGTATTGAATGTGGTCTCGCCGAGAGTTCCGTCTTTATTGCCACCTTCTTTGGCTTTTCCTACTACTGTAGATACGGAAGAAGTTACAATATATTTGAAGGTTTTTTCAGCATTGCTGAGTTCAGCTTCTTTTCCGGCAATCTCCACCCGTACATGGCTTTCCCCTCCGGCTTGCTTGGGCACTTGGGCATAAATAACATCAGGCTTGACACCTAAAACCAATGCCTCCCGCTCATTACCTACTTCATCCTTGAAGTAAACTTTCACTTGGCTTTTGTCTTCTCCGAAATTGGAGCCTTTAACAATGAATTTGGTTCGTATGCCACCGGAATCGGGCATAAACTCTGTAAACTTGACTGGTTGATTAGGATCGAAAGCTGTGCTTTTCTTGTCTTCATTACAACCTACTATTAGTAGCAGGAAGCCGAAAACCATCCAGATTAGATTAAATGATTTACGCATGTTTTTCTATAAGATTTTATTAGTTTGAAAAAAGGTCTTTTAGGCTTTCTATTTAAATAAGGTTTAATAGATTCTAATTGATTTCAATTTGACTTAAGGGCTTTTGGCTTTTTCTCTCATGTGATTAATTGTTTTAAATATTATAGATTCAAAGGTGTAAATGGCTATATATAATTGTGAAGCACACTTTCCGTTCGGTTTTCAGGATACAAACTTAGGGTATTTCAAGGAATCAGGAGCATATGCTTTTATTCATCCATGTATATCTTTTCATTCAAAATTGCTTTTTTTATCATTTGCTTCGCCTTTCTGTTATAATATTGATTATTTTTGTGACACTTAAACTAATATGAATATATAATGAAGCGAACCGTTCGATATACCGTTCTTGTTTTGATTGCTATTATAAATTCTTTAGTTATTACTACTTCTCTCTATGCTGTTCTGCCTTATAATGAACTACATCAGTTGAATATGAGTAATGGCTTGGTAGATAACATCATTACTTGTATCTATCAGGATCAAGATCGTTTTATGTGGTTTGGATCCACTAATGGGCTGAGTCGATATGACGGGAAGCAGATTCGCAATTTTAGTGTAGACAATGCGAGGATGTATGTTTCCGATATAAAAGAGACTTCTGATGATAAATTGTGGGTAATAACTAATGAGTATTTATATTGTTTTGATCGACGGAAAGAGAAATTTGTTCTTCCGTCTTTTCAGGATGGGAAAAAGGCCATTTCTGTAAGTGCTATGGAAATAACAGGGGATTCACTTTTTTGGATAGTGAAAGGCGGACAATTGCAATGCTTGAAACGACATTATAAATTAGTGAAAGGTGACTTACAAATAGAGATGACTGTCGAAGCAGGCTATCCGTTTTTTTTAGATGAGGGGGAATCTTTTTCGAATTTATGTGCTTCACAAGACGGGCATTTCTTGTATTTGGTTACCGATAAGGGAAATTTGTTGTTCTTTGATAAGATTGCAGGTAAAGTGGTCCGGAAGTTCAAATACTCTATTAATCCTAGCGCTAATGCTACTACTATCATGAGTGAAGGGGAATATATTTGGATTTCTTCTATAGTGGGTGGAGTAACTCGTCTGCATATTCCCACGGGAAAATCTGATTATTATCAGTATAATGAGGATGCCAGGTTGTCTTCTTTATCACATTCAGATGCGTATGGGGTGGTTGCGTTGGATAATGATTCTTACATTGCAGTAACCTGGAATGGATATACTCTGTTAGCTCCTGAAGAAAATGATCCTTCTAAGTTGTCGGCAACGCCTTATACGAATACCTCATTTTTGCAGTACCGGAATGTAGAGACAAGAATGATTTCTGTTTATTATGATAAAGAGGGAATACTATGGATCGGAACTAGAGGAGGAGGGATTGTCTATTTTGATTTTAGACAGCATTCTTATATGCAATATCACAGCAAAAAACATAATGAAATCTCTGCTCAGGTGGCTGACAAAGATGGTCGAATTTGGTTGGGCACTTACCATGAAGGAATTATGCGTAGTGACCAGCCTTATGCTAAATCGCGACCGCTGAACTTTTCTCCTGTGGGCAATCAAAAAGAAGTCCCGGTGTTTTGTGCAACCAAAGATTCATGTTCTAATTTATGGTTTGGAAATGCTTCCGGAAATTTGATTTGTTATGACTGGAGTTCCGATTCTTTCCATATATATCCGCTCAATTATTTAGGAAAAAAGGTAAATTCCTATATAGTGGCCTTAATGATTGACACCCGTTATCGGTTTTGGGTATGCACTTCTGCCGGATTGTACTTATTTGATCGGCAGACAGGTCATTTTGAATTATTCTCATTGCGTGAAGCCTTGAAAGAAGATGCAGAGCCATGGGTCACTGCTATTTGTGAAGATAAACAGCGGAATATCTGGATAGGGACAGCAAAAGGTATTGTACGATTATCACAGGTAAATGCTCGTCCATTAAAGATGGTTCATGGATATGAAGAAAAAGAAAATATAGGAGCTCGTGTAGTTAGTGCTTTACTGACTGGTACTGACGGAACTGTATATGTGGGTTATAAAAATGGATTTGGAATCATTCCTGTGGGCGAAGATAGGATAGCGTCTTTTTATACAGTAAAAGATGGACTTTGCAATGATTGTATAGATTGTATAGTGGAAGATGAGAAAAAACGTATTTGGTTGGGGAGTATATCCGGTATCTCAAGATATAGCCGACAACAACATATCTTTTACAACTATTATATTTCTAGTAGCAATAAATCTGTGATGTTGTTTAAAAATACTTTATTCTGGGGAAATAACAAGAGCTTAACCTATTTTGAACCGGAGATACTAACATCTGCCACCATTACCAGCAAAACTCTTTTAACCGGATTGGAAGTAGATAATAAGCAAATCAATATAGGTGAGAAGATAAAAGGGCAAGTTGTTTTGAATTCTAATATTGCATCAGTTGACCATTTGGAACTGATTAATGCGAATCGGGATTTTTCTCTTCTTTTTAATAATCTGGCTTTTTCGAAGGATTTACAAAAATATAGTTATCGGTTATATCCATATCAGAAAGATTGGATTGTTTCTGAAACGGGGAAGGTCTCGTTTACCAACTTATCTGCCGGTTATTATATTTTTGAAGTCAAAACATTGTTCCCTAATAATACGGAAGGAGACGTTACTGCATTGCCGATAACGATCCTTCCACATTGGAGTCAGACTATCTGGTTTCGTTTGCTTTTGATTTTCTCGGTTTTATTTTTGGTTGGTTATATTTTCTATAGTTTGTTGCGTCGGCAGCGTCGTTTCAAAAAAATGATTCAGTTGAAACATGAACTGACGATTGCTAATTTGGAGAGAAACGCAGAGAGGCATATACGGGAAGAACGTGAGAACTTTTTTATGAACGCTGCTCATGAGTTAAGAACTCCTCTTACTTTGATACTTGCTCCTATACATGATATAATGAAGTCCATTACCCCATCGGATAATTGGTTTGATTCATTTAACAGATTGCACAAGAATTGTCTTTCTCTACAGACACTGGTTGATCGCCTGCTATATGTACAGAAGATAGAGGGAGGCATGATAAAACTTCATCTGTCAGAATCGAATATAAAGGAGATTGTTAGCCGTGTGGCTAATCCTTTTCTGCAAATGGCTATGGTCAAGAAGCGGGAATTTTTGGTTCGGGTAGATACAGTGCCTTTATATTTATGGGTGGATGTGGCGAAAATAGAATCAGCTGTTCAGAATTTGCTATCGAATGCCTTTAAATATACTTCTCAGAATGGACGTATTGAACTGGCTGTGTCAGAGGCGGAAATTGACGGAAGACCTTATTGCCTTGTTACAGTGTCTGATAATGGGGTTGGGATACCTGATGATTTGCAACAGCACGTGTTTGATTCGTTTGTAACAGGAAAACGTATCCCGCAATATTCCACGTCAATAGGTCTTGGATTACATATTGTAAAGCATACGATGGGGTTGCATCATGGATTTGTTACGTTGACCAGTCGTGTTGGAGAAGGCAGCCGATTCGTTCTGCACATTCCGGTGGGACTTTCTCATTTTGCGCCGGGGGAATATGAAATGGTACCTGATCCGATGAAGGGGGATTTGTTGGAAGAGTGTCCGGCAGAAGAACGTCCGATGGAAGAAGTAGTAGAAGAAAAGGATGAGACTATGGAAGAGGCCGTTGACAGAGTGAAAAATAATAAGGAATTTTTATTGATTATAGAGGATCACGATGAGATGAGAGAATATTTATGCAGTCTGTTTAAAGAAGATTATAATGTTATTGAGGCTGGAAATGGAGAAGAAGGGGTGGCTATGGCTGATAAATATATACCTAAATTAATCATATCTGATATAATGATGCCTGTTAAGGATGGGTTTGAATGTAGTCGGGAGATTCGTGAAAATAAGCGGACTTTTCATATACCGATTATCTTTTTAACAGCTAAAGCAGAGGATGCTGACCGGTTGAAAAGTTTACAAATAGGGGTAGATGACTATATAATGAAACCTTTTAATCCGGAGTTATTGAAAGAGAAGGTGAAAGCGTTGATAGAGCAACGTGATCTGCTAAGAAAACTTTATGCGAAAACTCTTATGTTGGATGAAGAGGTACTGGAATCTTCAGAAGATGTTCAGGATGTTTTTATGCCTAAAATGCTTCAGATTATAGAAGAAAATTTATCAAACCGGAATTTTACAATAAAAGTGCTGACGGACAAATTGAATATGAGCCAGCCGACCCTTTATCGCAAGGTTAAGCAGAAAACAGGTTTGTCGATTATAGAGGTGATTCATGGAGTACGAATGAGTAAAGCTGCCTCTATAATCATGAGCGGGCGATATAGCAGTCTGACAGAAGTGGCGGAAATGGTAGGGTATGATTCGATGATTTCCTTCCGTAAGCAGTTCGTTGCACAGTTTGGGGTGCTTCCTTCCAAATATATGGAAGAGAAAATGAGGAAATAAGAAGCCGCGTTCCATGTTGGCGGCTTCTGTCTTGTCTGTTTGAATGATTATTGTTAAAAGCGGAAAGAGACATGGGCCATAACGTTTGTGCCCGCTTGCGTAGCGTATCCGGCAGAGTCTATTCTGTGATTCACATCCTTGTCGTAAGAACTGGATGCCCAACCGTTGTTCTCGTATTCTTCGTCGAAGAGGTTGTAGACGGTCACACCCAAAGTTACTTCTTTCACCACCTTTCGGGGTTTGAATGTATAGGCCAGATTCAGGTTGCTCACAAAGTATTTATCCAGAGTCAATGCTTCCACTTCCGCATTTGTCATATATTGCTTGCCGACAAACTGGGATTGAAGAGCTGCTTCGAATCCTTGATAGGTAAAAGCAAAACGGTTGTTCAGCAGGAAATCCGGTGAAAAAGCGATGCGGGTGCTCTTATGAGAAACGCTTACGACGTCCAGTAAGTTCCAGCCATCGTAAATGGGAATGTTTTCTACGAAATTCTTGATACGGTTTTTGCTCCATGTCGCATTGATATCCCATTGGAACCATTTACAGGGCTTGATACCTAGCATCAGTTCGATTCCCATCCGGTAACTGTCCGGAGCTTTGAACGATATCGGTGAGGACAAGCTGGTAGGTATAATCCATGTAGTAGAAGTTGGCGCCTGCTGTCAGCCAATGATTGGCGAATGTGTATCCGGCTTCATAGTCGAGCAGCTTTTCAGCTTTCGGATAACTGTCGGGATCGCCATCCGTATAATTATTTCTTGTCGGTTCTTTTTGAGCTACGGAGAAAGAAGCGTAGACACGGTGATTGGAGTTGATATTCCAGTTCAGTCCGACTTTCGGGTTGAAAAAGTCGAATTTCTTGTCTACGGCCAGCGGACGCAACGCATTTTTATTCCAGTCGTATTTGTCATTTGCTCCGTCGATGGTGTAGTCGATGTGCCGGTATTGCAGGTCGGCATAGGCACTTAATCCTCCGGTAAGGTCGTAGCTTGCTTTCAGATAGATGTTACCGTCAGTTTTCTTCGATTGGTTGCGGTAGTATTCATGGTCGGGAGATAGTGCGCCGATGTAGTTCTTTACCCAAGTCACTTTCCCGAAGTTATTGCCCCGATATTGATTGATGCCTCCGCCCAAAGATGTCGTTAGTCGGTGGTTGGTATAATTGAGGGAGAAAACACCTCCGCCAAACTTATTATCCATTTTCTTCTGGCGGACCAGATCGCTTTCCGAAATTTCTTTTCCGTCTGTTGTAAAAGGTTTCAGACCGTATTCTACGAAAGATCTGTCTTCTTTATATTCCTCATAGTAGCCGTCACCTTTGGTGTAGTGCAGGGCTACGTTCAGATTCCATGCGGTGGAGAAGGTATGGTTGAAAAGGAGTTGATAATTCTTTTGCAGATAGTTATCCGTCTGGTCGGCATAATAATGTTTTTCATTATCGTCTCCGGTATATTCGCCGCAAGGGTTATACCGTCTTCCGTGTTCTTCCATTTCTGCTTTAGTGGCATATCCCCAGGCATGATACGTCTTTTCTTTTCCTGCGAATGCGATCAGTTTGACAGACGTATTTTCGGCGAAATATCCTCCTTGCAGATAGTAAGAGTTGAGATTGACGGAGGCACGGTCGATGTATCCGTCCGTACCGATGTTGGAAAGTCGGGCATCGAATGTCCAGTGATTGTTCAGTAGTCCGGTTCCCACTTTTACAGTTTCCTTGTGGGTGTTGAAAGAACCATAGGAACCGTTGAACTCGGCATACGGTTTCATGGACGCACCCTCAGTCTGCATATTGACACTGGCTCCGAAGGCACCGGCGCCGTTGGTCGATGTTCCTGCGCCACGTTGCACTTGCATATCCTTTACGGAAGAAGAGAAGTCGGGCATATTTACCCAGAACAGATTGTGGCTTTCGGCATCGTTCATCGGAATGCCGTTTACAGTGATGTTGATACGCGTGCCGTCAGTGCCTCGTACACGAAGAGTCGTATAGCCGATGCCCGATCCCGCATCCGATGTGGTCAGTGTGGAAGGAGTCATGCTCAGCAGGTAGGGAATATCCTGCCCGAAGTTCACTTTTTTAAGTTCGGCTTTGCCTATATTGGTAAATGCTACGGGAGTTTTTGCTGTAGCACGTGTGGATACTACCTGCACTTCTTGCAGGTTGATTACTTTCAGACTATCCTTTGCACTCGTTTGTGCATGGACAGAGAAGCCTGCGCCCAATAAGGCGACGGCCATCATCATCATTTTTTTCATTTTGCTTATTAATTAGTTCTCTACGCCGGCATTACCCGGATCAGATTCTATGGGTATGTTCTCA
>OGHW01002287.1_pt1 | contig 11996 bp, 6 predicted proteins | sample 1571641 | NCBI WGS metagenome assembly OGHW01 (sample SAMEA2582066, study PRJEB24529) | metagenome | biome: Human gut stool | place: China | collected 2011 | reverse complement strand
TCTCTTCCCTGTCTTCCAACAACAAAACTGTTTTTCTCACTTCATTCTGCTCTGCCACAACAACCGGATCGAATGTGATAGTCAACTGATTATCCTGCTCTACAGGGGTTATATAACGCATCACACTATTCTGCTGCTTCAATGCAGAAAACACGAAACGTTGCATGGTCCGTATCCTGAACATATCATCCGAATCTTTCGCCCTGATAGACAAGAGTTCTTCTCCGGACAATACATCCTTCAATCCTTTCACTGTTTCATCCGGAGAAACAAAGGTCAGCATCATACAACCTGCTTCTTCTGTCACCGTCACCGATACCTTCTCTGTCTTACAACTGGAAATATAAAGGTAACTGAAATAAAGGATACAACGTAACGCATTCTTATAGGCGGGATAAGTGAAATTTTCCGGAATGTCTAACTGTATCGAAGAGACATCATGGCCTTCTTTTTCAAGTACTTGAAGCACCTCTTCCGCCAACTTCAAAAGAGACAAACGCCCCGAAACCGAAAAATGCAGCGACGACAACAAACGGAAACATTCATCACCCAACCCACACCCAAAGAGCAAGGACATCACGGATTCACGAATCTGACCTATTTTCTCTGCATGTCCTTCAGAGGAGATATTCTTGTCGTTTAGCTGATCACAAGCCTGATAAATGAGAGTACAAGTATTGAGCACCTCACGCGCCTGATAACTATCCGCCGCCAGAGATATATTTCGATTTTCCGACTCCAGCAGTTTCTTCATCATCCGTTCATGACGAAAATACTTGCGGAAAAGATGAATCACATACATTACCAATACGATACCCAATAGTATATAAACAATGTACGCATACACTGTGCGATACCAAGGGGGCAGAATGTGTACGGGAATCGTGAAGGTCTTGTATTCTGTAGCAAACACATCTTTCTTATAGCGAACCTTAAACAGATAATCTCCGGACGGGACGCTGAAATAGGATGCTTCATTCACACTGCTGAAAGCTCCCCAGTCCTTATCACAACCTTCGAGCATATACGAGTATTCCACATCGCCACCACTGGCATAATCAGGTACAACAAAGAATAAAGAAAACGAAAGATTGGCTCCCTGCATCCGCAGCCCTTTCCTGTCCGGCAAATAATGGTCTTGCAAATTGACAAATGTCTTTTCTATGATCAGCTTACGCAATAATATTTCCGGATAATATTCCGGTGCTGCCGACACCTTCTTATCAAGGTAGAGCAATCCGTCGATTCCTCCGAAGAAAAGACAACCGGTATATGGACAACGGTAATATGCATCATCGCTAAACTCTCCTATCTGAATGCCTCCGCTGTAATAATAGGCATGAGAAAATGAATTTTCCGGATTGAATTTGATCAGTCCGCGATTCGAACCCAGCCACAGCAGCCCGTTGGCATCTTCCAGAATACTATGAATCATGTCATTAAGCAACCCTTGTTCACGACCGATATAATCCGCTTCCAGTTTGCGTTCTTTAAAAGTAACGCGCACCAAGCCGGAGGTAGTGCCCACATACAATTGCTCTCCATGCCAGTGCAAACAGAGAATATCGTCTACAGATTTATGCAGAATCTCATTCAGGGAATAGATCTGATACTCTTCCGTTTTCCGGTCAAAACGTATCAATCCCTTTTGCCTGCTTCCCAGCCACAACAGGGAATCTCCTTGTGGCACCATACTATAAAAGAGGTTAAGCTCTTGTTGCTCATGGTAAAAACGATAATTCTTCCACGATTTGATTTGAACGTCCTGCTTACTGTTATCTACTATTACTTTATAAAAACCTTTACCCGAAGTCGCCAGATAAAGGACACTGTCGCTTTCCTCAAAGATGGAATGCACTTCTGCCACTTCTCTTCCAGTTCCTGTTTCCCTATTTGAAAGTTCATGCAACTTTCCATTATCAAAAGAATAATAGCACAAGCCCGAAGAGCCGGTTCCAACCCAGAATCCATTCCTATAACGGCTCTCCAACATGGAGTATACCTGAAATTCCCTGTTCTGCTTGACATACGACATCGCATTCTGCTTTTTATCCAGCGAGTAAACCTCTGTGTTGGATGCGTGTACCCCGTCCCGATAGTTTTTCACATGCAGCAGCCCGTCTCCCTTTGTTCCAAACCAAAGTCCCCCGTATTTGTCGGTCATTATCGACCTTACCTGACGGGTCAAATTAGGTGAGAAACTGTTTAACATCAGATTAGTGGCAATAGAATACTTCTTGGAATACATAATGGCTCCTTGCCCGTCGGTTCCTACCCACAGTACCCCTTGCCGGGAGTCATTATAAATACCATAGATACGCATATTCTGATCGATAATCTCCTCTGCATACTTTTGAGAAAGACGCAAGCGAATCAGACCATTCGTCTGGAATGCGATAACAATATCCTCATAGAAAGGTACAATTCCCGTTATTTGCCCATATTTATGAACCATCTCACCAATGTTACGGATGTAAATCTTAGACTTTCTTGATATATCATACACAAAAAGATCATAATCCGAATCATAGAAACAGAATACACCATTCTGATAGCAGACATACTGTATCTGCTTGGAGTGAAAATGTGAGGGAGTAGTAGTGAGACGCGTAGACAAGGTATCCTGATCGAAAGAGTTTAAAGAGAAACGATACAGGTCACCGCTTTCATAAGGGAAAAGGTATAATTCACCTTCGTCGGTAACAAACGCGCGAACATCTACTTTCAGCATTTTAATATCGGGCATCGGAATCCGCACAAAACGGCGATGGTGGGTATTGTAATAGGCAATCCAGTCATAACTCAACGCCCATGTATTACCTGCATGGTTGGAATGAATCACGAAATCAGTGTCAAATTCGTAATTGCAGATTACCTGCCGTGAATCCTTCGAAAAACGATTGGCTCCCAAATGTGTAGTTATCCATAAGCAACTGCTGTCTGCCTGCTGAATAGAATGAATAATGTTATTGCTCAGCGTCTTTTGTTCCGAAAAGTCTGAACGAAACACTTCCATACTTTTCCCATCGTAACAATTTACCCCATCATAGGTACCAAACCACATCAATCCCTCATTATCCTGAAAAAGACAAAGTACAGCGCTATTGGACAATCCCTGCTGGTAGTCCACCTTTTGGAAAAGATAGGCATCCTTTACATTGTCAGCTATGCTAATCAATGGACAAATCAATGTGATAAAAACTAGAATCAGGCGTATTCTCATAGCATTTTGGAAAGTAATCAGATAATAATATGCACAAAGGTATATTTTCGGTAGCAAATTACCAAAAGTTTTTTTCGCCTTCAGCGGTTACAAACCTAACATTAACAAATAAGTATCTCAGAAAGGCATGAAAAAAAGGGAGGACTCGTTTATTAGTCCTCCCTCTCTTATTATGCTCAAAGCTAGTTGATCGCTGTTACTTGGCTAGTTCATTGATTACATCTATAATTTTCTGACCGATCTCTTCAGCAGCCTCCATGGTCGAAGCCTCGCTGTACACACGAATAATCGGTTCCGTATTGCTCTTGCGCAGGTGCACCCACTTATCAGCGAAGTCAATCTTTCCATCCTCTGCAACAGTTACGTTCTCAAGGAGAGCGTTGCGCTTGATCGCATTGTAGATATCAGGCTCAGACTCGATATCAAGGTCGATAACCTTAGCGTAGCATCCACCCTCGAAGTTGAATACACCGTTATCATCCCAGCCGTGCTCATCATCACCGATCAGAAGACGCTTAGGGTCTGTGGAAAGAGTAGTCTTACCTGTACCGGAAAGACCGAAGAAGATTGCTGTGTTCTTTCCGTCAAGGTCTGTGTTAGCAGAGCAGTGCATAGAAGCCATGCCCTTCAATGGCAGATAGTAGTTCATCATGGAGAACATACCCTTCTTCATCTCGCCGCCGTACCATGTATTGATGATAACCTGCTCACGGCTTGTGATGTTGAATACTACTGCTGTCTCAGAGTTCAGACCCAACTCTTTGTAGTTCTCAACTTTTGCTTTGGATGCGTTGTATACAACGAAATCCGGCTCGAAGTTCTCAAGCTCTTCTGCTGTAGGTTTGATGAACATGTTAGTTACGAAATGTGCCTGCCAAGCTACCTCAACGATGAAACGGATTGCCATACGGGTATCCTTGTTTGCACCACAGAAAGCATCAACAACATACAGCTTCTTGTTAGAAAGCTCCTTGATTGCCAGCTCTTTTACAGATTTCCATGCTTCCTGAGTAGCAGGATGGTTGTCATTCTTGTACTCATCAGAAGTCCACCATACAGTGTCCTTAGAGTTCTCATCCATAACGATGAATTTGTCTTTTGGGGAACGACCGGTGTAGATACCTGTCATAACGTTCACTGCACCAAGCTCGCTGACCTGTCCTTTCTCATAACCTGTCAGTTCCGGTCTTGTCTCTTCCTCAAAGAGTACCTCATAAGAAGGGTTGTAAACAATCTCAGTAGTTCCGGTAATGCCATACTTGCTTAAATCAATTTGTGCCATGTTTCTTAACCTCTTTTCTTTAATTTTGTACGGATTAATAATCCTCTGCGAATGCAGAAATTATGAAACTGTTCCTGAAAGTGACCTAATCTAAGCCACTCTTTTTCAGAATACCATATAAAGATGCGAAAATCAATAAAATTTTGTAGAGGAGGGGAATACTTTAGAGAAGGAGGTGATGAAAATGGCAGAATATTATAAAATTACAGACAGGCTTGTTCCGGTCACATGGGAGGAGTGTCAGAAAGCACCGGAGGAAACATATCTGGCAAGGCTTACCCGGAAAGAAACCGAAAAGTCCCGATTCCTGCACTCTATCGGTTATGGTGCGGTTTTCGGGACTTCTAAGATCCATCTGTGTAAGGTGGAGGCATATATGCGTTTTTTATATGGAACGTATCTTACTCCTGACCGGCGGCGGATGGAGGACGCCTTTTGCTTTGTATTTGATGACAGGCACCTTTATCTGGTGGAGGAAGGCGAGCTTGCGGGGAATCTTTTGTGCCGTCTCAAAAAGATTTTTGAGCAGGAAAACGCTGGAACGGGCAGTGTACTGACGGCGTTTCTGGGACAACTTCTGCAGAAGGATCTTCTTCGTCTTGAAAAGATCGAGGAAGGGCTGACTCATTTGGAGGATGATGTGCTTTCCGGCAGGATTGCCGGTTTTGAACAAAAGATCATCGGCTGCAGAAAGGAGATCCTCAAGTATGCACATTATTATTTGCAGTTGCAGGACATAGCAGATATTCTGATGAAAAATGATTATGGTGCATTTTCAGAGGAAGATCTGCGTGCATTGCGTCTGCTTCGGGAAAAGACCGGAAGACTTCATCAGGAGGCGATCATGCTGCGGGAATATTCCACACAGGTGCGCGAGGTGTATCAGGCACAGATAGAGATCAGACAGAATAAGATCATGAAGACCTTAACGATCGTGACAACGATCTGTCTGCCGCTTACGCTGATCGCCGGCTGGTACGGTATGAACTTTCGCAGGATGCCTGAGCTGTCTTGGAAATACGGTTATCCGGCAGTCATCCTTCTGAGCCTTTGCATTGTTGCGCTGTCACTGTACCTGTGCCGCAAAAAGAAGCTGTTTTTCTGATAAGCGGTTTATACGGAAATCTTATTCGGTGATCAGATTTTTTTTGATGAAGCGGGCAAATTTCTTCTGACCGGTAATGTTTAAGTGAATGCCGTCCTGATAGAACCAGTCCGGATGCTTTCCGCCTTCCTTAGACCAGGCGATCACATGGACGTTTTGATTGGCTGCGGCGACTCTTCGGATAGTCTGATTGACATCCTTTTGAACCGGGAGGTCGCGTCCGTAAGCATCGATCCAGTAGATCGTACGGTCCGGTCCGAGGTAATCGATCAGCTTCTGACCGGTAGATGAGTTAAAGTTTCCGTTGGTGCCGAGTGCGATGATCACGGTATCGCCGAGCCGTCCCTTTTTCTGAAGCTTTTTGGCGGTGTCGAGTGCCTGTACGACCTGGCGGGATACCTTTGCGTCGGTGACGGCATTTTTGTAAAGCTTCTTAAAGGAAGGAGCGGCACCGAGGAAAACGGAATCGCCGATTACTGTGATGGAGGATTCATGAATATCAGGAACCCGTGGAGCGGCAGTCTGCTTTTTGGTGGCGGCAGGTGTCTTTGCGGCAGCGTAGGCAGGAGTCGCCTCTTCCTTCTCAAGCTCCCGCTCATTCTGCATGAGCTCGTTTTCTAACTGGGATGCATCGGAGGATGGCGCACGGAAGATTCCGTAGGCACCGATGCTGATGCCGATCACTAACAGGGCGATTCCAAAAGAGCGAAAATATTTCATTGATGTTTTTGTCTGTTTTTTCATGATAGTATGTCTCCTTTTTCATTAAGATGATAGTACGTTTTGTAATAAGATGATTGTCAGTTGTGCAGTCCGGTCAGGATCAGCACGATGACCGGATAGTGCCACAGGTAAATATAGTAGCTGTATTTGCCAAGCCATGCTGTCTGCGCAGAAAGCGGCAGATCATGAAACAGGGCTTTGTGATTCTCAAAAAAGAGGATCACAAAGGCAAAGAAAATGCTGATCAGAAACATGCCGCCGAGATAGAGAAACGGTGCATTTCCGGATACCAGCAGGAATAATAGGAAAATAACGGCAAGCATACCGGCAAGAACGGGAACCTCGCGGTGTACCGTGACGGGCGTGCGAAGCATTGGAAAGCCATGCCGCAGCGCACCGAGGAACATTCCGAGAAATAAGGAAAAGCCCATAGTGTCTGTGCCGTAGTAAACTCTGGACGGATCCTTGCCCGGATGATAGAGCATAAGCATTGCGGCAAACGAAAGGATTGCAAGTACCGCAAAAAGAAAGCAGGCATATTTCGCACCGGTGTGTTTGTATAGCTTCTTATATGAAAAGAACAAAAGCGGCCAGAGCAGATAAAACTGCATCTCAACTCCGAGAAACCAGAGATGGGTAAACGGAGAGGCGTTTGTCAGGTGTGAAAAATAAGAGGCATCCTGCTCAATCTGCCACCAGTTATTGTAGCCGAGAAAGATGCTTAAGATCTGTTCCCGGATGCCGATCATCTGCCGGCTTTTCATCAGCGTCATCGCGCAACAGACCAGCATGACCATGATGAAAAGAGGCGGTATGATACGTCTGATCCGTTTTTTGTAATAGTCCATGACAGGAAAGGTCTCGGTGTCCAGATAAGAGGTGCTTGTCGTAAACATCAGATAACCGGACAATACAAAGAACAGGGGGACTCCGAGAAAGCCACCCGGGAAAATGGAGGGGATCAGATGGTACAAAAAGATACCGATGATCGCAATCCCCTTTAATATATCTAATCCTTTCCGCTTTGTAAGATGCTTTGTATGTACTTGATTTGCTGTCGTCATTGTGAATGAACCTCCCGTTGATTTACTTTGTAAACCAAAATATACAACCTTTGGCTTAAAATGTCAACCGTTTTTTGGAAATATTTTACTAAGACTTCCCATACCAAGGACGGAAATTCGCCCATAATATTTCTTATGTCTGGAAAATAAAATATCGATTTTGCCTGAGAAATCACTTGATCCGTGAACTATGACTAAAAAATTGACGCAGATCAGTAGGATTTCCGAAAAATCTTTGCTTTGCAATGCTTTGATAAATACGCATCCGCACGACTGAGCCCCATAGGTGGGCTCAGCTATTTCGGACGGCACGCTCCCGCTACCACTGCACCACGCAGCGGTACATAACGCCCCGGATATTCAATGGAGTATCTATATCATTTGCAAAATCCGGGGCGTAAGTACCGGCGGGTGCAAGTGCCTTTCGAAACATCTGATTCCCACCTCGGGGCGAGTACGGCAGGATGCGTTTATCGAAGATCAAAGCAGCAAAGCAATTTGATTTTTCGAAATCCGTAAGTGACAAGACAATTTTTTAATCATAGCTCACGGATTTTTAATATATTGGCAGGCAAATTATGATTTCAAAATAACCGGACATAAGAAATATTATGGGCATAGTTAGCGTAATTAAGTTTTCGGAAAATTAAATATTGAAAAGGGCAGTTCCTTTGTATAAAGTTTTAAGTGACGAAACAAAAAACGCAAAGGAGAACTGCCCCATGTATAACAGTATAATCGAATTTATCGAAAAAGACACTACTAAAATTGAAAAATTTATCAAAGAATCATTATTATCCGGAAATATGATGCGTTTTGAGGAGGAACTGCTTGATACAGTATTAGAGTTTGGTCGCAGTCTGTATCAGGAGATCCTCGAAAGTATTGAGCAGACAATCCGGAACAGTGAATTCCGTAAACAGAGCTATCATGTAGAGCATAAAGAAGACCGCCGCACTCTGCTGACAAGGTTTGGAAACATAGAGGTCAAAAGAGCTTACTATGCTCCAAAGCATGGTGGAAAGAGGATCTATCTGTTGGACAAATATGTGGGGATGGACCCCAATGACAAAGTCAGCCAGGCAGCACTGGCACAGGCACTCAAAGAAGCTGTAGAGACCAGTTACCGCAAAGGAGGGGAAGAAGCCTGCCTGACGGAAGATGTGGTTACAAAACAGACGGTCAAGAAACTGATCCATGGTCTTGAAATGGAAATGCCGGAAGAGATTCCGCAGAAAAAGAAACAGATAAAACATCTTCATATCCAGGCAGATGAGGATCATGTTGCCCTGCAGTTTTACGAGGAAAAAGGAGATCTGCAGATATCCGAAAACGGCAGAAAAAGCAACACAGTCATGCCGAAGCTGATCCTGCTCTACGAAGACATCGTGGAAGATGGAAAGTCCGGAAGCAGAAGATACCGTTTAACAGGAAAACATTACTTTGGTGGAGTTTATGAAGGTGTCGGGGCAAATGAGGATCTGTGGCTGCAGGTACAGCAGTACATTTATGACAACTACGATACGGAGTATTTGGAGAATGTATATATTGCTGGGGATGGTGCACCATGGATCGTATCAGGCTGTCAGGTTTTGGAAAAAAGTAAATTTGTGCTTGATAAATTTCATCTCTGGAAATACATCAGTGCAGCGACCAGTCATCTGCTGGATAGCACAGAGGACGCCAGAGAGCTGATCTATGCAGCAATCAGAGAGAAGGATCTGGAAGAAGTGCAGAGACTTCTCAGAAAATGTGGAGCCAGTGCTGTAACATCAGGAAAGCAGAAAGAGATCGAAGCCTGCCGGAAATATATCCAAAACAACTGGCTTGGGATCATTGTGCGATATGATGATGCTGGAGCAGACTGGGGATGCAGCGCAGAGGGACAGATAAGTCATGTGCTGTCAGCAAGGGAATCCAGCCGTCCGATGGGCTGGTCAAAGATTGGTGTCCATAAAATGACACAGTTAAGAGTATTTACAAGAAATGGGGGAAATGTAATTGATCTATTGGAATACCAACACAAAAAGGAGCAGATGCAAAAAAGGATCAAGAAACAGGACGAGCTGGTAAGAGAAGTCAAAAGGAATCACAGGATCAGTGGCGAAGAAATCATACGAAAAGAGATACCGGGACTGGAGAGAGCCAGTATGACCTGGATGAGAGGTCTGATCTATGGATACGGAGCATAAAAATGCTGTGAAAGTAATGGAAACAAAAACGGAAATATGTTATGATGCAGGAAGTTGAGGTTCTTAAAACTATTCAGGAGCTGATCTGCTCATTTTTTTCCGAAGAACAGTTTACACTATCGTTGAACAAAAACGTCTTGACATATCCTGATACGCCCGTTATACTGATTTTAATTTAATAAACACGCATGTAAGGGGAGTAATTTAAATGCATCGTCAACAATCTCGGCGCACGCGCCTGGTGATGCATACCGCTTAATATTTGTTCGGTTATGAGACTTTTCATGCAGAGTCAGATCATTTAATGGATCTTATTCTGCATGAAAAGTCTCATTTTATTTTACAAAATTTTATCAGAAAGGGAGAGGTAAAAAGGTATGAGAAACTGGTATCAACAGACAACGTCGCAGGTTCTTTCCGAAGTGGAGACGACCATGGAGGGACTCGCCGGAAATGAAGCGGATAACAGGCTGCGGGAACACGGTCTAAATACGTTAGACTGTGCGAAACAAAAAAGCCTGCTCCGCGTTTTTGGCGAACAGTTTGCCGATCTGCTTGTCATTATTCTGATCATTGCAGCGGTCGTATCGGCGATATCCGGTAATCCGGAAAGCACAGCGGTTATTATCGTCGTTCTGATCCTGAACGCAGTGCTTGGAACCGTACAGTACAGCAAAGCCCGCAAATCCTTAAACAGTCTGAAAAAGCTTTCGTCCCCGTCTGCCAAAGTGCTCCGGGACGGCATTAAAACAGAGCTTGACGCCCAGAATATTGTTCCGGGTGATATTCTTTTACTGGAAGCCGGCGATCTTGTGGTCGCAGACGGACGTATCCTGAACAATTATTCCCTGCAGGTCAATGAGAGCTCTTTAACCGGAGAGTCCACCAATATTGATAAGGAAGAAACTGTTTTATCCGGTGAGGCCGCTCTCGGGGACCGGATCAATATGGTCTATTCCGGCAGTCTTGTCACCTACGGAAGAGCAGAGGTCATTGTCACCGAAACCGGTATGGACACCGAGATGGGAAAGATTGCCCGTCTCATGAATGACACCGGCGAACGCAAAACACCTCTGCAGGTCAGTTTAGACCGCTTCAGCGGAAAGCTTGCCATGGCGATCATGGTGATCTGTGTCCTTGTTTTCGGACTGAGCCTGTACCGTGGAAGCGGGCTGTTAGATTCACTGTTATTTGCTGTTGCGCTTGCTGTTGCGGCGATCCCTGAAGCACTCGGCTCGATCGTCACGATCGTTCAGGCGATGGGAACACAGAAAATGGCAAGGGAAAATGCGATCATCAAGGATTTAAAAGCCGTAGAAAGCCTTGGATGTGTATCTGTGATCTGTTCAGATAAAACCGGCACACTGACACAGAATAAGATGACGGTGCGCCAGCTTTTCGCAGATCAGAATGTATATGCTCCATCGGAGCTTTCCAAAGAAAATCCGGTTCACAAGCTGCTTCTTCTCAATGCTGTTTTAAATAATGATTCCGATATTATTGACGGACAGGGGATTGGTGACCCGACCGAATATGCACTTCTTGAAATGTCCGATCAGGTTCGCCACGACTATCCGGAGCTGCGCCGTCAATATACAAGACTGGAGGAAATCCCGTTTGATTCCGATCGTAAACGGATGAGCAGCCGCTATCTTGTAGAGGATCAAAACCTTGTCTTTGTAAAAGGTGCTTTAGATACCATGACGGACCGCATCGTAAAGGTTGCCACTTCACACGGCGTGGTTCCCTTTGATCATACAGAGGCTGAGAAGCTTTTTGAGATTAATCAGTCCTTTTCAATGCAGGGACTTCGTGTTCTGGCATTTGCCTGCCGCGAACTTTCCGATGATACCGCACTGACACAGGAAACAGAGCGTGATCTGACCTTTCTCGGTCTTGCCGCAATGATCGATCCTCCGAGAGAGGAGTCCGTTAAAGCGGTAAAGGACGCTGAATCCGCAGGTATCCGCACTGTCATGATCACAGGCGATCACCGTATTACTGCCACAGCCATTGCCAGACAGATCGGTATTTTTAAAGAGGGAGATCTTGCCGTTACCGGAATGGAATTAGACCATATGGATGATAAGGAGCTTGCGGATAAGATCGAACAGATCTCTGTTTATGCGCGCGTTTCCCCGGAAAATAAGATCCGGATCGTTGATGCATGGCAGCAAAAGGGGAAGATTGTTTCCATGACCGGAGATGGTGTCAACGATGCTCCGGCACTTAAAAAAGCTGATATCGGCGTTGCCATGGGAATCACCGGCACCGAGGTTGCCAAGGATGCCGCTTCGATGATTCTCGGGGACGATAATTTCGCCACGATCATTAAAGCCGTTGCAAACGGACGCAATGTTTACCGCAATATCAAAAACGCGATCGGATTTCTTCTGTCCGGCAATAT
>OGHW01002282.1_pt1 | contig 12015 bp, 7 predicted proteins | sample 1571641 | NCBI WGS metagenome assembly OGHW01 (sample SAMEA2582066, study PRJEB24529) | metagenome | biome: Human gut stool | place: China | collected 2011 | reverse complement strand
CTTTACTCTTCCCATTTATATCCAATCCCCCAGACTGTTTTTATCGGCTTATAAATATACGGCAGATGCATATGCTCGCCGACCTCATTCCACGGCACATTGTAGCCTGCTCCGTGAGAGCAGAACACAGAACCGCATGGATTGTCAACATCGGCATCGCAATCGTAGCCGATTTGTGCAATAACCTCATCGCTGTTGTGGCACGGATCATAGCCTTTAAGACTGCACGAAAGTCTGCCTCTGCCGTGAGTGTACTGCATAACTTCTTTTGTATAGTTGCCCATTTCGGACACGGGTGCTGTACCCGTGAGAACGGAATTTTCTCCCTTGGCTTCGGGAGAATTGAAAGTACCGCTCATCCGCTGAATATCTGACATTGCCCGTCCCACATTTTCGTTAGGCACTTCAAGCGTAAAATCATAAACAGGCTCAAGCAGAATGCTCTTTGCCGAGCGCAGTCCCTGTCTTACGGCACGGTAGGTTGCCTGTCTGAAATCTCCGCCCTCGGTATGCTTTGCGTGAGCTTTTCCCGAAACAAGCGTAATTTCAATATCTGTAATCGGCGAGCCTGTCAGCACACCGAGATGTGTTTTTTCACAGAGGTGAGTAAGAATCAGTCTTTGCCAGTTGCGGTCGAGCAAGTCCTCTTTGCAACGGGAATTAATTGTAATTCCGCTGCCACGCTTTGCGGGTTTCAAAAGGAGGTGAACCTCTGCGTAGTGTCTTAACGGCTCAAAATGACCGACACCCTCAACCGTATTTTCGATAGTTTCTTTATAGATTATACTGCCTGTGCTGAACGATACATTCATACCGAAACGCTCTTTTATTATGCACCTCAGCACCTCAAGCTGAATTTCACCCATAAGGCGGATGTGGATTTCACCGAGTCTGCTGTTCCACACAACATTTAGCTGAGGATCTTCGTTTTCAAGCGTTTTCAGCTTTGTGAGAGCCGTGTGGGCGTCTGTCCCGTCCTCTAATTCAACCTTGTAAGTCAGAACAGGTTCGAGTACGGGAACTCCGGAATTTTTCTCAACACCCAAGCCGTCACCCGATGAAGTGAATGTTATTCCCGTTACCGCACAAACGGTTCCTGCAACAGCCTCCTCAACGGCTGTGAATTTCTCGCCTGAATAAATTCTTATTCTGTTTACCTTTTCGGCATTGGTATTTTTTTCGCTTTGGAGAATTTCACGCACTTTAAGACTTCCGCCTGTAATTTTCATAAATGTAAGGCGGTTGCCTTGATTGTCCTCTGCAATTTTATAGACCTTTGCACCGAACTCAGCACCGTAAGAGGGCATAACCGTGTATTCGTCAAGCAGATTCAAAAATGCCTTTACACCGTCAAGTTTGAGTGCCGAACCGAACATACACGGAAAGATTTTGCGTTCCTTAATCGCACCTGTTATGTCGGTCTTTTCAACGGCATCTGTTTCATAATATTTTTCAAGAATTTTTTCATCACACACGGCAACACTTTCACGAAAACCGTCGGAGTTCGGATAGGTGAAATCAACGCAGTTTTCGTCAAGCCCTGTACGCAGCTGTGCCATAACGGAAAGCTTGTCCGCACCGTCAAGATCCATTTTGTTGACGAAGATAAAACACGGCACATTGTACTTTTTGAGCAGTTTCCAAAGTGTGCAGGTGTGACTCTGAACACCGTCAGTTCCGCTGATTACAAGAATTGCGTAGTCAAGCACCTGAAGTGTACGCTCTGCTTCTGCCGAAAAATCAACATGACCGGGTGTGTCAAGCAGAGTAAATTCCGTGTTGTTGTACTTCATAACCGCCTGCTTTGAAAAAATTGTAATTCCACGGTCACGCTCAAGCGAAAAAGTGTCGAGAAACGAATCTCTGTGGTCAACTCGACCAAGCTTTGTTATGTTGCCTGAGGAGTACATCAGAGCCTCTGAAAGCGTAGTCTTTCCCGAATCGACATGAGCCAGAATACCGACTGCAATTTTTTTCATCTTATCACCATACCCGAAAATTTATATATTTCTTTTAGAGAATTGTTTCCATACCGATTTTTTGAACCTTAAAACCGATACGCTCGTAAAATTTCATTGCACCGTCATTGCCTGCCCACACATTTAGCGTAACATTATAGCAACCGCTTTTTCGGGCAAAATCAATAACATAGTTATACAGCTTTGTACCGATATGCATCCCTCTTGTATCCTCGTCAACACACAAATCGTCAATGTACAAAGTTTTTATATCTGTAACCGACTTGCTTTCAAGATTCTGCTTGAAAATACAAAAAGCATATCCTTTTACTTTTCCGTTATGTTCTGCAACAAAAATCGGCTTTTGCTCATCAACAATTATTCGCTCAAGCTCCTCGTCTGTGTATTTCTTCTCACCGACTGTAAAAAGGTCGGGGCGGATATCGCTGTGAACCTTGTGAACCTCAAAAAGGAGCTTGTCAATCTGCGGTATATCTTTAAATTTTGCCCGTCTTATTGTTACTTCACACATAATTTCATCTTCCAATCAAATAATACTTTGTGCAATTTCGTTTTGCCGAAACCTTCAACATTTATTTTACCACATTAAAAATTTAATGTAAACAAAGCAAAAAGGCTTGCGACCAAAATTGACCGCAAACCTTTTAGGTAGGAATATAAGAACAATAAAGAATAAATCGAATTAAATTATAATAGGCTCTTGTAGAGTTCTGCAATTTCTTCAACGCTGGTATCTCTCGGGTTACCGGGACGGCAAGCGTCATCATATGCAGACTGTGAAAGGAACGGAATATCCTCAGGCTTTACAATCTCTTTGAGGTCAGCAGGAATACCGACATCCTTTGAGAGCTGTTTTACCGCATCAATTGCAGCCTTGCGATACTCTTCAACGCTCATATTTTCTGTACCCTCAACACCCATTGCAGCGGCAATGTATTTATACTTATCGCCTGTTGCAGGTGCATTGTATTCCATAACTGTCGGGAGAATAATTGCGTTTGCAACACCGTGAGGTGTATCATAAAGTGCACCGAGCGGATGAGCCATTGAGTGAACAATGCCAAGACCAACATTCGAGAAACCCATACCTGCAACATACTGACCGAGAGCCATACCCTCTCTGCCCTCGGGAGTATTCTCAACAGCACCACGAAGTGACTTTGAGATAATTTCAATAGCTTTGAGGTGGAACATATCGGAAAGCTCCCATGCGCCCTTTGTGATGTAACCCTCAATAGCGTGAGTGAGTGCGTCCATACCTGTTGCGGCAGTAAGCCCCTTTGGCATTGTTGACATCATATCAGGGTCAACAACTGCGACTACCGGAATATCGTGAACATCAACGCAAACCATCTTTCTGTTCTTTTCAACATCTGTAATTACATAGTTGATTGTTACCTCTGCGGCAGTACCTGCTGTTGTGGGAACTGCGATAATCGGCACAGCCTTGTTCTTTGTGGGAGCAACTCCCTCAAGTGAACGAACATCGGCAAATTCGGGGTTGTTGATGATAATGCCGACAGCCTTTGCTGTATCCATTGAAGAACCGCCGCCGATTGCAACGATACAATCAGCACCGCTTTCCTTAAACACCTCAACACCGTGCTGAACATTTTCAATTGTCGGGTTCGGCTTGATATCCGAGTAAAGTGTATATTCAATGCCTGCATTTTCAAGCACATCAGTAACTTTTTTGGTAACTCCGAATTTTACAAGGTCAGGGTCTGAAGCAACAAGAACCTTTTTAAAACCTCTGCCGTTTATTTCATCAGGAATGGAGTTAATAGCTCCTGCTCCGTGATATGATGTTTCATTAAGTACAAATCTGTTCATTATAACCATCCTTTGCAAAAATATCAGAATAAATCTGCTGGTTATATTGTACACCCGTATAGCTAAAATTTCAAGAAGCATTTTGACATTTTTGTATCTTTTGCTGTCATTTACATTAAAAACTTGTACTTTGCAAAAAAAATGTTATAATAGAATTAAGTAAAATTTAACACAATCAAGGAGTTGACATATATGTATGAAGAAATTTATGCTCAAGCAAAACAGGCTTGTAATGAACTTTGCGATGTTGCCAAGCTTAAAGAGGGCAATATTGTTGTAATCGGCTGTTCTTCAAGCGAGGTTGCAGGCGGAACTATCGGACACAATTCAAGTCTTGAAACCGCTCAGGCTGTTTTCAAGGGTATATACGAAGTGCTTTGCGAAAGAAAAATTTACCTTGCCGCACAATGCTGTGAACACCTCAATCGTGCAATCATCGTTGAGCGAAAGGCTGTTCCGAACGCTGAAATCGTGAATGTTGTTCCACAGCCAAAGGCAGGCGGTTCGTTTGCCACAACAGCATACAAAACATTCAAAGATCCCGTTGCGCTTGAAGAAATCAAGGCTGACGCAGGTCTTGACATCGGCGGAACACTTATCGGTATGCACCTTAAAAGGGTTGCCGTACCCGTAAGACTCAGCATTGACCATATCGGACAGGCAATTCTGCTTGCCGCAAGAACCCGTCCTAAATTCATCGGCGGTTGCCGTGCCGTTTATGACGACAGCTTTTAATTTTATTACAATTGACGGGCGGCAGTTTTCGGACTGTCGCCTGTTTTTTATTACTGCTTATTAAAATTTCAACATATTACCTTATTTTCCGCAAATTTGCGACATACAATATCAAAGAAAAGTTTGCATTTTTCACTAACTGTGGTATAATCTAATGAGATAATTTTTTTCTGGAGGTACTATGAGCGGTATAATTGTTTCTGTTATTGTTCCCTTTCTTGAGAGCAATAACAAATTAATAGATACTCTGTCATCAATATCCGAGCAAAAGAATATTAATCAAGAGAACATTGAAGTGCTTATTGTTGACGCAACAGACAAAACTTCAGGCAAAATTGCAAGCAGCAGTATGTCAATGTGCAAGGTGATTTATGCAAAGTCGGTTAAAAGCTTTGCCGATGCCTGCAACCTTGCTGCGTCAAAAGCAACAGGCAAATATATCACGGTGTGCAATTGCGGCGACACTTTCAGCGATAACTATTTTGAAAATTGCATTAAGGTGTTCAACAAAAAGGAAAAAATTCCTTTTGTTGCCGGTCACAGATTTTGCGTAAACCCTGTTTTCAGAGAGAAAAAGGAATTCAGACTTAACAAAGGTCAGCTTGAATCAAGCGTTGTCAACCTTTTTGATAATCCCAACCTCATCAATCTTGAGCTTACGGGTACTTTTTACAGAACTGAAATTTTCAAATCATACAAAATGAACAACAAGCTCAAGTACGAAAGCGCAGACGATTTTGCACTCAGAATCCAGCTTGATTATCCCGAGTATGTATATCTTGATGAGATTGAATTTGACTACTTTATGCCTGTAAGCGATGACTTTATGTACTATGTTCCCACAAACTACAAGGACTGGTACACAGATTCGCTTAACAACTTCTTAAAGCCTCTCATCAATGACAGCAAGGACAGGGACGGAAATATTCCGTTGTTTATTCAGTTCTATATTGTTTTCAATATTACAACAAAGTTCCTTGCAAATATGAACAACCGCAACAAGCGTAATATGAACGATGAAGAACTTGCGGTTTTCTTTGAAACAGCAAGAGAATGTTTTAAGTTTGCAAATGACGGTTTTGTTCTTAACAAAGACAAGTATGTTTCTCTCGGCTACAGCGAGGAAGCCGCCGAGATGTTCTATATGATAAAGCACAATTGTGTTTTCAAGGATATGCCTTTTGAATATTCCGAGGGCAAAAAAGAGGTTTATCTCAACTGCAACAATGTCTATATTTCTAAGCTTACAGACCAGAGAGTCGGTATGCATGTTATGGACTACCGTGACGGCAAGCTTGTTATTGACGGCTCGTTCAGACAGGTTTTTGACCTTGAAGATTTTAAGCTTTATGTTCAGTTTGGCGACAAAAGACAGGTTCTTACAAACACAGACCGTTATTCTCTGACAAAATATTTCGGCATCAGTGCGTACAAGAAATTCACCTTCCACCTTGAGCTTGAGCTTGACCCCGAAAATCCTCAGCAGACGGTTGCATTCTTTGCAAGATACAAGGATTCAATTATTCCGCTCAAGCTTTCATTCCTGCACCATTGGTCTAAGTTTACAATCAAGCCAAAGAACTCCTATTGGAGATTCAACAAGTATGTTGCCTATATTGACAAATCAAGCACAATTGTAATCTGCCACGCATCTGCTATGGATACATTCAAGAGAGAACTCAAGTTCCTCCCATATGTTTTCATGGAGAGTAAACGCAGCTTCATTACAAGAATTCAGTATTGGCTTACAAGACCTTTCTTCAAGAACAAGAAAATCTGGCTCATGTACGATAAGCTGTACAAGGGCGGTGACAGCTGTGAATATCTTTACAGATATTGTGCAGACAAAAAGGACGGCATTTCAAGATACTATATCATTGACAAAAACACTTCCGATTACAAGCGACTAAAGGCTGACGGACTCAAGCCTGTTAAGAACCGTTCATTCAAGCACAAAATGCTGTTTCTCAATACCGATATTGCGCTCATTACAAACTCAAATGTATTCCCGTTCAACGGCTACAGTATGGATCGTTCAAGATTCATCAGAGGTTTGTGCAACTTCCCTTCAATGTGCTTACAGCATGGACTTTCGGTTCAGAAGTGTGCGATGGCTCAGCAGAGAATTGTTGACAACACACAGATGTACTTCCTTGCATCAAAGTATGAGTACAAAAACCTGAGCAACCATGTTTACAACTATCAAGATTTTGACATTCTCAAGATGACAGGCATCGGCAGATATGACGGACTTATCAATAACGATAAAAAGCAGATTCTGCTTTCACCCACCTGGCGTATGTACAATGCAATGCCTGTTACAACAAGCGAGGGTGAACAGAGAGCTTACAATCCCGAATTCAAGCACACAACCTATTATAAAATCTATAATGACCTTATCAATAATAAAAAATTGATTGATACGGCAAAGCGTACAGGCTACAAGATTAAGTATGTTCTTCATCCGATTTTAAGCTCACAGGTTAACGACTTTATCCCCGATCCGTATGTTGAGGTTGTTTCATCGGTTGGCGATTTCAACTACGAAACAGCTTTTCAGGAGTCAAGCCTTATGGTAACTGACTATTCGGGCGTTCAGTTTGACTTTGCTTATATGAAGAAACCGCTTGTATATTTCCATCCGTCACAGCTTCCTGCGCACTATGATGACGGCGGATTCTTCTATGATACAATGGGATTCGGAGAAATTTGTACCGAAAGCGACCAGCTTGTTGACCTGCTCTGCGAGTATATGGAAAACGGCTGTAAAATGAAGCCAAAGTATGTTGAAAGAGTTGAAGATTTCTATCAGTTTGACGATCACAACAACTGTGAAAGAATTTACAACGAAATCATCAAGTATCAGCAGCAGGTTAACAAAGACAAATTAAAATAATATTTAAGCGGTCAGCTTTTTGCTGACCGTTTTTGTTTTGTCAATACTCCTCAAACTCAATATACTTTTATTGCTTTTTGTACATATGTACAAATTTTGTATATATTGTTTAAAAATTACTTGTTTTTCTCTTGAAATACTACACCGAATAAATTGTTATAACAGGCAAATTATGGTATAATTGGTATTTGTAGCAATGTTGCAAATTCTACGAAAATTGTTAAGAAAACGAAGTTCCTGTCAGAAATTGACAGACAAAAATCCCGTACTTTTTGGGATTTCCGTTTTCGGAGGATTTAAAAATGAGCAAAACCAAACGACAGTCCGGTATTGAGTTACTGCGAATTATTGCAATGATACAGATAATTTTTTTGCATGCGTATCAGTACGGATTACTTCATGACGCATCAAAGGCCGCAGGCGATATTGACGGTATATTGGTGACATTTGTATGGTCATTATGCAGAACACCTGTTGATGTGTTTATTATGATAAGCGGCTACTTTATGATAACCTCGCAGTTCGATATAAAAAAGACCATACGGCGTGGCGGAAAAATCTACGGTGCAATGATTTTTTACTCGATTATACTTTCGTTAATTTTCTTCATAAGCGATCCGTCACTCATAAATATAAATTCAGTTATAAAGGCGTTCACTCCGCTAATGTCACGAACTTGGTATTTTCTGAGCAACTATCTGATTATTCTTCTGCTCAGCCCATTTCTCAACAAAATGCTTGCGTCACTTTCTAAAAAACATTACCTCTACTTTATGGGAATTGTTTTTGTGGCAGTAAGTCTATGGTCAACGCTTGCGGAAATTCATGGAATAAACAATGTTATCAGCGTCAACAAAATACTTGATCCTTATATGGGCAAGAGTCTTGGCGGATTCCTTTTGATGTACATAATCGGCGGTTATCTGAGGTTGTTTGTAAAGCAGAAACCGCTTGAGAAAAGAAAACCGAATTTCCGCTATCTCGGCATTTTCGTCGGCCTTTGCGTATTAGATTTTGTATTGGCATCTGTTTTCCCACAGTACAAGCCGGCATTCGGTATGTTCAACAACCCGCTTGTCCTTGCCGAATCGGCGATGTTGGTACTCTTTTTCAGAGATTTCAATTTCAGTTCAAAATTTGTCAATACAGTAGCCGGCACAACGCTCGGTATATATGCAATCCACGAAAATCCGTATGTTCGTGATTGGCTGTGGAGTGTTGCAAACTTCAGCAATAAGCACCTCTATGACACCCTGATTTACATTCCGATTGTAATTATAACAGTCCTCCTCATATTCGCAGGCTGTTGCGTAATTGAGCTTTTAAGACTTAAACTCTTCGAATTTGTCGGCAATAAAATAAACGCCCGCAAATCCATAACATCCGGCAACCGCTGTACAAAATAATATATCTTATAAAAAACATCACCGACAGATAAAGCTAAAAGCTAACCTGTCGGTGTTTTTATTATTCAAAATATTTTCCGCTGCCCTTCATTTCTGTTTTGATGAAGTGCGACATAATTTTGCCGAGATATTTTTTCATCATTTTGTTATAGCTTTCGGGATTGACTTCACCGCCGTATGCCATAACATCAAATGTTATTTTCGCCTCAACAATCTTTGCATTCAGCCTTAAAAATCCGCAACGCTGATAGAATTTATAACGGCTCATTCGCTGTTTTTGGTTGGGGGCATTTTCTTCTTCAAGCTGTTCAATTGCAAGAAAAATTCTTTTGCCCTTATACAAATTTTTAAATTCATCAAGCACGGCAACTCCGATTCCGTGTCCCCTCTCCTTTTCGGAAATTGCATAGTAGTACACATAGACAACTTCGCCGTCCGTGATTGCATAGATAAGTCCAATCCACTTTTCTTCATAATAAATTGCGTAGAAATCTGCACCGTCATTCTTTGATTTTTTCATCAAAAGCCAAAACGGTACTCTCTCAACGGCAGGAAATGCGGAAAGGTATAATTCTTTTACAGATTTATAATTACAAATTTGTTTTGTGACTTTTTTAAAGCAAATCATAAAAATCCCTTTCGTTACTATAATCACATTGAATATTGTACCACATAAAGGATTAATTTGCCACAACAGTTTTCGTCTTTGAAAGTTTTCTTATTTTAACATAATAAACCGCAATCATAAGAAGCATACTTCCTGTCCATGCGGCAGGACCGGCAACACAGATTGATGCGTAACCTATTACAGAACTGAAAATGACGGGCGTCATAATTCGCATAACAACTTCGATAAGCGAACCGATCATAGGCACAATGCCGTTTTTAAGTCCCTGAATTGTTCCACGGTATATAAACAGCATTGCAAGTGACCACTCAAACGGGCAGTTCCAGAAGATAAACTGAACGGAATAATCAATAGTCTGCTGTGAGCTTCCGCTTGTGAAGATTCCTGTTATCGGCTGAGCAAAAATCATTGAAACCGCACCTATTACAATTGAATATGCAATGCAAATTAACAGGCAGAAATTGACGCCTTTTTTGATTCTGTCATATCTTCCTGCACCCTCGTTCTGACCTGCAAATGTTGCGATAACCGTACTCATTGAGTTCATCGGATTCTGGATGAGGAGCTGAACACGGTTGCCGATTGTGTAGGCGGCAACGGCATATGAACCGAACTGATTTACGAAATACTGCAAAACCATCATTCCGATTGAAATTACTGAGTTTTGAAGTCCCATCGGGAAACCGATTTTTAGCTCATCCCGTACAGTTAAAGTCAAATTTTTAAAGCTGTTTTTGTTCGGCAAGAGCATTTTCACCTTGAAAAAAATGTACACGCAACAGAGAACTGCCGACACAAGCTGAGAGATTACCGTTGCAATTGCCGCACCCGAAACATCCCACCTGAACACTATGATAAATAACAGGTCAAGTCCCACATTCATTACGGATGAGAAGAGCAACAGATAAAGCGGAGTTTTGCTGTCACCAACCGAACGCAGAAGTGATGCCGTAAGGTTGTAAAGCATTGTTGCGGGGATTCCGAGGTAAATTATTGTAAGATATCTGCTTGCATAATCGAATGTATCCGAGGTTGTTCCGAGCATTGTAAGCAGCGGATTAACAAGAAGTACAAACGAAACAGTAAGCACAACAGCAGACACAACGCCAATTATTATGTGGGCGGCAACGCTCTTTTTCACCCGTTCCATATCGTTTGCACCGAAATGCTGTGAAGTGATTACCGAACAGCCTGCGGAAAGTCCAATGAAAAATCCGAGTGCAAAAAAGTTGAGCGAACTCGTTGAACCGACCGCCGCAAGCTTGATTTCACCGAGAGTCTGACCGACAATCAGCGTATCGACAACATTGTAAAGCTCCTGCAAAAGGTTGCCGATTATTACGGGAATTGCAAAAAATAAAATCTGACTTGAAATTTTTCCCTGAGTCAGATTTCTAACAGATTTTGAACCATTCATAACATTCACACTTCTTATCAAAAATTTTTATGTTTTTAATATCTTTTTCGTTTAAATTTAAGTCTTTGCAACACTCTGATTTTGATTGTTCAAATGCAGAGTATGTTGTATATAGCAAACAGATTTAAATCAGAGCAACACTCTGCTTTGCTGCAAGGAGCAGAGTTTGCGATAGATTGCAATCTGTGCAAAGGAGCGGTAGCTCCGTGGAGTTTCGGTCGTTAGACTGAAACTCTAAGAAGTACCGCATCGTCAAGCGGTGCGGTACTTCTGCACTAGATTATAGCACAGCGATTTGTGAATGTAAATGTATAGGAATGACGAAATAAAGACGCTTTTGTTTTGAAAAAACTTTACACAATGCACAGTATTGATTTTGTCCTATTTTATTACAGCATAATTTTATAACCAAATAATAAGTATTTCACATTGTCCGATTATTATTGACTGTTTTAAGAACACATCCGTTTTGATGAAAATTTGCAAATTGTCAATATTTTGTTATTCTAAGGTTTCAGCAAAAACAAAACAGAGCCGTAAAAACGACTCTGCTCTGAAACATTAGGGAAAATAATATTATGAAAACATACTGTCTTAGTATCTTATTAATCAGCCTTTTTTACATTGAAAGCGTCCATACCCGGATATACTGCGCTGTCGCCGAGGAGCTCTTCAATTCTGAGGAGCTGATTATACTTTGCAACACGCTCTGAACGGCTCGGAGCACCTGTCTTAATCTGGCAAGTGTTAAGGGCAACGGCAAGGTCTGCAATTGTTGTATCTGCTGTTTCACCGCTACGGTGTGATGAAATGGCTGTGTAGCCGGCTTTGTGAGCCATTTTGATAGCCTCAAGAGTTTCCGAAACCGAACCGATCTGGTTAAGCTTGATAAGAATTGAGTTACCGCAGCCAAGCTTGATACCCTTTGCAAGTCTTTCTGTGTTTGTAACAAAGAGGTCATCGCCGACAAGCTGAACCTTATCGCCGAGTTCCTTTGTAAGCTGCTGCCAGCCTTCCCAGTCCTCCTCATCAAGAGCGTCTTCGATTGAGATAATTGGGTACTTTTCAACAAGCTTTTTCCAATGCTCAATAAGTTCTGCCGATGTGAACTTTGTGCCTGC
>OGHW01002266.1_pt1 | contig 12121 bp, 10 predicted proteins | sample 1571641 | NCBI WGS metagenome assembly OGHW01 (sample SAMEA2582066, study PRJEB24529) | metagenome | biome: Human gut stool | place: China | collected 2011 | reverse complement strand
TTTAAGGTTTAATGTCTCGCAAAATTGGATTTTGCATGGAAATCAGGGTTTCCGTTGATTGAATTTCATCAATCAACTGAATTTTGGTTGCAAGTACGGAATGTAATTCAGCAATCGTGTGTGTCATCACTTTAATAAAAATAGAATAATTCCCCGTGGTGTAATACGCCTCTACCACTTCATCGAAAGTTTCGAGCTTTTTAATCACTTTTTCGTAATCTTTTGCGCTTTTCAAAATAATACCAATAAAGCAGCACACATCATAACCCAGCTTACGCTCATCAATAATCGCTTTTGTGCCTTCAATCAAACCAGACTGGCGCATTTTCTCTACGCGAACATGAATCGTACCTGGGCTCACCCCAAAGTTTTTGGCCATTTCAGCATAAGGTGTACGGGCATCTTTAGTCAGTACACGGAGAATTTGTCGATCAAGTGTATCGATATTGTTCATAAAACACTCCTTATTAGATCTTTTCCAAAATACCTTCTTTATTTTTGATAATATTCAACATTTAAAACAATGTAAAGAAATTACTTGAAATAATTTGTCATTTTATTGAATAATGCACAACAAATCTTACCGGTTATTATAAAAAGAAGGATAAATATGAAAAAGACGTTTATTTTACAACAACAAGAAATTAGCTTTGTGAAGAACACCTTTACTCAAAACTTGATTGAACAACTTGGCATTATCGAAGTACAAGGTCCAATCCTTAGTGAAGTTGGCAACGGTATGCAAGATAACTTATCAGGTATTGAGAAAGCGGTTCAAGTAAACGTGAAATGTATCCCAAATGCGGTTTATGAAGTGGTTCACTCATTGGCTAAATGGAAACGCCATACTCTCGCACGTTTCCATTTCAAAGAAGGTGAAGGTTTATTTGTTCACATGAAAGCATTACGTCCAGATGAAGATTCATTGGATCAAACTCACTCTGTTTATGTGGACCAATGGGACTGGGAAAAAGTCATTCCTGAAGGTCGTCGTAACTTTGCTTATTTAAAAGAAACGGTACGTTCTATCTATCGTGCAATCCGTTTAACTGAATTAGCCGTAGAAGCTCGCTTTGACATCCCATCAAGCTTACCAAAAGAAATCACCTTCGTTCACAGTGAAGATTTAGTGAAACGCTACCCAGATCTTCCAAGCAAAGAGCGTGAAAATGCGATTTGTAAAGAATATGGCGCTGTGTTTTTAATTGGTATCGGTGGCAAATTATCAGATGGTAAACCACATGATGGCCGTGCACCAGACTACGATGACTGGACAACAGAATCTGAAAACGGCTACAAAGGTCTAAACGGTGATATTTTGGTGTGGAACGCTGAGTTAGGTAAAGCGTTTGAGCTTTCTTCAATGGGTATTCGTGTAGATGAATCCGCATTGCGTTTACAAGTTGGTTTAACCGGCGATGAAGATCGCTTAAAAATGGATTGGCACCAAGATTTATTAAACGGCAAATTACCTCTCACCATCGGTGGTGGTATCGGTCAATCTCGTTTAGCCATGCTTTTACTTCACAAAAAACACATTGGTGAAGTGCAATCAAGCGTATGGCCAAAAGAGATGTTAGAACAATATCAACATATTCTTTAATCGAACGAGAAAATAAAAAAGTGCGGTGAAATTTCACCGCACTTTTGTTTTTGGAAGATTAATTAATCTTGCAATGCACCGCTGTTAAACATTGGCAATCCCATGGTTTTTAAGCTGTCACGATAAATACCCAGCAAGTCTTTCTCCGTAATTTTTTGTAACTGATCTAACGGTTTATCCAATGCGGCGACCGTTTCAATCACAAGACCTTGTGGACCAGATTCTTGCGTCGCAATTTCAAATAACGCTTGTCCGCGACGAACGTGACTACCCGAACTAATCAACACAGCATGTTTGATTTTATGTTTCGCTAAAGAGTAACGAGAGAAAAGTGCATTTTCGACTGTTGAACGTGCATAGTTATCAGAATAAATACGATTTGCATCCACGCCTTTCTCAATCAACCATTGCTTCATCAAATCCCCTTCGGTTTTATTGTTTTGTGGCACACCGCCTGTCACAATAATTAACGCATCTGGATTTTGATTCGCAATTTCTAGAGTTTTCTCTAAACGTTGCACCAAAATATCATGCATACTGCCATCTGGGTTTAACGCATAGCCCAATGTAATAATTGCAGATTGTGCAGGTAACTTGGTTTCGAGTTTATCGGTAATTGGCTGATTAGCCGCTTTATCAATCACGGCAAAGACTTTTTCTAATTTGCTCGCACTTTCTGGTGAAAGTTGTTTTAAGCGTTCTAAATGTTTAGTAGTTTCTGCTTGATTGCCTTTAAAACGATTCCATGCCGCCAAGTAAGTGTGGGCTTTCACATCATCTGGCGCCACATCAAGCACTTTTTGGTAAAGCTCAATGGCTTTATCTGTATTACCGTTATAAATATTGGCATTTGCTGCGCCAAACAAAAAATCCACACGATAAGGCTCAAGCTTATACGCTTCCAATAAAAGATCCGCAATACGCTCCATATTAGAAGGAAGTTTCGCCGTAAAACCTGCATTTGACACACGAGCCGGCGAGTTTTGGATTTTCACTGCTTGTTCAAGCAACTCATCCACAACCTGTCTTTGAGTAAGAAGTTATTGGTAATTTAATTGAGGCTCAAGCACTTTCACTTCTGCCGTGCTGGCAAAGCTGTTGACCGCAAGGGATGAAAGCACAGCAAGTAAGGAAACCTTGAAGATTTTTTGCATAATTAATTCTCCATATTGGATTGAATAACAAAAAGAGCGGTCACTTTTTTATCAGTTTCCGCTCTTTTCACTAAGCTTGATTCATCGACATACACAATAACGTCAATGGATGGATACAAGTCACGTTAGATGACATATCGATCTGCCATTTACAAGTTTGGCATTCAGAGATCACGTAATCAAATCCGCCTGCATTGATGTTATCGAATAAGTTTTTACCGATAGATTGGGAAACCTCGTAGTTTTCTTCTTTGAAACCGTATGTTCCTGCGATACCACAACATTGTGATGGTAACATCACTACTTCTAAACCTGGAATTTGTTTTAACACTTCCAAGGTGTATGGTGCCCAACCCGCTTTATCCACGTGACATGCGGTGTGATAAGCCACACGCAATTTGAGTGGTTTAAGTGGTAAGGTTTTACCTTCTTTAAAGAGTTGATACAAGAATGGTGTCACCATGTGAATATGCGGACGAACTTTCGCATTGTCGATACCTAAAATATGATGATATTCATCACGTAAATTTAAGGCACAACTTGATGCTTCGCTGATCACATCCAAGCCATTTTCATCCACCATTTTACTGATGTAATCGGTGTTAAATTGTGCAATTTTCTTCGCACGTTCTGGGAATTGGTTCACGCTCAATGGCAAGCCACAGCATTTTTCTTTTTCCAATAACACCACACCAATATCCATGGCATTGAATACTTGAATAAATTCTTTACCCAATTGTGGATTATTGTAGTTCACATAACAACCGTGATAATACGCCACTTTACGTTCGAATTTTTGTTGGCTTTCCAACATTTTCTTCATGTACCAGCTACGGAACGTACCAAAGGAATATTTTGGTAACGTACGATGACGGCTGATTTTTAATGCTTTTTCCAATACAAATTTTGTTGCTTTCAAACCTGTAATCGTATTCACAATTGGTGCAAGCGGTGTATTAAGTGACCCCATAATATCGGTGTTACTTAAAATCGCATCACGTAATTTTTGCACAGCCGGTTTGTGTTGTTGAGCCAGGTATTTGTTTCTTGCGCGAACGATAATGTCACCAATTTTTACATCGGACGGACAGGCAATTTCACAACGTTTACAGTTAGTACAGTATTTCAATGCTTCATCATAAAGTTCGGCTGATTTTAAGCGTAAACGCTCACCATCCGGGCCTGATTGTTTTGGACCTGGATAGTTTGGATTTTGACGCGAAACCGGACACACTGCTGTACACGCTGTACATTTAATGCAGCTCTCAAAGCTTTCATCAAAGGCATGATGATGTTGTGGTGCATTAAGGGATTGTTTTGCATTATCAATTAATTGTTGAATGTTCATAACGCCTCCTTAATGTGTGTTGTGAAGAATTTCATCAGCAACAGCAAGCGCTGTTACTACTGCTACGCCAGAACCACAGCCAAGCTCTAACGCATTGAAACCACCAATCACATTACCCACCGCATATAAATTCGTTAAAAATTGACCGCTCTTTTGTACTTGGCATTGCGCATTAATCGCCACGCCTGCAGATTGATACGGTTGTGGATTTGAGAAACGGTGATCAGTCCAAGTAAAACGATCCGTATCGTTAAAGCCTTCCACACCGATGATGTCAGAATGGAATACAGGCTCGTAGATTTTATCGAATTCAGAGACTAAACCTTTACTGAAGAAACTGCCGGAAGCTAAGACAAAATGCTCAGCTGTAATTTCTTCCTCTTCGTGCAAACGCGTTTGAATGGCGCGAACTTTGTTGCCATGAAAATGCGCTTTTAATGCGCTATCACCATTCATCATGAGTCCGCCTAATTTCTCAAAACGATGACGTAATTGAATACGTTGACGCATACCTAATAAAGAAGGCGGTAAAGTTGGCAATTCAAATAATGGCAAGCCAGTTGCTTTACGAAGTGACTCCATAAACTCTTGATTTTCTAAGCCGAAACATGCTGGCAAGAAAATGGCTTCATTACCTTTCGCCGCTTCTTTCATTTCAGCCACAAGATCATCAAATTTCAGTTTATATTCTAAAACTTGAGCAATGTTTACACTGCGGAACTCACGAGAGTTTGCACGTAACTGATCTAATTCAGGGATATTTAAAAAGCCGGTTTTCACTTCACAATGTGCAAATTGTGGATTGAGCGTGAGGTTATCTGCCAATAATTCTGGTTGGAAATCGTGATAGCCTTCAATGCCTAAAACCGCAATTTTTTTATAAGGGAATGGGGTTTCGCCTTGCACGGTTGGCACACTATTTGGTGAAAGCCATGCACCGCGTAAGCTACCTAAACCCGTTACACGAAGATGATTTTCTGCGGTTGAACCAATTAAATCTAAATTTAACGATTCCGCTAATTTCTCGAAATCTTGCGCTTTCGCTAATACACGTTCAGCACCCATAATGCTATAAGGGTGTTGTGGTAATTGAGCTGCAAGTGCGGTCAAATTTTCAGGAATATTTTTAACAAACGCACCATTTGGTAAACGGCTTAATAAATCTAATGAGCCGGATGCAAAATCAATCGCTGCTTGGCCGTTATTGATAATGACACAACGTTTGCCTTGTTCTTGTAGGGCGATGCCGCAAGTTAAACCTGCAAGGCCGCCACCAATAATCACTACATCAAAATTCATTGTTATCCGTCCCTTGCTGTTTGTCCGTTTCAAGCGGTTGAACATCATTTAAGCCCAACACACTGCCATACATCCATGAAGTAAATTCCGCTTCACGAATCGCTTCACCCCATGCAATAGGCTCAATACCGCGCCAACGCTCTTCCATGAAAGCGGTTAATTGTGTGGTCGATTGACGAGGTGTTGCCACTTCAAAACGGTTCATTAAGCCCGCCGCACGGCATGCGCAAAGCTCAGCTTGGCAAGTACCCATACCTACACGAGTACGGCGACGTAAATCCACTAAGTTATTCACATTTAATTCATCAACGGCATAACGTACTTCACCCGCTGTCACTGCTTCACATTCGCACACCATTGAACGATCAAGACGTTCTTTATCTAATAAACGGGTAGCCCGAGAACCATGACGATATACGGCTGAATAACGAATCGTACTTGGAAGTGAAATGACTTTCTGATTGGTTTCTGCACGGCTTTCACTTGAACCCGGTAATGGACGCTCAGCGGTCGTACAACGTGCGGTTTTGTTGAGTTTTTTACAAACAAGATCCGTTGCCCATTCTGCCATTAAGCGATATGTCATTAATTTACCACCTGTGATGGTAATAAAGCCATCTAAGCCGTCACGTTCTGCGTGGTCAAGTAATACGATACCACGGCTTACGTTACGACCTGATGGGTCATCATCTGTCGCCACTAACGGACGCACACCTGCATAAGCACGTAATACGCGAGTATGACGCAAGCTTGGTGCGAGTTTTTCCCCTTCACGGAAAAGAATATCCACTTCTTCTGGAGTCACTTCCATGTTATCAATTTGATCGTAAGGAATACGGCTAGAGGTTGTACCGATAACACAAATGGTATCCCCTGGCACAAGAATATCCGCATCTGCCGGTTTACGACAGCGGTTAATCACCATTTTATTGATACGGTGACCCATAACAAGTAATGCACCTTTTGCTGGGAACATTTTGATTTTGAGATCTGCATATTCTGCGATGCCTTGTCCCCAAATACCGCCCGCATTGACGACTAATGGCGCAAAGAATTTACGGTTTACACGATTTTTGTGATCGTAGACATCCACACCGATTACTTTGCCACCTTCGCGAATTAAGCTTTTCACTTCGCAATAAGTGAACATTTTCGCACCATTTTCGGTAGCATCCATCACGTTGGAAGCCGTTAAACGGAAAGGATCGATTGAACCATCTGGCACCACAACGGCACCCACTAAATTAGGGTTGACTGATGGTTCCATAATTTGGGCAAGTTTAGGATCAATGGCGACAGCTTCAATACCGGATTTGGTACAACTTTCGATGAAGGTTTTTTGATAATCAAGGGAATCTTCAGGTAAGGTGATAAATAAACCTTCTGTTTCATCCACACAGTGACGAGCGATATTGCGCAGAATTTTATTTTCTTTAATACATTCTTCTGCTGATTCCTGATCGTTTACGGCATAACGCGCACCACTATGTAACAAACCATGGTTACGGCCTGTTGCGCCTGTCGCAATATCACGACGCTCTAATAAAATACAGTTAATTCCACGCAATGCACAGTCACGAGCAATCCCCGCACCTGTCGCACCGCCACCAATGATAATCACATCCGTCGAGATAGGTGAAAAATCACCCACATCACGATACATATTAGGCGATAATCCCATTGTTACCCCCAAAGCCAAAATATTAATAAAAAGAAACGTAAAAACTGTTACAAATTCCATGGCTATTGTATGAGAGAGCGGTTAAATTCACAACATTTTGAGCGAAAAAGAAAGCTGTTTTGTGAGACAGATCACACAATTTTCGAATTCGCTCATTTGTTAAAAAATATTTTGTGAAATGCATCACATTTTTGAATTATTTCCCTTTTTAATTTCTATTTTTATTTTATTATGCACGCTATCCCCAGCATGGGGGTGGACTCATAATTAAAATGATATTGGAGAGAAATTATGTTTGGACCATTTAAACCCGCTCCGCATATTGCGGAACTTCCAGCGGAGAAAATTGATTCCACGTATAAACGCTTACGTTGGCAAGTGTTTGCAGGGATCTTCTTTGGTTATGCTGCTTACTATTTTGTACGTGCAAACTTTGACTTAGCACAACCCGGTTTAATTCAACAGGGCTTGTACACTAAAGCGCAACTAGGTGTTATCGGCTCAGCGGCTGGTCTTGCCTACGGTTTATCTAAGTTCGTCATGGCAGGTATGTCTGACCGTTCGAACCCTCGCGTATTCTTACCATTTGGTTTATTGCTTTCTGGTCTTTGTATGACCATGATGGGTTTATTCCCATGGGCAACCTCTGGCGTTGCCATCATGTGGGTAATGATCTTCTTAAATGGTTGGTTCCAAGGTATGGGGTGGCCTCCATGTGGTCGTACAATGGTACACTGGTGGTCTAAATCAGAACGCGGTACTATCGTATCTATCTGGAATACCGCGCACAACATCGGTGGTATGATGCCGGGTGCAATGGTGCTATTAGCAAGTGCAGTATTCTTCAGCACTCATGGTATCGAAGCACAAGCAAAAGACATTTGGCAACAATCCCTCTACTATCCGGGTATTGCGGCAATGCTCTGTGCAATTCCAGTTTACTTCGTGATGCGTGATACTCCACAATCTTGTGGTTTACCATCAATCGAAAAATGGCGTAATGACTACCCAGATGACTATAACGAAAAAACTTACGAAAACGATTTAAGCACAAAAGAAATCTTCGTCACTTATGTATTGAAAAACAAATTGTTATGGTACATCGCGATTGCTAACGTATTCGTATACTTAATCCGCTACGGCGTATTGAAATGGTCTCCGGTTTACTTAAGTGAAGTAAAACACTTCAACATCAAAGGTACCGCATGGGCTTACACAATCTATGAATTAGCAGCAGTTCCAGGTACATTATTATGTGGTTGGGTATCAGATAAAGTCTTCAAAGGTAAACGTGGTTTAACCGGTTTCATCTTCATGATCTTAACTACCGCAGCAGTTGTAGCATACTGGATGAACCCAGCTACACCTGAAGCAGAGCTTGCAAACTATGCAGCTTGGTATGAAAACCCATATCAATTAACTGACTTCATCTTAATGACCTTAATCGGTTTCTTAATCTACGGTCCTGTAATGTTAATCGGCTTACACGCTCTTGAGCTTGCACCGAAAAAAGCAGCAGGTACAGCAGCAGGTTTCACCGGTTTATTCGGTTACTTAGGTGGTACTGTGTCAGCTTCAGCTGTTATCGGTTGGGCAGCACAACACTACGGCTGGGACGGCGGTTTCTACGTTATGATCGGCGGTGGTATCTTAGCGGTGTTATTACTCTTCATCGTAATGGTTGAAGAAGGTAAACATAAAGCTAAATTAGGCGATACCTACGGTACTAAATAATCTATAAATTAAAGGCGACAGGCGAAGGCTTGCCGCCTTTTTTATTACAAAAAAACAACTGAATTTTTAACCGCACTTTAAAAGGAGATAATGTGATGAAATTGAATAAATTAACCATTATGTTAGGCGCGGCAGTTATGGCAAATGCAGCATTCGCAAATCAAACTTGTGAAGCGCCCTATCGTTCAGCCCTCCCCGCTTATACTTATAAATTAGACAAAGTACTCGAAGTCAACGGACGTCAAGGCATTACCACTGATGGTCAATATTTATATGTATCAGGCAGTAAAACTCTATCTAAATATGATATGGATGGAAAACTGATTAAAGAAAATAAAGATCCTTTTGTCGGCTACCAAAAAGAAGCCAATCACATTGGTGACATTGATATCTACAACAATGAACTTTATGTTTCCTCCGAATGGTTTGATGCTGGCGTAGGTAAGAATATTCAAATTGCGATTCATGATCCCGAAACCCTCGCATTAAAAAGATCAGTTGATTTTAATCCTGAGTCAGGTCAAGTCGAAGTTTCCGGCATCACCGTAGATACCGTTCATAATTCCGTTTGGATGTCATCCTGGGTTGGTGAGGAAAGTGGTCGTTATTTATATGAATATGATCTTTCAACGGGTAAATATAAACGTAAAGTGCATTTACAACCTGTTCCACAATGGATTCAAGGGGTTTATGCCTACAACGGTGATCTCTACGTTACATCTGATGATGGTACGGCAGATGAAAAAGAAGCCGATCATATTTATCGTGTAGAAATTTCAGATAAAAATAATGAAGCTCGCGTTGTTTTAGAAAAAACATTGAATGACATTCGAGATGTCGGCGAAGTCGAAGGCTTGAATGTGAATCCAAAAACGAAACAACTACTTGTCCATGCAAACCGAGGCAAACAAATTGTGTTAGGGATGCCAAAAGGATTTTATCCAGGATATGACCGTGAAATTAGTGAAATCTATTTTTACGACATGAAACCAAGATGTAATAAGTAAATCAAGGAGAACACACAATGAAACTCAAAACTTTAGCGCTTTCTTTATTAGCTGCAGGCGTACTTGCAGGATGTAGCGCACACTCTTCTGTGGACACTATGAAATCAGACAAAATTATCATTGCTCACCGTGGTGCAAGTGGTTACTTACCAGAGCATACACTTGAGTCTAAAGCGCTTGCATTCGCACAACATGCAGACTACTTAGAACAAGACTTAGCGATGACAAAAGATGGTCGTTTAGTTGTTATCCATGACCACTTCTTAGACGGTTTAACTGATGTGGCGAAAAAATTCCCAAATCGTCATCGTAAAGATGGTCGTTACTACGTAATCGACTTCACCTTAAAAGAAATTCAAAGTTTAGAAATGACTGAAAACTTTGAAACTAAAGATGGTAAACAAGTTGCAGTATATCCAGGCCGTTTCCCACTTTGGAAATCCCACTTCAAAATCCATACTTTTGAAGATGAGTTAGAATTCATCCAAGGTTTAGAAAAATCGACTGGTAAAAAAGTGGGTATCTATCCTGAAATCAAAGCACCTTGGTTCCACCACCAAAATGGCAAAGACATTGCAGTTGAAACTCTTAAAGTGTTGAAAAAATACGGTTACGACAAGAAATCTGACATGGTTTACTTACAAACCTTCGACTTCAATGAGTTAAAACGTATCAAAAACGAATTGCTACCAAAAATGGGCATGGATTTAAAACTTGTTCAATTAGTGGCATACACCGACTGGCATGAAACTGAAGAAAAAGATGCGAAAGGCAAATGGGTGAACTACGATTACGATTGGATGTTCAAACCAGGTGCAATGGCAGAAGTGGTGAAATATGCTGACGGTGTTGGCCCAGGCTGGTACATGTTAGTGGATAAAGAAAAATCTAAACCAGGCAACATCGTGTACACTCCATTAGTGAAAGAACTCGCACAATACAAAGTGGAATTACACCCATACACCGTGCGTAAAGATGCTTTACCTGAATTCTTCACTGACGTAAATCAAATGTACGATGCGTTATTGAATAAATCTGGTGCAACTGGTGTATTCACCGACTTCCCAGATACTGGCGTTGAGTTTTTGAAAAAACAAAAATAATACGTAAGTAAAAGTAATAAAAGAGCGGTCAAAATTCGTTGTGATTTTTGACCGCTCTTTCTTAACATTTATAAATGTTCTAAAATAGAAGTTCTTATTCTATAAACTTTTATAGCCATTAGCTTTCTCTCTTTAATTTTTTACTGTTATCAGATTTTTTACAGCCATCAGATCTTTTACTGTCATCCGATTTTTCATTATCATCCGATTTTTCATCATCATCCGATTTTTCATCATCATCAGATTTTTTATTGTCATCGATGTTTCTGCTACCATCAGAGCAGCACTTTCATCACTAGCATCTTTACTATTTTTATTAGGATAATCTCTTTTCATAAATTTAATATCTTCGGATGTTAAGCTTAAGCATCTAGAGAAACCTAAATTTTGATCGTTAGCCTTCTGATTATCTGTCGTTTCAAAATCATGCGGACAGATTACTCTTATATTTCCGATATTCAAAATAAGATACCCATTGATATAAGTATAAGTTCTTTCATTAATAGTTCTCACGCGTTTTTTGTATTTATTACTTTCTATCAACTCTAGAAAATCTCCGTTTTTCAAAAGGTACCATCCGCTTTGTGATTGGCTTTGAGCAATTCCTGTAGGTTTTAATATCATTCGTTGTAACTTGAATCCATTTCCCACTTTAGCTATAGCTATAAATAATAGAATATAAATCATACCTAAAGCACATAAATAGGCCGTCAAGTTAATATCCCATAAGGCAACCCAGAAACTTACTATTGAAAACAACAAATAAATAATAACTAAGCAAAAGAATAGTTGATCAAGCCCCCCCGATGCCTCAGAAATTATATATAAAGGAAAAACAAAAAGAATAGCGCTCAAAGCATACAATAAAGAATAAATAAAAATAACTTTAAAATTCTAACTAAACTTACTTCCATTAAAGAAACGAAAATACAGAAGCAGCATGAAAAATAAAATAATAATAAAAATACTTAAATAAAATCTCCCATCAGGCTCTAATTCATCTGAAAAGTAAAGAAGTCTTGAAGATAAAATACACAACATTAAAAAAGGTTGAGCTATAACGTATAAAACCTTGTTATCACCAACAAACTCACGAAATTTAGCGTCATTAACCAATAAAAGCCTAAAGACAACAAATGGCAGATTTAAATTAATAGAAAATAAAATAAAAAACAATAATATCAATAATATG
>OGHW01002265.1_pt1 | contig 12131 bp, 8 predicted proteins | sample 1571641 | NCBI WGS metagenome assembly OGHW01 (sample SAMEA2582066, study PRJEB24529) | metagenome | biome: Human gut stool | place: China | collected 2011 | reverse complement strand
ACTCGCTACCTCCACCTTGGCAAGGTGGCGCTCTACCAGATGAGCTACGGCCGCACATTCCATTTGTTTTTGCCGGTCTGTTGTCCGGCGACGTTGGTTATTATACCGCACACTCCGGCAGTTGTCAACCACAAATTTACATTTTTTTGAAAAAGAATGTCTTTTGGCTCTGATACGTTCTTTTTTATTTTGTGTGCGGCGATGACCCTGCCTTTTTCGCCCTGTTTCGCACCGCTGTGTGCACAAGCAAAATACAGTTGCTTTCTATTTCACAAACTATTATAATAAAGAGGACACTTTGTCAAACGGAAAATGCATCCGTACGGGTGCAGCTTCCATATATAGAAAAGAAAAAGGAATTGCCAGCAAAAAGGAGCTAACGCAATGTATAAGATCACTGAAAAGGTCGCGCTGAACCCCACCGTGACAAAGATGGTCATCGAAGCCCCGCTGATTGCCAAAAAGGCAAAGCCGGGTCAGTTCATCATTGTACGTCCGTTTGAGGACAGCGAGCGTATCCCCCTGACCGTGGCCGGTTACGACCGCGAAAAGGGCACTGTGGATATCATTTTCCAGATCGTGGGCGGTACCACCATGGAACTGAACAGCCTGAACGCAGGCGATTGTGTCCACGACTTTGTCGGCCCGCTGGGTCGCGCCACCGAGACCGAGGGTCTGAAGAAGGTGTGCGTCGTGGGCGGCGGCGTGGGCTGCGCCATTGCACTGCCCATTGCCAAGGAGCTGCACGATCAGGGCTGTGTGGTGCACAGTGTGGTCGGCTTCCGCAATAAGGATCTGCTGATTCTTGAGGACGAGTTCAACGCCTGCAGCGACGAGCTGCGCATCATGACCGATGACGGCAGCTACGGCACCAAGGGCGTGGTCACCGCTGCACTGGACGAGCTGGTGGCTGCCGGCAACCAGTACGATCTGGTCATCACTATCGGCCCGCTGATCATGATGAAGTTTGTGGTCAAGACCTGCCAGAAGCACGGCCTGAAGAGCATCGTTTCCATGAACCCCATTATGATCGACGGCACCGGCATGTGTGGCGGCTGCCGCCTAACCGTGGGCGGTCAGACCAAGTTTGCCTGCGTGGACGGTCCCGACTTTGACGGCGATCTGGTGGATTTTGACGAGGCAATGGCACGCGGCACCATGTACCGCCCGTTTGAGGCACACGCCCGTGAGGCAGCCTGCAACCTGTTCAAGACTCAGGAGGGAATGTAAAATGGCTTTCAATATGGATCCCAAAAAGTGCCCCATGCCCACGCAGGACCCCAACGTCCGCAACAAAAACTTTAAGGAAGTGGCTCTGGGCTACACCGCCGAGATGGCTGTGAACGAGGCCAAGCGCTGCATCGGCTGCAAGAACAAGCCCTGCCAGTCCGGCTGCCCCGTGGGCATCGATATCCCGGAGTTCATCGCCCATGTGGCCGAGGGCGACTTTGAGGCCGCCTATCAGGTGATCAACCGCTCCTCTTCCCTGCCTGCCGTCTGTGGTCGTGTCTGCCCGCAGGAGAGCCAGTGCGAGGGCAAGTGCACCCGCGGCATCAAGAACGAGCCGGTGGCTATTGGCCGTCTGGAGCGCTTTGTGGCCGACTGGCACCGCGAGAACGTGCACACCGCACCCATCGTACCCGAATGGAACGGCCATAAGGTGGCGATCATCGGCGCAGGCCCTGCCGGCCTGACCGCCGCCGGTGATCTGGCAAAGCTGGGCTACAAGGTGACCGTTTACGAGGCTCTGCACGTTGCAGGCGGTGTGCTGATGTACGGCATCCCTGAGTTCCGTCTGCCCAAGGCCATCGTCCAGCAGGAGATCGACGGCCTGAAGAAAATGGGCGTGGATTTTGAGTGCAACATGGTCATCGGCAAGGTGCTGACCATTGACGAGCTGATGGGCGAGTACGGCTACGAGGCTGTGTTCGTAGGCTCCGGCGCCGGTCTGCCCCGCTTCATGAACATCCCCGGCGAGAGCCTGAAGGGCGTGTACTCCGCCAACGAATTCCTGACCCGCTCCAACCTGATGAAAGCTTACCTGCCCACCAGCAAGACCCCCATCCGCACCGGCAAGAAGGTTGCCGTTGTGGGCGGCGGCAATGTGGCCATGGACGCTGCCCGCAGCGCCCTGCGTCTGGGTGCCGAGAGCGTGTACATCGTCTACCGCCGCGGCATGGCTGAGCTGCCCGCCCGTAAGGAAGAGGTGGAGCACGCCGAGGAAGAGGGCATCATCTTCAAGACCCTGTGCAACCCCGTTGCCATCCACCCGGACGAGGACGGCTTTGTACACTCCATGACCTGCATCGAGATGGAGCTGGGTGAACCGGATGCTTCCGGCCGCCGCCGTCCCATTGAAAAGCAGGGCAGCGAGTTTGAGCTGGAAGTGGATACCGTGATCATGAGCCTGGGCACCAGCCCCAACCCGCTGATCCGCTCCACTACTCCGGGCTTGGAGACCAACAAGCACGGCTGCATTGTGACCGAGGGCGACGAGGGCAAGACCAGCCGTGACGGCGTGTACGCCGGCGGCGACGCCGTGACCGGCGCTGCTACCGTCATCAAGGCTATGGGTGCCGGTAAGGCAGCTGCAAAGGCCATGGACGAGTACATCCGTAATAAGTAATAATAAATACAAAACGAGGGCGCTGCACTTTTACTGTGCAGCGCCCTCATTTTGTGTTTTTAATGTACGCCAGCCAGCTCCTTTACGGGGCGGCCGGTGCGGGTCATTTCAATCTTGCGGGATTTATCGTAGCAGTAACGGATGATGGCCTGCCGCCGCACAATGCCGATGAAAATGCCCCGGTCATCCACCACCGGGACGAAGTTCTGGCTCATGGCAGCTTCCACCAGTTCATCCATGCTGGTGGTTACCGTGACGGCCTTGTAGTCCCGCTTATGCGCAAACTCTGAGATGGGAATGTCCTCGGCGGCTTCCAGATCCAGACCATGGTATTTTTTCAGTCCCCACAGGATATCGCCCTCGGTCAGGGTGCCCACATATTCGCCCTTGCGATTCAGCACCGGAATGGAGGCGTAGCGGTTATTTTCCCACTTTTCCAGCGTCTGCCGGAGGGTGAAGTCATCGTAAACGTACATCAGATCCTGCTTTGGGGAAAGAAAAAAGAGAATGTTCATGCCAACAACTCCTATCGCATTTTTTGCAGGCAATACCTGTTGGAAGGGTCTGCCCACGCTATGTAATGTGCCGTGCGTCCGGCGTATTCCGGGAAGTATCATGGAAAAAGGGGGCTGACCGCCCCTTTTCCTTTTCATTTATATTTTAGCACTTTTCCATAGGCAAAGAAAGCCAGACAAGGAAGCTTTTATAATTTATTCACAGATTGTTTTTCTTTATTTGTCATACTTTCCGTTTTGATGGGTTCCGCACAGCCTGCCTTCAGCATACCACGCCCGCTGCGCAAAGCGGCGCGAGGACTGTCGAAGGAATTTGCTCTTTTTTCTTTACAAAAACCATGCAAAAAGAGCGCAAAAAGCAGTAAATCCAACAATTTGAACTGTACAACCACGGTGCAAAGTTGTATAATAGAGTGGGTGTTTATCTGAGGCAAGCTTTGTTTTGCACAGCCAATGCCCCCGACCCTTGCGTGTATTTTTATGAAAAATAACATAAAGGAGCAGAGCGACTATGATCACTTCCCGTTTCCCGCTTGGGAATGTCAGCTTTACTGATGGGTATTTTTCCACCTTGGTGGGTGAAGCCACCAAACAGTGCTACGGCGTTGCTGCCATGGCTCCCCGTGATATGACTGACGCTGTGAAAAGCATGGTATACGGTTCCGATTACCCGGAAAAGGGTGTGCGCGTGACCCAGCAGAATGGGCGTCTGGTCATCGAGCTGCACATTGCCGTCAGCTACGGTCTGAACATTTCCACCGCCGCCCGCAGCATCTCCCACCGTGTCAAGGACGAGGTAGAACAGGCCACCGGGCTGAAGGTCGCCCGCGTGGTGGTGTCCGTGGATGACGTCATCGCCTGATTTGTCTGCAAACCCGAGCCGGGATTTTCCGGCCAGTTACTAAGGAGTAAAAACAATGATTTCTGGTAAGATCCTGCGCGACGCCATCATTTCCGGCGCCAACAACATCAACAACCAGCGTTCCCGCGTGGACGAGCTGAACGTTTTCCCCGTGCCGGATGGCGACACCGGCACCAACATGGGCATGACCGTGGGCTCTGCCGTGCGTGAGCTGGAGGCTCTGGACGACAGCTGCACCGTGGGCGAAGCTGCCAAGACTGCCGCTTCTGCCATGCTGCGCGGTGCGCGCGGCAACTCCGGCGTTATCACCAGCCTGCTGTTCCGCGGCTTCTCCAAGGCTTTAGAGGGCAAAAAAGAGGCTGACGTTGCCGATATCGTGGCTGCCCTGCAGAAGGGTGTTGAGGGCGCTTACAAGGCCGTGATGAAGCCCACCGAGGGCACCATTCTGACCGTTGCACGCGTTGCTTCTGAGGAAGCCGCTGCCAGTGATGCCGCCGATGTGCCCGCCCTGTGGGACGTGGTGCTGACTGCCGGCCAGAAGGCACTGGACGATACCCCCAACCTGCTGCCCGTGCTGAAGAAGGCCGGTGTTGTGGACGCAGGCGGTCAGGGCATTATGGTCATCTTTGAGGGCATGGGCAAGGTGTTCCACGGCGAGGGCATTATTGCCGGTGGTGAGGCTGCCCCCAACAAGGCAAAGCTGTCCACTGAGAATGCCGGTAAGGGCGTGTTCACCGACGACCTGATGAAGGTGGAGGACATTACCAACGGCTACTGCACCCAGTTCCTCATCAATAAGTACGAGGGTGCCAGCGCCGCCAAGATGCGTGCCTTTGCAGAGTCCAACGGCGACAGCGTGGTCTGCATTGAGGATGACGATGTTATCAACCTGCACGTTCACACTGCCGACCCCGGCAAGATCCTGAGCGAGGCCATCAAGTACGGCTACCTGACCAACTTCAAGATCGAGAATATGCACGAGCAGTTCCTCGCCCGCCAGAAGCAGGGCAAGAGCCTTGAAAAGCAGGCTTCTGCCGAGAAGGCTCCCTCTCAGGCCAGTGAGTTCATCTATGCTGCCGTGGACCCCAGCCGTGACTACGGCTTTGTGGCCGTTGCCGCCGGTGAGGGTCTGAAGGCGGTATTCACCGATCTGGCAGCAGACGCTGTGGTATCCGGCGGTCAGACCATGAACCCCTCCACCGAGGACATTCTGGCAGCCATCCAGAGTGTTCCCGCCAAGACCGTGTTCGTGCTGCCCAACAACAAGAACATCATTATGGCTGCCGAGCAGGCACAGAAGCTGGCGGACCGTCAGGTGGTGGTGCTGCCCACTCGCACTGTGCCCATGGGCATTACCGCGCTGCTGAACTTTGACCCCTCTGTGAATGCCGAGACCAACACCATCAACATGATGGCTGCTGCCGACAAGGTATCCACCGGTCTGATCACCTACGCCGCCCGCGACAGCGAGTACGATGGCAAGCGCATCCGCAAGGGCGAGATCATGGCACTGGAGAACGGCAAGATCGTTTCCACCTCCACCGATATCACCAAGGCCACCTACCGTCTGGCACGCAATATGTGCAAGAAGGATTCCAGCTTTGTCACCATCATTTCCGGCTGTGACGTGAGCGACGAGGACGCCGAAAAGGTTACTGAAATCGTCAAGGCAAAGTGCCCCAACCATGTGGAAGTAAGCCACATCTGCGGCGGCCAACCCGTTTACTACTATATGATCAGCGTGGAGTAAGCACTCCCCTGCTCTGATCTGTATCACTGCAAACAAAAATCTCCGCATTGGGTACTACACCCAGCGCGGAGATTTTTTCTTTATGAATATTTCAGAAAAAGCTTACCTGACTGCTCTCAGGCAGGTCGCCCAGTGCACCCACCTGACGCAGACGGTCCAGAATGCTGCTGCCCACACCGGAGGCCTGCTGCAGCTCCTCCACCGAGATATATTCCTCTCCGTGGATAGTCACCCGCTCCAGTGCATCGGCGGCGGCACCGCCCAATCCCTTCAGTGCACTGAAGGGCAGACGCACCTTGTCGTCCTCTACCACATACTTGGAACCAAGGCTCTTGCCCAGCTCGATGGGCAAAAACTCGTACCCACGGCTCAGCATCTCGTTGACCAGCTGCAAGCTGACCAGCACGTCCTCATCCTTGGCGTTCTTTTCCTCCTTCAGGCGGCGCTTGACCGCTTCCATGTGGGCGCGCGCCACGGCAGCACCGCCGATGGCGGCTTCGTAGTCGATATCGTCGCCGCGCACGGTAAAGTACACCGCATAGAACGCCTGCGGCTTGTAGATCTTGTACCACATCAGGCGGATGGCACTCATCAGATAGGCCACAGCATGGGCCTTGGGGAACATATACTTGATCTTGCGGCAGCTCTCGATGTACCAGTCCGGTACCTCATGCTCCCGCATGGCTTCCTCCCATCCCGGCTGGAAGCCGCCCTTAGCCACCTTACCCTTACGCACAGCCTCCATGATATCAAAGGCCATCTTGGGCTCCAGCCCCTTGCGCAGCAGGTACAGCATGATGCTGTCACGGCAGCCGATGACCTCTGCAATGGTGCAGGTGCCGCTGCGGATCAGCTCGTCCGCGTTGCCAGTCCACACGTCCGTGCCGTGGGACAGACCGGAAATCTGGATCAACTCCGAGAAATTCTTAGGCCGTGCCTCCACCAGCATTCCGCGCACAAAGTTCGTGCCCATTTCCGGGATGCCGAAGGTGCCGGTCTGGCTGTCGATCTGCTCCGGGGTCACACCAAGCGCCTCCGGGCTGGTCAGCAGGCTGTACACCTTGGGGTCGTTCATGGGGATGCTGTCCACCGGGATGCCGGTGTATTCCTCAAAATACTTGTAGAAGGTGGGCATATCGTGCCCCAGCTCGTCCAGCTTGAGCAGGGTGTCGTGTAGGTACTTGAACTCGAAGTGGGTGGTCAGCAGACCGCCCGCTACGTCATCCGCCGGGTGCTGGATGGGACAGAAATCGTAGATCTCGTAGGTGTCCGGCACAACGACCATGCCGCCGGGGTGCTGGCCGGTGGTGCGCTTGACACCGGTGCAGCCCAGCGTCAGGCGGTTTTCCTCGGCGTGGTTCACGGTGCGCTGCCGCTCGTCCAGATATTTTTTAACGTAGCCGTAGGCCGTTTTATCCTGAATACCGGACACCGTGCCGGCCTTGAACACGTTGGCCTTGCCGAACAGCTCCTCGGTATAGCGGTGCACGTTGGACTGGTACTCACCGGAGAAGTTCAGGTCGATATCCGGTTCCTTATCACCGTAGAAGCCAAGGAAGGTCTCGAAGGGAATGTCGTGTCCATCCACCAGCATCCGGGTGCCGCAATGGGGGCAGTTTTTATCCGGCAGGTCAAAGCCGTCGTCCACGCTGCCGTCGGTGATGAACTCGCTGTACTTGCACTTTGGGCAGCGGTAGTGGGGCGGCAGGCTGTTTACCTCCGAAATGCCGGAGAAGTGCGCCACAGCGGAGGAGCCGACAGAGCCACGGCTGCCCACTTGATAGCCGCCCGCATTGGAGTAGGCCACCAGCTTGACCGCAATGACGTACAGAACCGCGTAGCCGTGGCCGCAGATGGAGTCCAGTTCCTTTTGCAGCCGCTTTTCCACGATCTCGGGCAAGGGGTCGCCGTAATCCCGCTTGGCGTGCTCCCATGTGGCATCGCGCAGCTGCTGCTCTGCGCCCTCGATGCTGGGCGGGTAGGTACCCCGGGGGATGGCGCGCACATTGTTGTCGATCATGGCGGCGATCTTGCGGGGGTTCTTTACTACCACCTCGTAGGCCTTTTCCTTGGGCAAATAGTAGAACTGCGCCAGCATATCCTGCGTGGTGCGGAAGAACAGCGGCGGCTGATTGTCAGCATCCTTAAAGCCGTTGCCCGCCTGTAATACAGCGCGATAGATCGCATCCTCCGGCTCGGTAAAGTGCACGTCGCCGGTGGCAATGACCGGTTTGTGCAGATCCTCACCCAGCTTGATAACGGTGCGGTTGAACTCCTTGATCCGCTCCTCGCTGTCCACCTTGCCGTCCCGCACCATATAGGCGTTGTTGCCCAGCGGCTGGATCTCAAGGATATCGTAGTAGGCGGCGATTTTTTTCAGTTCCTCGTAGCTGGTGCCGTCCACGATGGCGCGGTACAGCTCGCCTGCCTCACAGGCGCTGGTGAGCAGCAGGCCGTCACGGTACTTGTTCAGCAGGCTGCGGGGCACGCGGGGCTTTTTGAAGAAGTAGTTGACGTGTGCCTCGCTGACGATTTTGTACAGGTTCTTCAGACCCATCTGGTTTTTGACCAGAATGATGAGGTGGTAGTATTTCTTTTTCAGCACCTCGCGGTTGCCGCCCAGACCGGTGTTGATCTCACTGACCTTCGTTACCTCTTTTTCCGCAAGGTCGTTCAGCATCACACAGAAAATGCGTCCCAGTGCAGCGGAATCCTCGCAGGCGCGGTGCGCCTCGTAGGCGGGCAGTTCCAGATGCTTATTGATGGTGCCCTGCTTATAATTGTGCAGGCCCGGGTACATAGTCTGCGCCATGGTCAGGGTGTCAATATAGGTAGGCTCCAGCTTGATGCCGCTGCGCTTGGCAGCTGCCCGCAGAAAGCGCATATCAAAGGCGTGGACGTTGTGTCCCACCAGAATGCGGTCGCCCGCAAAGGCAAGAAAAGCTTCCAGCGCGTCCTTTTCGCTGGGGGCGTCCGCTACCATCTCGTTGGTGATGCCGGTCAGCTCGGTAATCTTGGGGGTGATGGGCTTACCGGGCTTGACAAAGGTATCAAATTCCTCCACCACCTCGCCGTTGCGGATGATGACCGCGCCGATCTCGGTAAGATACTCTACGCCGGGGTCAAGACCGGTGGTCTCGGTGTCAAACACGCAGAACTCGCCGTCCAGCGGCTGATCCTTTACGCCGTAAACGCAGGGCACCATGTCGTCCACAAAATAGGCTTCGCATCCGTAGATGAGCTTAAAATCCGGGTCCTTTTTGTGGATGTCATCGGCTGCCAGCATGGCTTCCGGATAGCCCTGACACACGCCGTGGTCGGTGATGGCAATGGCGGGGTGTCCCATGCGGTGTGCCAGCTTGACGATGCCGCCGGGGTCGCAGAAGCCGTCCATGCTGGAAAGCTTGGTATGCAGATGCAGCTCCACCCGCTTTTCCGGGGCGGTATCCTCCCGCTTTTTGCGCTCCACGATCAGCACATCGTAGGGGTACACGATGTAGTCGTGCTCGTATTTATCGTAGGAGCAGTCGCCCCGCACGATGACCGTGCTGCCCTTACCGATGCCCTCCCACTTGGAGCAGTCCTCCCCTTCCTGTGCACGGACTTTCAGGTTGATCGAGCCGGTGTAGTCGGTGATAGACACGGTGTAGATCTTGCGGTAGTTGCCCTTGACCTCGGTAAAGAACACATCGCCCCAGATCATGCACTTGCCGCCCTCGCCGCCCAGATCTTTGAGGGGGGTAAGGTTTTTGGGGGTGAACATTTTGCCGTGGAAGATGATAACCGGCTTGTCGGTAAGGTTGAGCCCCTCCACCTTGATAGACGGTGCGGTGTTCTTTTTCTCAAATTTGACCACCGGCGGTGCAATCTTGCGTTCCAGCTTTTCCTCCATCTGCTGCTGCTCCGCCGCAGTCACTGCGCTTTGCAGCGTCACCTTGGGGGTAACGCCGGTATGCTCGGCAATACGCTTTGCAAGCAGTTCCTCAAAGCCCATCTCCTGCAAAAACTTTGTGCCGTGGCACACCCCCACCGTGATATTCTGCCCGGTGATGGTAATGCTGCTCCTGTCCAGAAAGCCGTTGATGGGCACACCGTCCCGCTTCATGTCCTCCAGCAGGATGCGCAAAGCGTGCTCGTCCAGCATGGCATAGCCGAACAGGTTTTTGATCTTCAGTTCAAAGCCCTCGTAGTCCGGCTGCAGGGAAGCCAGCAGCCGGGCGCAGAGATTCTGGTCCAGCGGGGCGGCGCTGCGCAGAGTAAACTCGACCTGCCGGTCCTGCCGCAGCATCCGGGCGTGCTCCACGATCACCTGCCCGAAGCAGGCCGCAAAATCCGGGTCCGCCATAAACTGCGGCCACAGCTGGGAAACAAGTGGTTTCACAAATGGTACTCCTTTTTGGTGGGTTCTTTACAGCACAAACTGCCGCACCCGTTTTTGCGGGTGTGGCAGTAGGGAAAAAATGCTTACAATTTATAGATCTCGTCCATGAACTGATCCAGAATGTTATCGCCGGTCAGCTTTTTGATGGGCTTGCCATGGATGAACAGCACAGCCTCGCCCTTGCCGCCCGCAATGCCGATATCGGCTTCGCGTGCCTCGCCGGGACCGTTGACAACGCAGCCCATCACGGCCACCTTGATGGACTTTTTATAGCCCTGCAGCCGCTTTTCCACCTCGTTGGCGATCTCGGTGCAGGGGTACTGGGTGCGTCCGCAGGTGGGACAGGTGATGACCTCCGGTCCGGTGACCGGGAAGCCCACGGCGCGCAGAATGTTGAAGCCTGCCTCTACCTCTTTTTCCGGCTCGGCAGCCAGCGACACGCGGATGGTATCGCCGATGCCCTCCAGCAGCATCCCGCCGATGCCCATGCCGCTTTTCAGCAGACCCATCTGGTAGGTGCCGGCCTCGGTGACGCCCACATGGAGCGGGTAGTCGGTGACGGCGCTGAGCTGGCGGTAGGCTTCCATCATGCGGGGCACGTTGGAGTTTTTAATGGAAATGACGATGTTATTGAAATCGAACTTTTCCAGCAGCCGCACATGGTACAAAGCGCTTTCCACCATGGCTTCCGGGGTGGGTGCGCCGTAGCGGGCCAGAATGTGCTTTTCCAGACTGCCGCCGTTGACGCCGATGCGGATAGGGATATTCTTCTGCTGGCAGGCATCCACCACTGCCTTTACCCGGTCATCATCGCCGATGTTGCCCGGGTTGATGCGGATTTTATCGGCTCCGTTTTCGATCGCGGCGATCGCCAATCGATAGTCAAAATGAATATCTGCTACAAGCGGAATCGAGATCTGCTTTTTGATCTCGGACAGCGCCCTGGCTGCCTCCATGGTCGGGACGGCGCATCGGATAATGTCACATCCGGCTTCCGTGAGCGCCTGGATCTGCTTTACGGTTGCCTCCACATCTTCTGTTTTGGTATTCGTCATGGACTGGATCAGAATCGGATTTCCGCCTCCGATGACCCGGTCGCCGATTTTCACAACTCGTGTATTTGCTCTGCTCATTGTCTTTCCTCCATTTATTTTCTCCGTGATGGCATAAAAATCTTATTTTATTATAAGACAATTTTTTCTCTGGCACAACCGTCTTTTCTCTTGCAATTTTTTCCCAAATTTTCTATAATGCTAGGAGTGATTTTTTTTGATTCAACTGGAAAGGAAGACATACAAACGATGAAAAAGATGATCCTCGTAACCTCGCCGCCGGCGTGCGGAAAGACATACATTTCAAAACAGCTCGCCAAGGAGCTGAAACACGTTGTTTATCTCGACAAGGACACAGTCATTCCGCTGTCGAACCGCGTTTTCAAAGCGGGCGGACAGGAAATCAACCGCAGTTCTGATTTCTTCGAGGAGAATATCCGCGATTATGAATATGAAGTAACGGTCAATTTCGGACTGGAAGCACTCGAGTATGACGATATTGTGCTGATCAACGCACCATTCACACGCGAAGTGCATGATGAGAAGTTCCTGAAAAACTTCTCCAAAAAGCTCGCTGACCATGGGGCAAAGCTTGTTGTGATCTGGGTTGTCACAAAACCGGAGATCTGCCACCAGCGCATGATCGACCGCAACTCCGTGCGCGATACGTGGAAGCTGGAGCACTGGGATGAATATGTGAAAACGATCGACTACTCCATCCCGGAAGCACTGAAGAAAATGAGCAGCTGCCTCGATCTGATGCTGTTCTACAATTCTTCGGATGAAGAATATCAGAAATCCATGGAGATGGTTATCTCCCGTCTCGAAGACGAATAACGACTAAACGAAAAAAGAGAATTTTGCCGGACCTCATTTTTACAGTCTGCAAAATTCTCTTTTTATTTATAGAAACTATTTTCACATCCGATACAAAAGATAATCCGC
>OGHW01002264.1_pt1 | contig 12131 bp, 9 predicted proteins | sample 1571641 | NCBI WGS metagenome assembly OGHW01 (sample SAMEA2582066, study PRJEB24529) | metagenome | biome: Human gut stool | place: China | collected 2011 | reverse complement strand
ATTGAAAATTTGTGGCCACGGGACGGTTCTTGCCCTCTACCGCTGCGCTCAAAACCGTTTCTGGGTAATTGTTTCCGAATTGTTAAGACGCAAAAAATAAGTAGAGGTGATTCTGCTCATGTAATGGGGTCGCCGTTTGACCTGAACGAAGTTCCTGCCCCTGTTTGTGCAGCGGCGTTGTCCGGCTCGCTCACGGAAAGTGTGAGGTCATGGCACAGTATCACGTTCAGACGGCTTATGAAGGATTCAAGGTACAGTATGAAGAAAGCCGGACGCAGTGCGGACACTACAACCTGCTTCTTTCAAGCGCAAGAATAACACTTTGCGGTTGTGTAGTCAACAACCGAAAACAAATTTTGGAAGATTGAACAACTACATAAGATTTTATTTGTGAAAAAGAAAAATACCGCCCACGCAGCGCAGCGATGATTTTGTCGGGTGAAACGGCGGCAAAATGAATCGGGTGTGTTGCGGGGCGGTAAATTCTTTCGTGGACTTTCCCTCACTGAAGTGGTGGGTCTCACGGTGATAACCAACCACTTTCTGTGGCTGTGTTCAAAATGAACACGACCACATCTTGTGGATTGCTTGTAACCAATCCACAAAATCAGTGGGACTTTCGGAAATAATAGCATATTCTCTGCAAGGTGTCAACACTTTAGGAGAATGAATACATGAAATAGGCAAAACATACACAGTACAAGTGGAAAGCAACACTGTGTTTTAGAAAAACTCTTAATTCTCGCAGGTCAATCGTACTTTCACGGTAAAAGTTCGATTGCGTATTCATGATGGTTATAGTCTGCGGTTTGGATTAGGACTTTTTTGTGCGATGCAGATCGATTATTATTAGCAGTGTTGTTATGCCTACCACGATTAAAAATCTGATGGTAAATTGAATTGGAAGATTTTGAAGAGCGTGGGTTAGCATTCCAACTTCTCCATCTTCAATCCATTGCGAAAACATTCGTAATTCTTCAAGCAAGGCAACTGAGAAAAAGGCAATCCCAGACACTCCGATGATGTAATTATATTTTGCCTTTTTGACAAGTACAAAATAGCAGTTTACGATTGTCAGAAAATACGAACAGCCAATCCAAAATACCCAACCAATGTTCCAATCCATGAACTTTCTTCACCTCTTTATGCAACCAGTCCTTTTATTATAGTAAGAGCTACTGCTACAACAATGAAACCTATTGCAATAATTTTTGAAATTCGATTCTTACTTATCGGATTGTATGAAGAAAATTTATTATATAGTATCAGCAACGCAGCATAAACAGGATAGCACCAAGGATTGATATTAAGTAAATCGAAAAAGGAGCCGATCTCAGCGACTATAAGAGTTAGCACTAAAGCCCAATATGCTATCTTTTTCAATGAATCTGACATAATCATTGTACCATAGACAGTAGTCTTAATTGAATGGAGCGTTCATATTTAATCAAGCAAGAATAACGTGAACAGCGCGGTCATACTCGGCAATGGCGCGGTTAGCCCATGGCGGTAGCCCCCCTGCGGGGCAAAAACAACGGTCTGGCTATCAGTGAAAAAGCACGAAAGACCACTATAAGCGTGCCGTAAGGCAGAAACAACACAAAAAAGAGGGCTGGCAGTGCCAGCCCTCTTGACATACCCGGCTATCAAAAGCCCGGGTTTTTGAAGCAAAGCTAAAAAGCGGGGTCAGTTTTACGGTTCGATCACATTGAAGGTCTTTTCAAACTTGGAGGCATACGCCAGCAGACGCTTCAGGACGGTGGCATCGCCTGTGATCTGGACCTGACCCGCCTGCTGACCGGTCATCAGAGCAAACAGTTGCAGCCGCCGACAGGTAACGGACGCCTGCGCATCCGGGCGGTTCTCGCCCGGATAGGTCAGCAGCACGCCGTTCTTGCGGGTGACATAGAACTGCTCGTTCTCATCCGTTACGGTTAAATTCAGGGTCAGGTCATCGTTCTGCGCAGCGTTGGCATCGGTCAGGATGGCGATATAGTCCAACAGCATGGAGACCGTCATTGCGCGCATACTGTTGGTGAGACCATTCGCCGTGCGGGCACGCCCGGACAGATTGCCGTTCCGCAGTTCCGCTGCGCCCATCAGATACGCATTGCGCCACGCACCGGACTCTGCCTGATAACCCAACTGCTCCAGCGCATCGGCGCACAGGTTGCGCGCCTTCTGGTTGGATGGATCTGCAAAGACCAGCTCCTTTGTGATCTGCGCCACCCACTGATACTCGCCCTTGTTGTAGTCCTTTTTTGCCCGAAGCAGAACGGCTTCCGTACTGCCGAGATACTCCACCATCTTTTTTGCTGTTTCGCTGGGCGGGAGCGGGTCCAGATTGACCGGGTTCGCATCGTACCAGCCCAGATATTTCTGGTAGATGGCTTTGGCGTTATGCGGCAGCGTGCCGTAATACTGGCGGGTATACCAGACTTTTTCGAGCGCATCCGGCAACGAGATCATGGCGGCGATCTCGTTGGAGGTGTACCCCATGTTCATATAGTGCAGGGTCTGGTCGTGGATGAACTTGTAGATCGCAGCCGTGTTCAACAGATACTCGTGGATCTCCTCGCCCCAGTGCGGCCAGTTGTGGCTCTGGAACACCACGTCGGTCTTGTCACAGAAGCGCTGGTCAGCCTCGATGATGTACTTCGCCCAATCGTTGGCATCCCGCACCTGTGCGCCACGCAGGGTGTAGAGGTTGTGCAGGGTGCCGGTGCAGTTTTCGGCCATCCAGAGGGCACGGTACTTCGGGAAATAGGCGTTCATTTCGGCAGGGGCTTCGGTGCCGGGGGTCAGCTGGAATTCGATCTCCAGCCCGTCGATGGTCAGCTTTGGAACATCTTCCCCGATCTCGTAGGTAGGAGCGATGAGGGTCACCGTACCGGTAGACTGTCCCATGCCGATGCCGATGGAGAGTGCTCCTTTCTCTCCTTTTTCCAGCACTGTACCATACTGATACTGCGCACGCCGGGCCATTGCGATGCCGGCATAGACGTTTTCGCTGATGGCGTGTTTCAAAAATCCTTCCGGTGCAAGGATGACCGTTTTGCCCGAGGCAAGCTGTTTGTCAATGGAAAGGCTGGGGTCCGCTACATCGTTCCGGTCGATCGCACCCTCTGCGCCGCCAAAGTGATCCACATGGCTATGACTGTACAGCACAGCTTTGACATCCAGCGGTCCGAACCGGTTTTCCATCAGCGCTTTTGCTGCCTGCATATTTTCTTTGCACATCAGGACATCAAAGATGATCCAGCCGTTGTTGGTGCGGATGAAAGTCGCGTTGGCCATATCAAAACCGCGCACCTGATAGATGCCGTCGCAGACCTCAAACAGTCCGGCTTTTGCGTTGAGCTGGGTGTTCCGCCACAGGCTTGGATTGACCGTATCCGGCGCATCGCGATCCAGATCGCCATAGTCTTGCAGATCCCACGCCGTTGATCCGTCATCGTTGTAAATGACCCTGCCTTCCTGATCGTCCAGCAGGCCGCGCTCTGCGTTGGCAAACTCCCGCCGGTCGGAAAAATCAAGTTTGCTGTACCACTCCGCGTTTTTTTCTGCGGTACAGCTCGTCGCATCCTGCGTCGTCCCCGGCTTTGAAGGGTCGCTGAAGAAATCAGCGATAAAGTTCAGGCTATTATTTTCGGCTTCGCTTCCGGCTGCATGTGCAGACAAGGATACTCCGCACGCCAGCATTGTAGCAGCCGAAGCTGAAATAAAATTCCGACGGGTCATTTTCATAGCAGGTTCCTCCTTATTACGGATCAGTTTGTGCGGACGACCGGCGGCTGCCAGTCTGTCAGTGCGGCGGCATCCGGTTTATAGATACGAAGGAAGAGGTGGAAATCTCCCTCTCCTACCGGCAGCCAGTTGGTCGTGTCCGCCGGTGCCTCTTTGGAAAGGGTGATATCGATCGAGCCGTCCGGATTACGGTGCAGACCGGAGCGGTCGTTGACGCAGTAGCGGTCAATGGGGTTTTCAATGAGGAAATCGTTCTCCCCGTAGGCGGTCACCGACCAGAAGCCCTTTTCCAGCGTGGGAGGATCTGCCTCGATATGCAGCGTATAGGTCTTTTTGCCGGTCAGGACTGTGCCGGTGCTGTCCACGTCTGTTTTAGGGTAGATGGCAACATCGGTGGTGTTGGCACCCAGACCCCGCAGCGCCACCATGGTACGGTAGGTATATGCTGTGCCAAAGTTGCCGATGGGGTCGCCGAAATAGATCCACTGACCCATCTGGCGTGTATAGCACTCCGATTCGCTTTGCAGCTTTTTCTTCAGCTGGAGCAGCATCAGCTTCCAGCGCAGCCCGCTGAACAGACCCAGCGCCTTGTCATCGAACTTCTCACCGGGGCCGACATGCAGTGCTGCAAGCTCCCGGAGTACCGGCGCATCTGCCGCAGCGGGCGGGTTGGTTTCCATCAGCTGGTTAGCGGTATCAAAGAATTCCTTTGCGTCCATAGCAAGAACGTGCTTTACCGGCACAAAGTCATTGGCAGGGTCATAGCTGCCTGCGGGGGCGGTCCATCCACCCGCCTGATAGGCGGAAAGCGGCATCAGCTGCATCTTATCCTGAATAGCCCGGACGTTGGGCAGTTCCTCCTGTCCGGAAAGCACGATGCGGGCAATGGTCCAGACCATCGTGGTAGGCACATCAATGCGCTGCACCCCTTCCGGCAGTTCGCCCTGCCAGTCTGCACGGGTAATGGCATAAAGCCCCGGCGTTTCCAGCACAGCGGCGGTGTTTGTCCACGCATCCAGCACCTGTACATTAAAAAAGCGGTCGGTCTGCGGCACGCCGTAGATCATTGGTTCTGCGCCGACATCCAGAAACGCCTGCGTATAGATGGTATCCACATTCGGCGTAACCACCACACGGGTCGTTGCATCTGCCAGCTTTTCCGCATGGATGAACTGGTTGATGGGGGCCTTGTTGCTTGTAGCTGTGCGGGTGTTTGTGGAAGCCGTCCGCGTAGCATCCATGATCACCAGCGGAAAGGCGTACAGATACGCCTGCTCCAGAAGGTTCTGTGCAGCCAGCGTCTGCTGTGCGGCTGCGGCTTTCTCTACGGGCAAAAGTGTAGCTGCGCAAACCACCGCAGCCGCAGTAGAAACGTTCAAAAAATCACGGCGGGTCATTTTCATAACATGAGACCTCCTGTTATGTCTTTTGCTTTATGCGCCTTATGGGAAAAAACCATTTGGCTTTCTGTGTTCAGAATACACGGAGTTTGATAGAAAGTCAATCGCTTTTGCACTTTTTGCTTCAAATGTGTGAAAACTGACGAAATGCATTGACGAAATATGATTGAAGCTCAATTAAAACGAACTTTAGCCACTCCGCTCTTGTGCATAAAAACAACCCGGCCTTTCCACCTGCAAAACGCAGGGGAGAGGCTGGGGTGTCAGGATGTACGGAAGGGCGAATTGTGAATATGCGGTAAACTTCCCGGCGGTTTATGTGCACCCATACAGAATTTGAGAAAATTAAAAGAACTGTGTAACAAATTTCCCCGAAAAGCGTTATTATAATAGAAAAATTCCTTTTCTAGGTGCGTGTAAGACATAGGGGAGGACAGCTTATGAAAATCAAAGAAAGTCCATCTATCATTCTGGCGTTTCATGGGATGCTTGGCCGCAAGAAGCAGACCAGCCTATTGCTGCTTTTGCTGACACTGGTTTTCTCGTTCCTGACGGCGGCGGTGATCTACTCCGTCAGTTCTGCACAGGTATTGCAGGACACCCGCTGCGAACTATACGGCGCGTGGCAGTACCTGCGTTTGTCGGATACTGCTGCGGATGCCGCACAGGCAAAAAACGCCTTGCCTGCATCCGCACAGGTCAGCACAGTGACCCAAAACGGAATCGTTCTCGGTGCAGACGATAGCGTGGCGGGCGGGATCGGAACGGCAGACGATACCTTTGCACAGCTGGGACGTATCGTGCCGATCAGCGGTGATTTCCCCGCGCAGTCCGATGAAATTGCCATGACGACGACACTGCTGGATGCGCTGGGCTGCTCCTATGACGTAGGGCAGACGGTCACGCTGAAGGTCGCTGCCAATGATTACGACCCGCTGGCAGGCTCCGGCGCAGTGATGGAAAAAGCCTATACCCTGTGCGGTGTTCTGCCTGCCTATGATGTTTATTGGAATCTGAACGGCAACCTGACCGTCAGCGGCATTGTAGCAGAGCCGCTTGCCTTGGACGGGCAAAAATTCCAGACATTTTATTACCTGAATGCAGCCGCACCCGTGACCGCTTCGACCGACCCTGCTTTAGTGGCAAACGAGTATGCCTACCCGCAGGAGGATACCGTTTCGTCCTCCCTGCGCTTTTTGCTGGTCGCAGCGATCCTAGTCAGCTTTTTTGCGGTGGCGCAGTATTTCCTGATCGTTCTGCACAAGCGTGTACATACTATCAATACCTTCCTGACGCTGGGGGCTAAAAATCGGGATCTCCGGCTCATGTGCCTGTGGGAGGCGCTTTTTGCCGGGCTTGCAGCAGTTGCTACTGGGTTTGCACTGGGCTGCGGTGCTGCGGCAGTCGGTCTGGGGCTGCAAAAGCACCTTTCGTTCTTGGTAATCCCCGCTGCATCTCTTGCGCCGCTGGCAGTGCTGTTTCTGCTCTCCGTACTGCTGGGCGCACTTTTGCCTGCGGTGCTGGTTCGCCCGCAGACCGCAAGACCCAAAGAGAAGCCTGCAAAAAAATTCCGCTTGGCACAGCTGCCGCTTGCACCGCAGATCGGTGTCGGCTGCGCGGTATTGCTGATTGCCGTCAGTTGTCTGTATGTCGGCTGGCGTGTCATGCTGCCGTATGATCTGGATGCACCGTATGCCTGTCTGTCCATCAAGATGAACGGAACCTCCGGGATGCCGTTTTCTTTAAAGGATGACCTCGCTGCATTGCCCGGCGTGGAAGAGGTTTCCGCTGCAATTGATCTGACCGATATCTATACCGTTACGTCAGACAAGATCCAGTCCAGCCAGATGCTTGCCGATATCTGGGTCAAGGGCAACGGTTTCTATACGGACATTTCGAACTTGATGCAAAATGCAAAAAAAGGAACGCTGAATACGATCGTCTGCGCCTTGCCGGAGGACGAACTGCGCCGCATTGCCGCAGATGCCGGCGTTTCGGACGAGGAAACAGAGACGCTGCTGGCAGGGGATTCTGTTTTGACCCTGTGGGGAGATTACTATTATGACCCCGCTGCGGATAAATATTATCAGGGCTTCCAAACGGATGGCAAAACGTTGGTTGAACCGGTCTTCTCGGCCGGTGATAAGCTGAGCATCCAATACCAGCGTTATACCGGGCAGGATGAAGCCGGGAATGATGTTTATCAGACGTATGCCGCCGAGCTGCCCATTGCCGGCATTGTAAAATCTACGGCAGATTACACACTGCTGACAACAGATCGGATCCTCTACAATGGCACGGTTTTTGTCAGCACGGCTCTTTATCATAAAATGTTTGAAGGCGCAGGAAGCTACCATATGGAAAAAGAAGGATACAGCAGCCTGAATGTAAAGCTGGCTGCCGACAATAACTTCTCGCTGCGGCGTTCCATTGCATCCATTGCCACACGCAGAAATGGGATTCTGAGCGCAGATAACTACGACCTGATCAGCCAGAGCTACACCGAGGGCACACAGAGCGCTTTCCTTGTCGGCATCCTTGCGGTATTCGGGGTCCTTCTGGGGTGCGCACTGCTGGTGGTTTTGAACCTTTCGGCTTATGAAGTCCAGCAGCAGCGGCTGTCGCTTCTCCTGACGCTGGGCGTTTCCCCGAAAAAACTGGTGCTGTCCTATGCAAAGCTGCTGCTCCCGGTCATCGTTGGGACAACGCTGCTTGTGAATATCGTTGTCTATGCGGCGGTCTCGCGTATCGTTCCGATCCAGAGCATTCTCGACCTGATCCGTATCCATACAAGCGGACGGGTGTTTGAATTCCATAAACCCGTGGGAAGTCAGATCATGGTCAGCATTCTGCTGATGGTGTTCTGGCTGTCCGCAGCGTTGCTGCCGATCTTCTCTTTTATTCGTAAAAAAGCATCCAAGGGGGATATCTTATGAAAGATAAAATTCTGGAAGCGGTGCAGATCTCCAAAACCTACGGGGAAGGAGAAAGCGCTGTTCATGCCCTCAGAAATAGCGACCTGACCCTTGAAAACGGTACATTTGCGTCCATCATCGGTTCCAGCGGCAGCGGAAAATCCACGCTCCTGAAAATTCTGGGAGGGCTTCTGCCGCCCACTACCGGCAAGGTGCTGCTGGACGGTCAGGACATTTATGCAATGAATGCGGAGCAACTAGCACAGGTGCGGCGGCAAAAGATCGGCTTTATTTTTCAGGATTTCCGCCTGTTCCCGGAGTACACGGTGCGGGATAATATTCTGATCCCATTTTATCTGGACCATAGAGCACCGGATGAACAGATGCTCCATAAGCTGACCGGAATCTTGGGCATTGCGGGCAAGCTGCATTCCCGCCCCGCACAGCTTTCCGGCGGACAGCAGCAGCGTGTGGCAATCGCCCGTGCGCTGATTGCAAAGCCCCGCATCGTTTTTGCAGACGAGCCTACCGGAAATCTGGATACGCGGACGGGTGAGGATACGATGCGGCTGCTGATGGAATGTGCTGCGGAGTTCGGGCAAACGCTTATCGTTGTTACCCACAACCCGGAAATTGCGCAGAAGGCGCAGCAAGTCATTCGGATCGAGGATGGACAGATTCTGAGAGGAGAACTGCAACATGAAAAAGGGAATTTGGATACGCAATAAAATCATCCCCTACTACTTAAAAGGAGCAAAGTTTGCATTGGCCATGTTGCTAACTGAAAAAACATTGTCGGCATCCCAGATTGCAACAGCTATTTCGGAAAAAGGAATAAAATGTGACCGAAAAGAACTTGGAAAGATGCTGGCAAGTCTGGAACGGATGGGTGTAGTCACCTTAACAGATGGAGCCTATTCGTGTAGCACCAAGAAACTGAAAAACTGTCCGGTTGCATATTCTGAGGATCAGCTGATCGATTTAATTGGCATGACGCAGGGCACCGTAAACGGCAAAGCTTTTTATAGTGCAACACCGCCAATGAGCGTCAGTTCTCGCGGGAATAGCGGCGTATAAAGGAAGATCATTCAAATTGAAGATGGGCAGATTGCAGGAAAAGCTGGCAAAAAATAAAAAGGCCCCTGCCCGTCATAAGGCAGAGGAAAGCTATCTGCTCACCACCAAGCTGTACTGCGGTAAGTGCGGAGCGCTGATGTTCGGAGAAAGCGGTGTCAGCCACACCGGGAAAATGTATACCTATTACAAGTGTGCCGCAGCCAAGAAGAAAAAGACCTGCGATAAAAAGGCCGTGCGGAAACAGTGGCTGGAAGATCTGGTGGTCAACGAGACCATGAAGCTGGTGGAAGATGACGCTTCCATGAATGCCATCATTGCCAAAGTCATGGAATTGCAAAATCAGGAAAGCACGGATTTGCCCATCTACGAAAAGCAGTTGAAGGAAACGGAAGTCGGCATCACCAATATGCTGAACGCTATCCAGATGGGCATTCTGACCAGCTCCACCAAGGAGCGGCTGGAAGCTCTGGAAGAGCAGAGGAAGGAACTGCAAGCCCGCATTGCAGAGGAACGGCTGGCTAAGCCAAAGATGAAAGAGGGGTTCGTCCGCTTTTGGCTGCTTCGCTTCCGCAAGCTGGATATGACCCAGCCAGAGCAGCGGCAGGCACTGGTGGATACCTTCATCAATGCCATCTATCTCTACGATGATAAGGTGCTTATTACCTTTAACTATAAGGAAGGTACAGAAACGGTCGCTTTCGGGGAAGCCGTGAAAGCAGAGAAAAGTTCGGATATGAGTGCGCGAGGTGCACCAGATATTGAACGTAAAATATTACGATTTGACGTTCTTTTTGTTAAGAACTTGAGTGAAGAAAAACCACCAGCTAAGCTGGTGGAATAAAAACGGCTTTAGCCCTAGACAAAGAGAAATAACAAAGACATAGATAGTTTAAGCCATACGACATGGAGATGTCAATACCATGTAGTGTTTGCACCGAAATATCGGAGAATGGTGATATATGGCCAAATCAAAAAAGATATTGGTCAGATACTGCGGCAAAGGTGGCGATGTCTTCACGATACAGAGAGTACGGCGACCAGACCCCTGCATTGATGAGGTTGCCCTTGTACAGTTCCAGACGCACCTTGCCGGTGACATGCTCCTGTGTGGAGGTGACAAAGGCACTCAGAGCTTTGCGCAGCGGGCTGAACCACTGGCCATCATACACCAGTTCGCCAAAGGTGATGGCCAGCTCACGCTTCTTGTGGGCGGTGAGCTTGTCCAGCGTCAGAGTTTCCAACACTTCGTGGGCTTTGTACAGGATGGTGCCGCCGGGGGTCTCATAGACGCCGCGGCTCTTCATGCCCACAAGACGGTTCTCCACTACATCGTACAGGCCGATGCCGTTGCGGCCGCCGATCTCATTCAGCTTTGCGATGATGGCAACGGGCTTCAGCTTCTCGCCGTTCAGAGCCACAGGAGCGCCCTTTTCAAATTCCAGCTCCACAAACTCGGACTTGTCCGGTGCGGTCTTGGGACTGACACCCAATTCGAGGAAGCCGGCCTTATCGTACTGAGGCTCGTTGCCTGGGTCTTCCAGATCAAGACCCTCGTGGCTCAGATGCCACAGGTTCTTGTCCTTGGAGTAGTTGGTCTCCCGGCTGATCTTCAGCGGGATGTGATGAGCCTCGGCATAGTCGATCTCTTCATCGCGGCTCTGGATGTCCCACTCGCGCCACGGGGTGATGATCTTCAGGTCGGGTGCAAAGTGCATGATGGCCAGTTCAAAGCGCACCTGATCGTTGCCTTTGCCGGTGCTGCCGTGGCAGACCGCATCCGCACCCTCGGCGCGGGCAATCTCCACCACGCGTTTTGCCAAAATGGGGCGGGCAAAGCTGGTGCCCAGCAGATAACCCTCGTAATCTACCCCGGCCTGCATGGTGGGAATGACGTAATCCTCCACAAATTCATCGGTCAGGTCTTCGATGTACAGCTTGGATGCGCCGCTTGCCTTGGCACGCTCTTCCAAGCCTTCCAGCTCACCCTTCTGCCCCACATTGCCGCACACAGCAATGACTTCGCAGTTGTTATAGTGCTCTTTCAGCCACGGGATGATAATCGATGTGTCCAGACCGTCGGAATATGCCAGCACGACCTTTTTGACCTCAGACATAGGAACTGCCTCCGTTCAAACCAACTTATATACTTTTCGATTTCCCTCGTGCAATTTCATGATTGCAGTGTCCGTTATACGGTCACTTGGAAAATGTGTAAAAAGTGTTCTGCATATAGCAGCAATATGAAAGCAGTATTTCACAGCGGGGCATTATGAATCTATAATAGGTAGTTGGAAATAAACAGAAAGAGGGTCTTTTTGATGGCAACGATATTTTCAAGAGAAGAAAAGGCAGAGGCACTGTTCGGGGAGATACTGAAAAATCCAGAAGCCTGCCGACGCCTGATGGATACCTTCAACGACTCGCTGGACATGGCAGACGTACTGGATGCGCCGACCGTGAGTGCACAGCAGTTTGCCGCAGCGCTGTTCAATGCCTACGAGAACAAGGATCTGTCTGCCTTTCTGATGGCGATCTGCCAGCACAGTATGTTTGACCTGCTACGGAACGCTGCCCTGATCCCGTTCAAATTCAACGCCGATGGTCAGCCGAACCCGGTGATCCTGACGGATGATGCCGGCGTTCTTTTGCCGAACAACAAATTTGCCGTGAGCAGCAAAGTATATGACCGGTTCATCCGGGTGTTCCAGAAGCAGGAAAAGGTAAAAATGTACCTTGCCAGCGGCTACTGCAAGTATCACGGCTACGACGAAGGCTCGATGGATGTGGTGGAGTACCACTACAACCAGCATTTGGGGCTGCTGCTGATCTACGAACTGCCGGACACCGTGAAGCAGAAGGTGACGGAAGCGGAGGCCTACTCCACCGTCTGGGATATCCAGATGAAGCTGCAGCACGCACTGCCCCGTTCCGTGGTCTACTATGGACAGGATACGCTCAAGGACGGCGGAACCCGCTACGATGAACTTGGCGT
>OGHW01002245.1_pt1 | contig 12231 bp, 7 predicted proteins | sample 1571641 | NCBI WGS metagenome assembly OGHW01 (sample SAMEA2582066, study PRJEB24529) | metagenome | biome: Human gut stool | place: China | collected 2011 | reverse complement strand
GTAAAGCAGGCCCAGAAGGAGGGCGCATCTGTCGCTGATATCTCTGCCGGTCTTGCTTATTCAGTAATTAAGAACGCCTTATTAAAGGTAATCAGGCTGACCGACCCTAAGGATCTCGGCGAAAAGGTCGTTGTACAGGGTGGAACCTTCTACAATGATGCCGTACTGCGCAGCTTCGAGCGAATCTCCGGCTGTAAAGCCGTACGTCCGGACATTGCCGGTATCATGGGTGCCTTCGGTGCCGCACTGATCGCCCGCAAGCATTACGAAGGACAGGAAACAACCATGCTGACCATCGACCAGATTAACGATCTGAAGTTTGAGACCTCGATGGCAAGATGTAAGGGCTGTACAAACCATTGTCTCCTGACGATCAACCGCTTTACCGGCGGACGCCAGTTTATCTCCGGAAACCGTTGCGAGCGCGGTCTCGGCAAGGAAAAGAACAAGGATCACATTCCAAACCTGTTTGAATATAAAAACAAGCGACTCTTCCAGCATTACACATCTCTGGATGAAGAGCATGCCGTCAGAGGAACCGTTGGTATTCCGCGTGTCCTGAATATGTACGAGAACTATCCGTTCTGGTTTACCTTCTTCACGGAGCTTGGTTACCGCGTTATCCTCTCTCCTGAGTCCAACCGCAAGATCTACGAGCTTGGTATCGAATCCATTCCAAGCGAGTCTGAGTGTTACCCGGCAAAGCTGGCACACGGTCATGTCACATGGCTGATCCGCCAGGGTATTGATTACATTTTTTATCCTTGCATCCCTTATGAGCGTGTCGAGGTGGAGGATGCCAATAATCATTACAACTGTCCGATCGTTACCTCCTACGGAGAGAATATCAAGAACAATATCGAGGAGCTGCGTGATGATAAGATCACATACCAGAATCCATTCCTCTCTCTGGAAAGCGAAGCGATCGCAACAAAGCGTCTGGTAGAATTTTTCACAGAGGAAAACGGTATTGCTGCTGATGAGATCCGCCACGCTGCCGCTGCTGCATGGAAGGAAATGCAGGCCGTCCGCACCGAGATGGAGCAGAAAGGTGAGGAGGTATTACAGTACCTTAAGGAGACCGGCCGCCGCGGTATCGTGCTTGCCGGAAGACCATACCATACCGATCCTGAGATCAACCACGGTATTCCCGATCTGATCACCTCCTACGGCGTTGCCGTACTGACCGAGGACAGCATTTCACATCTCGGCAGGGTAGACCGTCCGACGATCGTTATGGATCAATGGATGTATCATTCCCGTCTGTACCAGGCAGCATCCTTTGTCAGCACACAGTCCAATCTGGATCTGATCCAGTTAAACTCCTTCGGCTGCGGTCTTGATGCCGTTACCACCGATCAGGTCAGTGATATCCTGACAAAGCGCAATAAGATCTATACCGTATTAAAGATCGACGAGGTCAACAACCTTGGTGCCGCACGAATCCGTATCCGTTCTCTGCTCGCCGCTGTTCGTGAGCGTGCAGCCAAGAATATTCAGCCACAGTGCAACGTTGATACCGCACACCACAGAGTGATCTTCACCGAGGAAATGCGTAAGGAGTACACGGTCCTTGTGCCACAGATGTCACCGATTCACTTTGACATTCTGGAACCGGCACTCGCCTCCTGCGGTTATAAGCTCAAGATCTTACCAAGCACACCGGCTGCCGTCGATTATGGTCTGAAATACGTTAATAACGACGCCTGCTATCCATCCCTGATCGTTATCGGTCAGTTTATGGAGGCGCTTTTATCCGGCGAGTATGACCTTGATAAGGTTGCCCTGATCATCACCCAGACCGGTGGCGGCTGTCGTGCTACCAACTATATCGGTTTCATCCGTCGTGCCCTCGAAAAGGCAGGCATGGGACAGATTCCGGTTATCTCCATGAGTGCCGGCATCGAGAAAAACCCCGGTCTTAAGATCAATCTGCAGATGGCACACAAAGCCATTCAGGCACTGATCTACGGTGATGTATTTATGCGTGTCCTGTACAAGACGAGACCGTACGAAGCTGTTCCCGGCTCTGCGAACGCCCTTCATGAGAAGTGGAAAGCGATTGCACAGCGCGCCGTCAGAAACGGCAACAAAAAGGAATTTCAGCGAAATATCCGTCAGATCATTAAAGAGTTTGACGAGCTGCCATTGAAGGATATCAAGAAACCACGCGTTGGTATTGTCGGCGAGATCCTTGTTAAGTTCCTGCCGCTTGCCAACAACTATCTGGTAGAGCTTCTGGAGGCCGAGGGCGCCGAGGCAGTCTGTCCGGATCTTCTGGATTTCTTTATGTACAGCCTGTACAATGCTAACTTCAAGGCAAAATACCTTGGCAAAAAGAAATCCTCCGCACACATCAACAACTTCCTGATCTCCTATCTGGAACATTACCGTAAGGTTGCCAACGATGCACTGGCAGCAAGCAATCGCTTCGAGCCTACAACACGGATCAACAAGCTGGCAGAATATGCCGATCCGATCGTCAGCGGCGGTAACCAGACCGGCGAGGGCTGGTTCTTAACCGGTGAGATGCTTGAGCTGATCCACTCCGGCGTACCGAACATCGTATGTACCCAGCCGTTTGGATGTCTTCCAAACCACGTTGTTGGTAAAGGTGTTATCAAGGAGCTGCGCCGTCAGTATCCGGAGTCCAACGTTGTGGCTGTCGACTATGATCCGGGTGCCAGCGAGGTAAACCAGCTGAACCGAATCAAACTGATGCTCTCTACTGCTGTAAAGAACATGAAATAAAATAACGATCAATAAGATACTGCCGAAGCAGATACGTCAAATCTACGATCTGTTTCGGCAGTATTTTGATGCCAAAATTTATGTAGAGAAAAACAGCGCAGGAATCAAAGCCTGCGCTGTTATCATTTGTAGTTACTTCTGATATTTATTTTTGAAAATAGTCTGCATCAAAGACCGTCTTGCTCGGATAGGAAACCGCCTCCGGCTTCTCTTTGACGATAACCCCGGCTTCCTCCTTCTGCTTCTCGATATCCCGCAGGGTATCCAGATTCAAAGCAGTTTTCTGCGCGAATCCGCCCTCTTCTTCGCTGCTTTGAGTGGGTCTGTTTCCCACTACCTGTTCTACCTGTTCTGTCTGCTCTGCGGATACAGTCTCCTTTACCGCATTCATGGCTTCTGTCTGCATACGCTTTACAAGCATTCCGCTTCGTTCCATGCGGCGGTATGCCACATAGATTCCCACTGCCAGAACAATCGTTACGGCAAGACCACCCTCCAGACCAAAGTCACCGCCGTTCATAAACGACCAGCCATCGGCAAAAGAGCTGTCAAACACAGAGCTTGCCTTTGCTGTACCGCTGACCGATATGCCGAAGATATTGCCCTGCAGGAAATTCCATCCGCTGTGCAGTGCAGCAACCATCCAGATACTGCCGCTTTCCACAAACAGAAGACCAAACAGCAGTCCACACAAAAAGAGATTGATATACGCCAGCACCGTGACATGCTCATTGCTCATATGCATCGCCATAAATACACCACTGCTTAGGATCACGGAATACCACACGGAATTACGGCGCGACAAAGATACCAGCAGATATCCCCGGCAGATCACTTCCTCCGACAGTCCCTGAATCATATAACCGATCAGATAAAAAACGACGTATCCCGGAACAAGCTGTGCAGAGACACCTTCAAAATGACAGGCTCCCGTCAATATACAGATCAGATAGGCTCCGCCAATCAAAACCGCACTCCAGCCAATCCCCTTCGCATAGAGCGAAGACATGTTCCGCTTCATAAATCCCATCGACGACAATGGTCTTTTCTCAATGAACTTACAGTACCCTGTATATAATACGATCAAAAATATCTCCGCAAACAGCATATAAACCGTCACCCATTGCGACCTGTTCTGAAGAAGACTGTTATATTGTTCAATACCTGCACTGATAGGATGTATGAGTCCATATACGAGAAGCCCTGGCACCAGTGCCATGGCTTCTACGAATATCGATATTACATAGAGAACAATAAAAATGATCATCTCTCCCAATATACTGTGGGATTTTGTCTTCTCGGCTTCCTTCATAAAAGCCGGTTTCTTAATTTCTCTCATATGTTATTTTAATTCCTTTAAGAATGTCTCGATACGATCCAATCCCTTTTCAATCTGCTCCAGTGAGATTGCATAGGACAGACGGATATGATCCGCAAATCCGAAATCCGCACATGGAACTACCGCTACATTGTATTCCTCAATAAGGATTTCTGCCATCTTGGAAGTATCCTCAATCTTCTGCCCCTTATAATCCTTACCGAGTACATCACTCACGTCAACAAATACATAGAATGCACCCATTGGCTCGATCGTGCTTACATGAGGCATCTCACAGATTCTCTTGTACATATACTGACGGCGCTTATCAAACTCTGCATGCATGGTTGCCACAGAATCCTGAGGACCGTTGAGTGCCTCAACAGCGGCTCTCTGTGCAATAGAGTTTGGATTGGAGGTCTGATGAGACTGAACGCTGCTCATCATCTTTGCAATCTCCTTGGAAGATCCTGTGTAACCGATTCTCCAGCCAGTCATTGCATAGCTCTTTGCAAGACCGCTGCAGGTGATGGTTCTGTCATAGATTTCCTTGCCAAAGGAAGCAATACTGATATGCTTCTGATCTCCGTAAACAAGATTTTCATACATCTCATCTGCGACAACATAAATGTCACTCTCTACAACCACGTCAGCGATCGCACGAAGCTCCTGCTCAGTGTAAAGCATACCGGTCGGGTTGTTTGGTGTGTTAAGTACAACAGCCTTTGTCTTGTCTGTAATTGCCTTCTTCAGATCCTCTGCCTGAAGCTTGTAGCTCTGCTCCTTTGTGGTCTTAACAATCACCGGTACACCGCCCGCAAGCTTAACGATCTCCGGATAGCTGAGCCAGAATGGTGCCGGGATGATCACCTCATCACCCGGATTGATCAGTGCTGTGAAAATATTGGTCAGAGAATGCTTTCCTCCATTGCTGATCACGATCTGATCCGGTGCATAATCAAGTCCATTGAAGGACTTAAACTTCTTAGAAACAGCTTCCTTTAACTCATTGGTTCCGGAAGCCGGTGTATATTTTGTAAATCCATCATGAATTGCCTGAATTGCAGCATCGCAGATATTCTCCGGTGTGTTAAAGTCCGGTTCACCTGCGCCAAAACCGACAACATCCTTTCCCTGCGCACGCAGTTCCTTTGCCTTTGCAGTGATCGCCAGTGTAGAAGATGGCTTCACCGCTGCTGCTTTTCTGGATAATTCTAATGACATAATAATTGCCCCTTTCCTTGGTATAACTTGGTAAAATATGAAAATCTCCTCTCAAATTTATACCACAAACTCTGGGTTGCGTCAATGTATAATTGTATACAATTTACTGACCCACACTGATATTTGCTCCCTTATTATCTTCTTTTCCAAGAGCACTGCCGAATATAAACTTCTGCATCGCTTTCACATTCTTGTCCAGAGGATCCGGCAGGATCACCGACATGCTGCGGACACGGGTAATCTTGTAAGCCCCTTCCACTGGAACATTGAGTGTTTCCAGCTTTGAATTTCTGCTGCGGACTTCCACACCCTGATACAGATAATTGACAAGATCTGCCTTGTCAATATTTGTCTTGACGAGCGGCATCAGCTTTGGCACCATCGCGATCAACTCCAATGCCGATTTGTCCATGAGCTTTTTGTAAATGGCAGACATCACGGTACGATGACGCAGTGTTCTTGCGAAATCACCATATTGTCCGTCCTTCTGTACATAACGAATCCTGGCATAACCAAGTGCCTGATTACCATTCATGTGATTGACTCCGACATGAAGTGTCCTGTTCGATTTCTCAGAGATATAGTTGGTCTTATTAAGATATTCCACCTCATCCTCTGCCAGCTTGATATCAACGCCCCCAAGAGCCTCGATCACCTGCTGGAACGAATCAAAGTTTACCAGCACATATCCATCCACATCAACGCCAAAATTCTTATGAATCGTCTTGATCAAAGTCTTCATGCCACCATTATGATATGCCGCATTGATCTTATTGTCCGAAAAGCCCGGTATCTGCACATAGGTATCACGCATGATCGAGGTCAGACGAAGTGCTCCGTCCTTCCTGTTAACGGTTGCGATCATAATGCTGTCGGTTCTTCCCCGACCGCCTCCGATCGCCTCCTCGCCGCACACAAGGATATTGATCACATCCTTAGACTGCATTACACTGTCTGCACTGTCGAGATGAATCTTATCCGGATCGATCGCTTTCAGGTTTTCAATTCCAGTATCCTCATCAAAATACTCTTCCTGTGCTTTCTCGTTATCATTGTCCTTTACATAAATCTTTCCATAATTGTAGCTAAATACACCGTAAGCAATACCTAAAATCGCCAGCAGTGCAATGACAACTCCTATCACGATCTTGCTCCAGACAGGCAGCTTTTTCTTTGGCATATCTGCTGTAAGCTCTTCTAACTCTTTATTGTCCTTTTCTTTCATATGAATCTCCATTTCGGTTCATTTTATATGTTTCCGGCAATATACAACAGGACAGAGCCTGCGCCCTGTCCCCGCAAAATCATATATCTGCAACGCTTCAGCAAAAGGTTCTAGTTCTTGAAACTGTGGATCGGTGCCGGAATACGCCCGCCACGGTTAATAAATGCACTGCAGTCAAAGGAATTGACCGGCATAACCGGTGCATAACCTAACAATCCGCCAAACTCTACGGTATCGCCTACCTTTTTGCCGATCACTGGGATCAGACGGACTGCTGTCGTCTTCTGGTTAACCATACCGATCGCCATCTCATCTGCAATGATACCGGAAATCGTTGTCGCCTTTGTATCACCCGGAATTGCGATCATATCAAGACCTACCGAGCATACACAGGTCATAGCCTCTAACTTCTCCAGCGTGAGTGCCCCGTCTACAACGGCATTGATCATACCCTGATCCTCACTGACCGGAATAAATGCGCCACTCAAGCCACCGACATAAGAGGAAGCCATAACGCCGCCCTTCTTCACCTGATCGTTTAACAGGGCAAGTGCAGCTGTTGTGCCGGGTGCACCGGCTCTCTCAAGACCCATCTCCTCGAAAATATCTGCGATACTGTCTCCGATCGCCGGCGTCGGCGCCAGAGAAAGATCAATAATACCAAATGGAATATCCAGTCTTCGGGATGCTTCTCTTGCCACAAGCTGACCAACACGGGTAATCTTAAATGCTGTCTTTTTCACGGTCTCACAAAGAGAACCAAAGTCTGTGCCATGCTCGGCCTCCAGAGCCTTTCTCATAACACCCGGTCCGCTGACACCGACATTGATAATGGCATCTGCCTCTGTCACACCATGGAACGCCCCCGCCATGAACGGATTATCGTCCGGTGCATTACAAAATACAACCAGCTTGGCACAACCGATGCTGTCGTTCTCCTTCGTATATTCTGCCGCCTGCAGGATGATCTCACCCATCAGCTTAACAGCATCCATGTTAAGTCCTGTCTTTGTTGATCCAAGATTTACGGAACTGCAGACAAAATCTGTCTCTGCCAGAGCCTGTGGGATCGAACGGATCAAAAGCTCATCCGCCTCTGTCATTCCCTTGGAGACAAGTGCACTGTATCCACCGATAAAATTAATACCTAATGTCTTGGCAGCGCGGTCCAGCGTCTTTGCGATCGTCACAAAGTCCTCCGGCGTCTTGCAGGCTGCACCACCGACCAGTGCGATCGGAGTCACGGAAATTCTCTTGTTAACGATCGGGATTCCATACTCCCTCTCAATTGCCTGTCCGGTCGGAACAAGCTCCTTTGCCACTGTTGTGATACGATTATAGATCTTCTCATTTAAGGCATCCAGATCGCTGTCAATACATTCCAGAAGGCTGATTCCGATCGTAATGGTACGCACATCGAGATTTTCCTTCTCAATCATATTATTGGTCTCTAATACTTCATTTATGTTTATCATTTTGAATGATTCCTCCGTAACTTAAATTCTGTGCATCTGATCAAATATATCCTCACGCTGTGCATGAATGATACAGCCAAGCTCCGTACCGATCTTCTCAAGATCTTCCGCAAATGTATCGAAATTGATGCTGCATGCTGCGGTATCTACAATCATCATCATGTTAAAGAAACCATCAACGATCGTCTGTGAAATGTCAAGGATATTTACCTGATTGTCTGCAAGATATGTACATACTCTCGCAATAATTCCAACGCTGTCTTTTCCAACTACAGTAATTACTATCTTTCTCATGATTCCCTCATTTCTGCCTGCGGCTCACGCTGCTAACGGCTGATTTATTTTCTTATATTCCGCATATATTCCACGGAATGATAATTCGTTTTGTGCTGCTTATTATAAGGCGGATTCCAACAGATCAAGCGATAGCTGTCCGGACTCCATATCCTGTCCGCTGCCGGTCAAAACAAGCTTAGACGGCTTGTCCCTTCGTGCAACCGAAAGATCAAACGGCAGGGAGTTCATCCCCAGCTCCTCCCACAAACGGCATTTGACTGTCTCGTAGGCAAGCTCCGGATAATTGTTCTCCTTGGATAAATGTGCCAGAAATATATGCTTCAAATTATCGTGAAGAAGACGACACAACAGCCGTCCGGAATCTTCATTGGATAAATGGCCGCGTTCTCCAAGGATACGACATTTCAACGAGTAAGGATACGGTCCTGCCTCCAGCATACTGATATCGTGATTGGCTTCCAGCATGATCACCTCACAGCCCTCCAGATGGGACACTGTATAATCATCATAAACACCAAGATCCGTCGCCATTCCCACTTTGTGACCGGATGCCTCCACGGTATAACAGACCGGATCTGCCGCATCGTGCGACATATGAAACGGCATTACCTCAAGACTGCCGATCTTGACCGGGCGGTCCGCATAGACCTGATACAGATGCTCCATCGTAACAAGCCCCTTGCTGTCCTTCTGGCGGATTCCATTAAGCGTCCCTGCCGTGCCGTAAACCGGCACATGAAAATACTTTGTCATCATCGGGATTCCCTGAATGTGGTCTGTATGCTCATGTGTCACTAAGATCGCGTCAAGACTTTCCGGTGCAACATGGATTGAACGCAGCCCGTCCACAATCCGCTTCCGGCTGACTCCCGCGTCGATCAGAATCCTTGAATCTCCATCTCCTATATAAATGCAATTGCCGCTGCTGCCACTGGCAATACTACATATCTGCATGCTCCTGTAACTTCCTTTCTATACCCAGTATATCTGAATCTCATCGCCCTCATGTACCGGTGCGGTGAAATCCGAAGAAACTCCATTGATTAGCATTTCCAGACGGGTTCCTCCCGCCACGGACAGATCAAACGGATAAAAATCAAGTATATCCACCAAAATATATGATTTCTTATTGCGCAGGATCACCGTCTCGCCATTGACCGTAACCGGCATGTCAAAAACATTCTCCCCGGCATCGCCTGCAGGGGTTGCAGACTGTGCTGCAGCTTCCGCGGTCGCATTTCCGAATTCCGGTGCTATGTCAGCTTTACTCTCCTGCGGCTGTGCCGGCAGACTCTGCTCGCCCTCAACAGCTTCCTTCGTCTCTCCGTTTAAAACAGCCTCGGGAATCTGCCCCTCGCCGTACTCCTCCATCAGCTTCTGATAGTTCGGCTCTTCCTTCCGTATCTCACAGGCGATCGAGAAATTGTCATATACCTTTGTATCCATTCCGGCAATGGCATTATTGACATAAACTCTGCCCCTGCAGACAATATCCATAAACTCCAGAACCTGCTCCAGCGTATAGTATTCCAATATCTCGATCCGATCCCCCTCCTGTATTTCATAATACCGGGACACAAGCTGTCCGTTGACCGTCACAAAACGCGGACAGGTGATCGTCTTATTATTAAAACGGAAACGGATGTCCGAATGATACTCCGGAATGTCTCCAACTGACATCACCGCATCCTTTCCTGCTGTGGATGCAACGATCTCAATCCGGTCATTCTGCGACAGACCTTCGCTCAGTGCGCTTTCCCTGCCATTTAACCGAATCACCGCAGAATCTCCCGGTTCTCCGCGCCGCATGCGCGCCTCACCGTTCACGGTGTAATTCAGTGTCTTTCCTCTCTTCGGGAACAGATCCTCATTCGGATAACCGCACTGTATTGCCGCATCCACCACGGTCAGCTTGCTGTTGTCATAAAGCTTGATCCTTTCCTCATTGATTGTCACGAATATAAAGTTGTTTTTCTGTTCGTAATAATTAAGACAGATTCCAACAGGTGTCACCAGAAGCGAATCCTTCTTGATATTCTTCTGTAAAAAGGTGATCTGTCCCATCACTTCAGAGCCTCGCAGTGCCACACGCTCCTCCGGCAGATCAAGTGCCTGTGCAAGCGTCTCCTCAAAGCCACGGATCTTGCCGCCTCCTCCGACGACAAACACCGCACTGACGGACTTGCCGCCATTGAGTTCCTTGATCCGGTCTGCAACCTTCTCTGTGATCTCCCTCACCACAGGCTCCGTTACCTCCGCAATCTCCTCCGAGGATATCTTATGAGAAAGTCCCATAATATCGTGTACCGTCACCTGCTTACGGCTGGTACTCTGGCATTTCATCTTCTCTGCCTCCGCAAAATCCAGCAGATAATGTCTTGCTAACGTCTCTGTGATCTCATCGCCGGCTGCCGGAATCATGCCGTAAGCGATAATACTTCCATCGTTGGTGATCGAGATATCGGACGTTCCGGCGCCCACATCCACCAACGCAATATTTAATAAACGAAATCTCTCCGGGATCGCCACATTCATGGCGGCAATCGGCTCCAGTGTCAGATTTGCCACATAAAGACCTGCCTTTTCCACCGCTGCATAAAGTCCATCGACAACTTCATCCGGCAGGAAAGTTGCGATCAGCTCCGTCCGGATCGAATTGGCCTTATGACCTTCCAGATTCGTGATCGGATAATCATTCTGATAATACTGCTTTACAGAATAGCCGACACAGTAGAATTTGACATCATCGGAAGCCATTTCTTTACGCAGAATATCATATGCGTTTTCTACACCAAGCATATTCAATGTATAAATATGCTCGTTCGTAACAACGGTCTCATTAGAAAAAGACATTGTAGCATCGGCTTCTACTGTCTTTAATACACGGCCGGCAGCCGCAATACAAACCTGTTGCAATGTTCTTCCGGTCATCTTTTCAAGTTGTTCTTTTATTTTTGAGATGGTTGCCGCAACCTGTCCGATATCATGAATCTGCCCATCAATCATTGCTCTCGTTTCATGCTCGATCGCCACCTGGGCAACTGCAACAAATCCATTCGTACTATTTTTATATCCAACGGTACCGACAATGCTTCTTGTACCAATATCCAGTCCAAAGACAAGCTCTTGTGGAACATTTGTCATATCCACTTTTTCTTCCTGTGCCTGTACTCCCAAATCCATTGTATCGGAAACCTCCTTGACCATTCTCTTTTTTTCTGTTTTTATCAAACTGCGAAGTGAAATATCTCTTTGCACTTTGCAGACATTTTCTTTTGATTTTATACCATCACATTATATAATAGCACATATCATTCTTTTAACGCAACGATATCCCTGTTTTTTTAAACCATTTACGGTATTCTTTCTTTTTACCTGAAGGAACTTTAACCGCTGCATTCTTCTTACATTTCTTAAACACGTTGTAACCGACGTTTTTGTTCTTTAACAATTTGCTCTTGAGCTGGATTTTCTTTAACTTTGGACAATATGCAAATGCACTAAAGCCGATCTTTTTTACCTTTTTGCCGATCACTGCTTTTTGAAGAGATTTACAACGGTAAAAAGCATTTCGACCGACTATTGCCACTTTGTCTCCGATCGTAACAGTTTTTAGTTTACCACAAAATGCAAATGCAAGATCTGTAATCTGTGTCACCGTATAGCTCTTCCTACTATAAGTAACCTTTGCCGGGATCGTTACTGATGTGATCGTTTTCTTGGATGTTCCGATGCATGCAACAGTCTTTTTCGATGTCGATAACACTTTATAGCGTAAGTTCTTGCTTGTAAAAATGCTTCCTTTTTTCACTGTATTCTTTGTAACAGTTGAAGCTTGTTTCGTTGATGACGGGCTGCTGTCAGTAGTATTAGAAATGCAGCTGTCATCCCAACCACTGTCATTTCCATCAGGATCATTACTTCCACCTGCCGGAATCACA
>OGHW01002243.1_pt1 | contig 12254 bp, 11 predicted proteins | sample 1571641 | NCBI WGS metagenome assembly OGHW01 (sample SAMEA2582066, study PRJEB24529) | metagenome | biome: Human gut stool | place: China | collected 2011 | reverse complement strand
CGCTGCCGGCGCCAGCGTTATCGTTCAGCTGGCGGAGCAGCGGGGCGAGATCGCGCTCTTAAATGCAGATGCCATCATCGGAAGATCACCGGCGGTGGCAAGTGCTGTGTTCGCCATGATCGCAGCCGCTCCCATCTCCATTGCTTCGCACGCCTGGGATGGTCGCCCGATACCGGCATCCACAATGATCGGAAGATCAATCTCATCGATCAGGATCTGAATAAATTCTTTGGTTGCCAATCCTTTATTGGAACCGATCGGCGACGCCAGCGGCATGATTGATGCAGCTCCGGCATTGACAAGATCCCGGGCCACATTCAGATCCGGATACATATACGGCATAACAACAAAACCTTCCTTTGCCAGAATCTCTGTTGCCTTGATCGTCTCCTCATTGTCAGGAAGAAGATATTTAGAATCACGCATGATCTCAATCTTAACAAAATCCCCACAGCCAAGTTCTCTTGCAAGACGTGCGATCCTGACTGCCTCCTCCGCATTTCTGGCACCACTTGTGTTCGGAAGAAGCGTTACATTTTCCGGAATATAATCGAGTATATTTTCCTGCTCCTTCGTATTCGCACGGCGAACCGCCAACGTAATGATCTGTGCTCCGGCATCCTTCACTGCAGCTTCGATCAGCTTCATGGAATATTTTCCGGAACCGAGAATAAAACGCGATTCAAATTCATGACCTCCAATGATCAGTTTATCGTTATTCATAATTATCTCCATTTCTCTCCGCCTGCCGGCTTTGAACCGCAGGCTCTCATTGTTATTTCTTTTATTCAATTTCATTTGCTAAAAGCCGCAGGATCGTGTGCGCTTCATGTGCCGCACAGACCATGACCCTGGCGCAGACAAGACCGATACCGTCATTCACATCGCTGACCGTATCCCCGCACAGATAAAACCGGCCGGTGATCCGGCGTGTCTGAATCGTATTGGGACTTCCAAAACCTGCCATTCCGGATCCTGCGACAAGATATTTCTCCGGCATGTTCTCCAACACAAAATTGACGAGCATGGCCTTCGCTTCCGGAACATCAAATGCTTCGCAGACAACATCCGCTTCCTGCAAAAGCTCCTGTGCGTTCTCCTCCGAAATGCGGACGGCATACGTCTCCAGCCGGATAAACGGATTGATTTCCCGCAGATTTTGCGCAAGAGCCTCCGTCTTATTCATACCAAGCTGGGAAGCTTTATACTGCTGCCGGTTCAGGTTCGTCACATCTACCCGGTCAAAATCAATCAGGATCAGCTTTCCAATGCCGGCGCGGGCGAGAGCAATGGCTACATTCGAGCCAAGTCCTCCCAGACCGCATACCGCAACCACGGCACGACTAAATTTCTCCTGCCGCTCTCTTCCATGACGCGCATTCAGCGCATCCATCCATTCTTCCTGTGTAAGCATTGATCAGCCCCCTCCCACGAAGCTGACAACCTCTACCGTGTCGCCATCCTCAAATGTCGTTTCCTCATACTGTGCCTTAAATACGATCTCGCCGTTGCGCTCTACCGCAACTCTTTTGGGATTATAATCGGTAGACGCCAGATACTCTGTCACTGTCATACCTGCCACATCCCGGTCTTCCCCGTTGATCTTTACCATGTGTTCACCTCCGAAAAACAAATACAAAGCATCCGCCTTTTCTGCCACGATAACTTCCACGAAAACAAAAAGAAAGCCACCGATTTGGCAGCTTTCTGTGCATACTTTGCTATAAATGTATCAAGTATTCCTACGTTGGCATTATCCAAATCAGGTTCCCGGTCGAAGGTCACACCTTCCTCTCAGCCTGTCCTACAAGCTCCCGTATGATATATAATAACTCCGCCATGCGCCAAAAACGCACACGGATATATGAAAGTGCAAGGATCAGTTGCGAGCTGCTCCTGATCCTCACATTTTTATTATACGTCTTTCCATGTCTGTTTGCAACCACAGATTATCATCCCCGGTCCGGCAGGCTTCTCATCCCCACCCGGACACACTCTGATGCCGGTATATGCTCACCATCAGACCGTACATAAACAATGCTTCCACCACACGTCCGTAATCCATATAGCCCAGAGTTTCCAGCAATGGGATCAAGAGCACCTGATGGTTGCCCGGTGTCAGTGTAAACAGCTCCGCCAGCGCATAAAGCATCTGGCAGACATATAAAAGACCAATTCCTGCTCCCATCAGCTTTCCTGCCGGGTTCGTCTGTCTCCACGCCTTTTTCATCAGCCAGATCGTGAACGCGATCAAAGCAGCCAGCATAAGCAGCGCCGGAAGGATTCCCACATAGCCGATCAGACTTCCCAGATCACCCGCTGCCAGATAAGTAAACAGCGGACTGCTTTCGGTCATCTTTCCTCCCTGCATGGTGCCCTGAAGCCCCTGACGCATTCCCTCGCTCATGCCGATCCATTTCGCACCACGGATCGCCCGTATCGGATACATGATATCTTCCCCCAGAGAAGCGCTTCCTCCAACCTCTTTCCACAATGCAACATACGCTTTTCTCCGTTTTTCCGAAAATAAGAGAAACATTCTGTTCCATCCGGCACTCGTATAATAGGTACTCCATTTGCCCTGGCAGACCACATAAAGATAAAAAGCATGGTATGCCAGTTTGGCTGCCACAAAACACCCTGCCGCTGCCAGAGTCGTTTTCTTCTTCGGAAGCGGAATAACGTTCGCCCAGACCGCCATCACAAACATACTAAAAAGGATAACAGCTAACAGCCAGAAGCCAAAGTTGCTCCAGGCATAGACCCCCGTCTGGGTGTATTCCCAGTCAAATACCAGAAGAAGTGGCAGGATCAAGCCCCCCAAAGACAATGCAAGCTGATGCTTTTTCCCCTTCAGCCAGCTTAAGAGAAGTCCGTAAATTGGGACATATAACCAGTAATAATACCCTGTGTTCCAGCGATTGATCTGTGGCAGCACCCGCATAACCGCTGTCTGAACCGACTCCGGCACAATCCCCCCGGACACTCTTTGTACGATCGGCAGTGCTAAAAATACAACTGCGATCCATCCCGCCGCTTTCTGCAGCTTCATGTACGGAAAATGGGACACTACCACCAAAATTCCTACACTGACGATCAGATTCCCCCAAAATAATATCGTCACTGCAGATTTCGGCTCACCGATCAGCTCACTGAGCACTTCATAATAGTCCTTCTGCATGAAATAACTGAACACCGCACAGACTGCCACAATGAAAATGATTCCGGACAACGGGATCCGGATATTCTTCGGACGATGGATCTCATCCAGCTGTTTCCCCACTTCAACCGGATCGCCCATCTGTTCCACCGCATAACTCTCTGCCTCGTCCGGATCCATCCCCTTTGAGATCTGATACTCCGTCTCATCTTCAATATGATCAATATATTCCTGACTGACCACTTTGCGCACCGGCGCATAATGAAGCTGTTTTGTCAGTTCTTTTAAATATTCTTCCTTTTTCATCCCCATCTGTATCCCCCCTTGCCATGTTCTTCCCTCATTCAAGCGTAAGCTCCATCACATGCATGACTGCAGATGCATACTCTGACCACTCCTCCGTTTTCTTTTTCAACTGCTTTCGCCCCTCGGGGGTGATCCGGTAATAAATCCTCTTCTTCCCGGCAGCTTCCCCCTCATAAGAGGTGAGACATCCGCTTTTCTCCAGCGAATGCAGCAGCGGATACAACGTACCCACCTTAAGTTCAAACACATTGTCTGACTTCTGACGCAATTGATCGATCATCTCATATCCATACATATCTTTCTCCTCCAAAAGCCGTAACAAAAGCATCGCGTTGCTCCCTGATAACAAACTTTTCTCCATACAGATTCTCTCCTTTCTGAAATGTTTTCTGTCACGATCGTTACAAATTATAAACCTTTCCAAATAGTAATATCGACTATCGATATATAGATTATATATCGATAGTCGATATTAGTCAAGCATCTTTTTTATTTCCCTTTTATCTGCATTCCGTTATGCGCAAAAATGCATTGCAAGCCCAAAGCACGCCACTGACGGTCACTGCTTTACCTCACGTCTAAGATGTCCTCTGCCCGCAAACAGACACAAGCCATATACCAGAACCGCGGCAAGCAGGATCTGCCACCATGGCCAGATAAACAGGATTCCTCCGGTACCATCAAAGGCTCCTCCGTCCTGATTCATAATCCTTTCGACCATAAGCCAGCTCGCACCGTAACCTGCCAGCGCACCAATGATAATTCCTAGCAGACAGCTGATCCCTTTCTCCAGATAGATCATTTTCTGCATCTGCTTCAGCGACATTCCCGCCGCCCTCAGAAGCCAGAACTCTTTCCGGCGCATGGTAATATTTGCGGCGGTGATGTTGAATATCTGCAGCAGGCAGACGGCAAGAATAAATCCACCGACAGCGAGTCCCGTTTTCCGGACAAGCTCCAGAGAACGGTTTAAAACAACGTTGTCGTCCCCAAACTCCATATCCGCATAGCCGGTATCCCCCACCATCTGTCCAAGCTCATAGGAATTATTCTCCGATTCCTCGTTCCATTTCTTCACATAATCTGCAACATCCTTTTTCGATTTGCGGATGTCCCGGACAAATCCGATCCCCTTGCTGCACTTGCCGTACGGAAGCGTATCCAGCATACTCATTCCATATGGCATGCCCCATTTCATCATCGTCTGATCCGCCATGATCAGTCCGGCACCGATGCTGGAGCAGCCATCGATCAGAGCCGAATTATAAGGATCCTCCTTCACGATCGCCAGAATCGGAAAACGAATGACCTTGCCCGCATCGATCGCACATTGCTGCATGGCATATTTCATATTAAAGACGCTGTATCCGCCTCCAAACACAGGTGTATTTTCGTATTTTTCAACCGGATATCCCATTGTAGCAAGGTAAGCAGCTGCCTTTTTCCAATACGCCTTCGCCTTCTTCGTATCGCCGCTGTCCGGCTCTTTTCCCTCTTTTTTCTCCAGCTTTGTGAGCATTTTATCGAAATCCTTTGTCACCTTATGCTCCGCCTCAGGGCTAATCATTTCGATCGTGTCTCCCACTTTATAGTCCGTGACCCGGGTGTCCTCTGTCGTGGTATTTCCTTCGTCATCCTTCTTGTTATACTGATAATCACAAAGGATCACACCGTTTTGCTGAACCATTTTGCGGTAATCCAGTGTTCCATCCACAAGCCGGCTTTTCATCCCCTTCAGATGCTTTTCGTCATATCCGACATCCGAAAAGAAGATAAAAGATCCTTCTTCACGTTCGGGTATATGCGCCGCCACATCATTGTACATCGTAAACATGGAACCTGCCAGGAAGAGTCCCGATTTTCGGACACCGCTGCACCCTGCAATCGTCTTGTTGATCTCCTCTATTTTCTTTTCTGAACAGTCCCCATAGATCTGAACAACCTCCGAGTATTCCTGATGTGTTCCCTGTGTGCTGTTCTCCACCGTCGCATAGGTGCTCTCTATTCCGGAAAAAACCACCGAGAACAAAAACAAACTGACCGCCACGCCAATGCAAAGATAAATCTGACTGCCCGGATTCCGGGACATATTGCGCACGGCATACTCCCATTCTATGCCAAGAAGGCGACCAAGCCCGTGGCTTGTTCTATGCTTCTTCGGCTTTATTTTCTTTCCACTCCCTTTACGAATACCGTATTCTCCCCCTCGCAGGATTTCCTGAATGGAACTTCCTGCTGCCTGTCTCGCCGGCTCTAACAGTGCAAATAACGTCACACCGATACATAGCAGACAACTGTATACAACCGCAGAAGCATAGAAATGAAATTCCACCGGAACGTCCAGCATCAGGCAGTCATTGATCCAGCCCTGACATGCTTTCAAAATCCCAAAGCCAACACCTGTCCCTAAAATGGTACTGACCAGTGTCAGCAAAATTCCTTCCGTTCCGAGCATACAGTACAGTTGTCCCCTCGACATGCCGACACAGCGAAGCACGCCGTATTCCTTCATCCGCTCCAGCACCGGAAGCATCATGGTGTTACGGATCACAAGCATGGCAAAGGAAGCAAACAATGCTCCGATCAGGGCGATCAGAGCATTCCCCACCGCCTGATTCATGGAGTCGATATCATCCCCCTGTCCCAGGTGTGCCGCGATCTCTGCATCAATATAAACCCGATACCCGGTCGCTTCTTCCACCTTTTCCTTACAGCTCTTCAGATCACTCCGGTCTGCTGCCGCAAAGTAAAGCTCCATCGAAACTGTTTTATTCTTCCCCTGATATCCCCACTCATCACCGTCTGCACTGTCACTGTCCACATATATCTTGTCCAGGTATGTCTTGCGGACCTCCGGCAGTGCCTCGAGCTTTTTCTGCATTGACTTGTACTGCTCCGGCGTCCATTCTTCATCACCGTCAATGCTGTCTTTGTTCAGCGGCATCTCCGTGATCCAGAGCTCACAGCCATGATTATGCTTCATGGCAGTTTCATAACCGTAATTCATGATCGTCATACCCACTGTGATACTGCAAAAGCACAGGATGACAGCAATCGTGATCGCCATGATCGAATACAGTGTCTGCAGCCGGTGCTTATTGCGGTAACGTAAGGAAAGCGTGACATAATACCCCAGCCTATTCATGCGCATCCCTCCCATCCAATGCGGAAACATCAGCGGACAGCGCATGCTTCACCTTCGCATCAGAGATCACTACGCCATCCGATAATGTGATGACACGGTCTGCCATCGAAGCGATTGCCGGATCATGTGTGACAACGATCAATGTCAGGCAAAACTCCTCCACGGACCTTTTTAATAATGACATCACTTCCAGCCCGTTCTGGTGATCCAGATTACCGGTCGGCTCATCCGCCAGCAGCAGACTCGGACGGTTGGCAAGCGCTCTTCCGATCGCCACTCTCTGCTTCTGTCCTCCGGAAAGCTCCTCCGGCAGATGATACCGTCTGTCTGTAAGACCGAGAATTTTCAAAAGCTGCTCCAGATACTGCGGATCCATCCGCTTACCATCCAGTCTCACCGGCATCTGTATATTCTCCTCCACATTGAGCACCGGCACCAGATTGTACTCCTGAAATACAAAGCCGATCTTCCTGCGCCGGAACACGGAGCGCTTTGCTTCCCGCTGTCCCAGAACGCTCTCCCCCTCCAGAAAAACGCTTCCCTCCTGCGGCTCATCCATCGTGCCAAGCAGATGAAGCAGCGTGGATTTGCCGGAGCCGCTGGCTCCTGTGATTGCAACAAATTCCCCCTTCTCGACCGAAAAGCTCACATGATCCAGTGCGGTCAGTGTATTATCCTTTTTCCCGTAGATCCTTGTCAGATCCTTAACCTCCAAAAATGCCATACAATCCCCCTCCTCGAATACAATGCAAAAGCCTTGCATTTTGATTTTTCGTGCGCACAATATTTCTTACTCTCCCATCATAACATGACATTCTTACAATCCGGTGAATGTCTGTCTTACAATTTTGTCATTTTTCTCAGAAATGTGGGCTTCTTGAAAAACTAGAATTTTTAAAGGAACTACCTCCAAAAAAACTCTATTATTTTTTTTGCAAATATTATAGAATAGAAATGTACCAAAAAAAATATATATTATAGTTTAGTTTATAGTACATTCTTGCAGAGTGCAATTGCATACTTTTTATGTAAAATACAATTTATCATCAATTACCAGCATTATGAAATGAAAAGGAATGAATCGGAATGGAAACAATACAGATCAAAGCACCTCAAAACCCGGATGATGACTCGTTCACCTGGACTCGCTGCATCGAGACACCAAGCCCAACCGCCAAGAGTACATTTTTTTATGTGCAGGAGGCCGGCATGCTCAAAATGTCCGCAGAACAAGTCTCTAAACGTCAGAACATGCACTCCTATCTTATTGTATGTGTCCTGTCCGGAGAGGGTTATTTTACGTTTCGCGGGAAGCGTACCCATGCCTCTGCCGGTGCCTGTTTCTTCATTGACTGCATGGAACCCTACTCGCACGAAAGCTCCAGAGACTTCCCATGGCAGCTTATATGGGTGCATTTTAACGGAGCTACCTCAAAGCAATATTATCAATATTTCACAAAGAATTTTCCGAATTTATTCTATCCGGTCAGCATTGACAGGGTCGGAGATTTTCTTCGCAAGATCATATTAAACACGCAGCTTAAGACCTCTTACTACGAGGCTTCCAACTCCGGACTGATCGCATCGCTCCTCACCGAGATGATCACGATTCCGAAGACTTCACGGCGCAAGCGTGCTTCCCGCACCTCTATGGATGAGAAGCTGGACGAGATCCTGCATTATCTGCAGACCCACTTCACTGAGAACATCACGCTAGAAGATCTATCGGAGATGTTCTACATATCGAAGTATTATTTGAGCCGCGAGTTCAAGAAAAAGTACGGCGAGGGCATCAACTCCTGCATTAACCTGTTCCGGATCAACCAGGGCAAGGAGCTGCTCCGCTTCACAGACAAGTCCATTCATGAGATCAGCGAAATGTGCGGGATCCCGGATACCAATTACTTTATCAAGCTGTTCAAATCGGCGGAGAATATGACACCGTCCGAATACAGACAGAAATGGAAAGGATAATATTATACCGGGGGCTGTCAATCATTCCCGGGTATAGAAACGAGCTTGTGAAATAAATCCCAATTAAAAACACCCGAACCGGCAACTTATCGGTTCAGGTGTTTTTTTAACTTTTTTTAAAACGCTGCTTTACTGATACTGCACTGCGATCACCGTATCTGCTTTATCCGGTTTCTTTTCCGGCATCTTAATGATCACTTTCTTGCCGGTCGCATTATATTTTAATTTCTTTCCATTCTGTAATAAATATACTTTTTTGACCTTTTTTCCTGCATATTTCTTTGTCACAAGCTTCTGATCCTTCGGCCATTTCATCACATGTGCATAGATCACATTATCCTTTCGGGTGTATCTTCCCCAGGACGGCTTCTTTGCAAATGGCGTTCCGGAGGTTCCGTAAATACTGTCACCATATCGATTCATCCAGTTGCCAATGCCCTTCAGGATCTTCCTGCTGCCGGCGGTCATGGTTCCATCTCCCTTAGGACCTATATTGAGCAAATAATTGCCATCCTTGGATGCCACCTCGACCAGATCCTGAATCATATAGCGCACATTGTAATAGGATTTCTCACAGTCCTTTTTGTATCCCCAGGCGTTGTTCATCGTCTGGCAGGTTTCCCACGGTCTGGACAGTGCCTTTTCCGGAATGCTCTGCTCCGGACATTCAAAATCTCCAAGTCCAAAGCTTCTGCACACGCGTTCATTCACGATAATGTCCGATTTAAGGGACTTCATATACTGATACAGATCCTGTCCGTCCTGCTTTGTCCACCATTTCTTCAGGGTCGGATTGTCCTTCTTATAGGTCCAGTCTCCATCAAACCACATGATTTCCGGATCATAGGTATCAACCAGCTCCTTTAGCTGTGCTTTCATATCAGCAATATATGCGGTACGCGCCTCCCAGGATGCCATCTTCGTAAAATCTCCCTCCACCATCTGGGAAGAATGATTCCAGTCAATGATCGAATAATACAGGCCAAAATGGATCCCCGCCTGCTGACACGCATTTTTCAGTTCCATAATGATATCCCTGTTTGTTTTTCCAAACGGCGTATACTGCTGCAGGCTGTATATTTTCTGTCCGGTCGTATCGGTAAAGCTTGCAACCTTTGTATCCCACATCGCAAGACCTTCATGATGCTTCGCCGTAAATACCAGATACTTCATCCCCGCCTTTTTAGCATAGGATACGATCTCCTGCGCATCAAACTTCTCCGGATCAAACTTTGCAGAAATCGTCTTCTGATATGTTTCCTTGGAAATTCCTTCCGTCTGCATCGCCCATTCGCCGTGTCCGTAATAGGAGTACGATCCGAAATGGATAAACATTCCAAACTTGTCATCTGCCCACCACTTCATATTGTCCGGCACATTATAAGCATGAACCGTCGTGCCGCTCCCTGCCAGTCCTGTCAGGAGACAGAAAAGCAACAATAAGCTGAGCAATTTTCTTTTCCAATTAAATCCTATTTTCATCGTATATTTCCTTCCTTTCATACCATGCAACCGGGTGCAAACGATGTTTTGATTCCGATATTTTCCGCAGACTGCTTCATTACCATCTGCCTTTACTCTTTTACTATTGCATCATACCATATCAACCGGGCGCAATGTAACGTATTCTCTTGCGCAAAATCCGGCTGCCGAGAATTTCTCTCAGATTTCCGAACAAGAAGCATCATCCCCATATGTTTCATAAGAAGCTCCACTTCCCGTACCCATCCCTTTAATTTCAGATGAACAATGCCCAATATTGAAAAAAACGTTTAATTTTTTTCTTTAAGACATTCCACAGTATTCTTTTGGATCCTCTTTAAAAATACATATCCCACAAAACATGAAACTATTTCAGTGATTGGAAATGCCCACCAGATTAATGTAACGCCCATCTGGCCATTTCTGACAAATATCGAAAAAATTCTGGCCAGTGGCAGGATAATGACAAACTGTCTCAAAAGTGAAATAACCAGCGATTCCATACCACCGTCCAATGCCTGATAAATCCCCTGATAAGCAACATTAATTCCGGCAAACAGAAAGCTGACTGAGATTACCCTCATTGCTCCGATAAAATATTCTCTTGACTGTCCTGCATTAAACAGCATTGCAAACGCTCCGGGGAAAATCTCCGTAATTGCAATTCCCAGAATCATTAATGCAATGGTATAAATAAGTCCATATTTGATACCATCCTGAATTCTCTTTTTACTTCTCATTCCATAAGCAAATGCAATGATCGGAGTGATCGCATCTCGCAGACCAAAAGCAAGGAAGAGAACAAACTGCTGGACTTTATAGAACAATCCATAGGCTGTCTGTGCTGATGGATTGAACTTCAGGATCAGATTCATCACATAAACCATAATAGACATCAGAGCCTGCGCAATAATTGCCGGAAGTCCGATTGCATAGATTTCTTTTATAACACCAGCATTCGGTTTCATGTATTTCGGTCCATGCCCGAATTCCCTGTTCAGTTTCATATGAAAAATAAGCAGTAATACAGCAGAAGCAACCTGACCAATTACAGTTGCGTAAGCTGCACCTTTCACTCCCATTTCAGGGCAAGGTCCAATACCGTAGATCATGATCGGATCGAGAATGATATTTACAACGGCACCAACCACCTGTCCGATTGTAGAATAAAGAGAACGACCTGTTGCCTGTAATAGCTTTTCAAATAAAGAAAAGAAAATAATACCAAAAGAAATCACACAGCATATCCGCAGATAACTGACTCCCATTTCAAGTACTTCTGCATCAACTGTCTGTGATGAAATATATGCTTTCACTCCAAAAATACCAAACAGTAAGCAGACCACGTAAATGATCACACCCAGGAACAGACTGTTTCCTGCTACCTTTGCAGCCTTTTCCCTGTTTCCCTGTCCAAGTGTCCTTGCAAGAAGTGCATTGGTTCCTACACCTGTTCCGATTCCTGCCGCTACCATAAGCATCTGAACCGGAAATACCAAAGTCAATGCATTTAATGCGGCCTCACTGCCCACTCTCATATTTCCTACAAACGCACTGTCTACAATGTTATAGACCGCCTGCAATGCCATGGATAAGATCATAGGGATTCCCATCTGGATCATCAGCTTATTCACCGGCATATCCTTCATTTTGTTGCTTTCCGCCATTTTGTTTTAACTCCTCTCTTTTCCGCACAAAAAAAGTGCGCACCTTGTCTTATAAGCTGGACTTACGCTGACAGGCTACACACTTTTTTCATAGCAAATATTCTATTTAACAAAAGAAAAATGAGTAGCATGAAACTGGATTTACGCTCATCTGCTACTCGTTCATTATCATTATATTTCCTGTTTTTTTAAAAGTCAAACAAAATATTTTTTATAATGCATATCAATCTATTTTATTTTGATTGATGTAATCAATAATCGTTTTACAGATTTCCTGTTTTGGCTTTTCAAGTGCAACTCCCAGTTCCATATATAACAGATTTTCTGCTATCTGGAAATACCTTGCATCTGTAGCAGTACACTTTTTCCCCTGTGCAAGTCTTTTCTGCTTCCGCTGATAAATCATTTTTATAATAGCAACTAATGCCTCAGGGTTATTTGCTCTTACTGCTTCTTTATAATTTTACTTGTTGTGCTAGATAAAATAAAATATAAAGAAACTTCAACAAAATATGCTATC
>OGHW01002230.1_pt1 | contig 12335 bp, 10 predicted proteins | sample 1571641 | NCBI WGS metagenome assembly OGHW01 (sample SAMEA2582066, study PRJEB24529) | metagenome | biome: Human gut stool | place: China | collected 2011 | reverse complement strand
CCGGCACCGCCATTGCCCTGATGATCGAAAACCAGAACACCCGCAGCGGCGACTACGCCAAGACCGCCGATCTTCTGCGCCCCGGCCACGCGGACTTTACCGCCTACGCCAAGTACCACGGCTTTCAGGACGCCCGGGGCGGCGGGCACTTTTCCGGCCGGGTGACTGCCGCCCTCGTGGCAGGCGGCAGCATCGTGCTTGCCGCATTGCAGCGGGCGGGCATTGATATCACCACCCACATCGCCCGGTGCGCGGGGCTCGCAGATACCCCCTTTGCACTGGACGACCCCGCCGCCCTTGCGGCACAGGTGGAGACGCTTGCCAGTAAGACCGAGGGCTTTGCGGTGTTGGACGCCGCCGTGGAGGAGCCCATGAAAGCCGCCATCCGCGCCGCCGGTGCCGAGGGCGACAGCGTGGGCGGCGTGCTGGAAACTGCCATTCTCGGCCTGCCCGCCGGCATCGGCGAGCCTTACTTTGACAGCGTGGAGAGCGAGATCGCCCACCTTGCCTTTTCCATCCCGGCGGTCAAGGGCATCGAGTTCGGCACCGGCTTCGGTTTTGCCGGGCTGCGCGGCTCGGAAGCGAACGACGCCTTCCGCATGACGGCAGAGGGCGCGGTGGTCACCGCCACCAACCACAACGCGGGCATCAACGGCGGCATCGCCAACGGTATGCCGGTGGTGTTCCGCACCGCCGTCAAGCCCACCCCCAGCATCTACAAGCAGCAGGATACGGTGGACTACATCGCAAAAAAGGACGCACAACTGTCCATTCAGGGGCGGCACGACCCCTGCATCGTACCCCGGGCCGCCATCGTGCAGACCTGCGCCGCCGCCCTTGCGGTGGGTGATCTGCTCACCGCCCGGTACGGTGCCCGGTGGATGACCGACCCCACCGGCTACCGGAAGGAGGACTGAGATGGAATACGGACTGATCGGCGGCAAGCTGGGACACTCCTACTCCAAGACCATCCATGAACTGCTCTGCGGGTACAGCTACGAGCTGTGCCCCCTGCCCACCGAGGCAGACGCCCGCGCCTTTTTGCAGCGGCGGCAGTTCAAGGCCATTAACGTGACCATCCCCTATAAAAAGCTGGTGATGGAGTATTGTTCCTTCATCGACCCCCGCGCCCGCGCCATCGGCGCGGTGAACACGGTGGTGAATAAAAACGGCCTGCTCTACGGCTACAACACCGATTATCTGGGCTTTGCCCACCTGTGCGAAGCCCACGGCGTGGAGCTTGCGGGCAAGACTGTGCTCATTTTGGGCACCGGCGGTACCCACAACACCACCCGCGCGGTGGCGCTGGATAAGGGCGCTGCCAAGGTGCTGACGGTCAGCCGCACCCCCGACCCGGAAAAGGGCGAGCTGAGCTACGCCGAAGCCGTGCGCAGCGGCGCACAGGTGGTGTTCAACACCACCCCCGCCGGGATGTACCCCAATGTGGGCGTGTGCAGTCTGGACGTCGCCGCCATGCCCGGGCTGGAAGCCGTGGTGGACGTGGTTTATAACCCCAACAAGACCGAACTCATTCTCCGCGCCGAGGACGCCGGTGTGCCGGTGGCCGTAGGCGGGCTGGAGATGCTGGTGGCACAGGCGGTGTATGCCGCCGAATACTTCCTTGGCCGCAAGTTCGAGGACGCCCCGGGCGAGGTGCGGCGCATTACCGCTGCGCTGCGCCGCGAGACGCTGAACATCGCCCTTGTGGGAATGCCCTCCTGCGGCAAATCCACCCTTGGCCGCCTGCTGGCAAAGCAGCTGGGCAGACCGCTTGTGGATCTGGATGAGGAGATCGTCAAGGCAGACGGGCGCAGCATCCCGGATATCTTTGCCGCCGAGGGCGAAGAGGGCTTCCGGGCAAAGGAAGCTGCGCAGATCGCCCGTTTCGGCAAGGAAAAAGGGCTTGTGCTCTCCTGCGGCGGCGGCGCGGTGAAGCGGACAGAGAATGTCCGCGCCCTGCGCCAGAACGGCGTGGTACTGTTCATCGACCGGCCGGTGGAAGCGCTGGCTGTGGGCGGCAACCGTCCGCTTTCTTCCAGCGCCGAGGCGCTGCGCACCATGGAAGCCCAGCGCCGCCCGCTGTACCTTGCCGCCGCAGATGCGGTGATTTCTAACACCGGCGCGCTGGCCGAGACGCTGGCAGCTGCACAGGAGGCACTGGATGAAATTTTTGATTCTTAACGGGCCAAACATCAATCTGGCGCGCTGGTCTGAGCCCGGCGTGCCGGGCGAGGTGGACTACACCGGCCTGATGGACTATGTGCAGGCGGGCTGCGACCAGCTTGGCATTGAAACGGATATCTGCCAGTCCAACCACGAGGGCGATTTGATCGACGAGATCCAGTCTGCCCCCGGGCGGGTAGATGGCATTGTGCTGAACCCGGGCGGCTACGCCCATTACAGTGTAGCCATTCTGGACGCACTGCGGCTGTGCAACGTGCCCGCCGTAGAGGTGATGCTGGACACCCCGGACGAGCGCGAGCCCTTCCGCAAAACGGACGTGGTGTCCTTTGGCTGTCAGGGGCATTTTATCGGCGAAGGCCCGCAGGGCTACCTGCACGCCTGCATCTGGCTGGCGCAGCTGCTGCGCACCGACGGCTCCAGTAAGGCGCATATCGTGATGTAAAACAAACAGGAAAGGAACGACCTCCCATGATCATCTCCACCAAAAAAGGCACTCCCAAAGAGGAGCTGGAAAAGATCGTTGACAAATTCGAAAATCAGGGTCTGGACGTGACCCTGATCACCGGCAAGGACTACAACGTGTTCGGTCTGGTGGGCGATACCACCAAGATCGACGAGCGGGACGTGCTGGCAAACCCGTGGATCGACAACGTTACCCGCGTGTCTGCGCCCTATAAGCGCGCAAACCGCCTGTTCCACCCCGCAGACTCGGTCATCGACTGCGGCGGCGTGAAGATCGGCAGCAAGGAAAAAATCGCCGTCATGGCAGGCCCCTGCAGCATCGAAAACGCCGAGCAGGCTCTGCGCATCGCGCAGGGGGTCAAGGCGGGCGGCGCGGCGCTGTTCCGCGGCGGCGCCTACAAGCCCCGCACTTCTCCCTATGCTTTTCAGGGTCTGGAGACCGAGGGCATTCTGGATATGGTAAAGGCCCGCGAAGCCACCGGCCTGCCCATCGTCTCCGAGCTGATGAGCGAGGACCGCATCCCGGAGTTTGAGGAGTATGTGGACGTGGTGCAGATCGGCGCACGCAATATGCAGAACTTCCAGCTGCTCAAGGCCGTAGGCAAAATGCACAAGCCCGTGCTGCTCAAGCGCGGTCTGTGCAACACCATCGAGGAGTGGATCATGAGCGCCGAGTACATCATGGCCGGCGGCAACGAGCAGGTCATCTTCTGCGAGCGCGGCATCCGCACCTTTGAAAAATACACCCGCAATACGCTGGATCTTTCCGCTGTGCCCATCATCCACGAAAAGACCCATCTGCCCATCGTGGTAGACCCCAGCCACGCCACCGGCAAGGCCAATCTGGTAGAGCCGATGATGATCGCCGCCGTAGCCGCCGGTGCGGACGGTCTGGAGGTAGAGGTGCACTACGACCCCCAGCACGCATGGAGCGACGGCGCACAGTGCCTGACCCCGGACGCCTTTGCACAGGCCATGGCAAAGTGCCGTCAGGTGGCTTGGGCCATCGGCCGGGAGATGTAAACCGTTTACCCCCTCAGGCGCTGGCGCGCCAGCTCCCCCAAGGGGACGCCTGAAGCGCTGCCCGGGGAAAATTGCAAAAGGATAACACCGCTATGCTTGTAACCATCAGACCTTCCCCCTGCGGCATCGGGGGCGTGATCGCCGCGCCGCCCAGCAAAAGCATGGCGCACCGCGCCGTGCTGTGCGCCGCGCTGGCTGTGGGGCGCTCTCACATCACTCATCTGGAATTCAGCAAGGACATCTCTGCCACCCTGTCCGCTGCCGCGCAGCTGTGCGCCGCCGTGGACACCGGCGCAGACGATGCCACTGTGCAGGGGCTTGGGCATTTTCTGCCCCTGACCGCCCCGGTGGACTGCTGCGAAAGCGGCAGCACCCTGCGGTTTTTGATCCCCATTGCCAGCCTGACCGGCCAGCCGGTCACCTTTACCGGACGCGGACGGCTGATGGAGCGCCCGCAATCCGTATACGAAGCGTTATATCGTGAGCAGAATCTACGGTTTGAGCAGTCCTCCGCCGGGCTGACCGTGGAAGGTGCGCTGACCCCCGGAGACTACCGGCTGGCGGGCAACGTGTCCAGCCAGTTTATCAGCGGGCTGCTGTTCGCGCTGCCGTTGCTGCCCGGGGACAGCCAGCTGCACCTTATTCCCCCGGTGGAGAGCCGCAGCTACATCGACATGACCCGCGCCGTGCAAGCCACCTTTGGGGTGCACAGCCGCTGGCTGGACGAAACTACCCTGCTGCTGCCGGGCGGGCAGCAGTACCACCCCTGCGACTACAACGTGGAGGGCGATTACAGTCAGGCCGCTTTCCCGGCAGTGCTGGGCGCGGTGTGCGGCGGGGTGACCATCACCGGCCTTGCGCCGGACACCCTGCAGGGCGATGCCGCTATTCTGGACATCCTGCGCCGGTGCGGCGCGGTGTTCACCCGCACGGGCGACAGCGTCACCTTTGCAAAAGCACCCCTGCACGGGGTGGATATCGACCTTGCGGACTGCCCCGACCTTGGCCCCGTGCTGATGGTGCTGGGTCTGCTGTGCAAGGGCACCACCGTCATCCGCAACGCCGAGCGGCTGCGGCTGAAGGAGAGCGACCGCATCGCGGCCATGGAAGCCGAGCTGCGCGCCTGCGGCGGTGTGCTGGAAAGCGACGGCGGCACCATCACGGTGCACGGCTGTGCGGAGCGTCTGCACGCCCCTGCCGCGCCCCTGCACGGCCACAACGACCACCGGGTTGTCATGAGCCTTGCGGTGCTGGCTGCTGCCGCCGGGCTGCCCCTGACCGTGGACGACGCCGAAGCCATCCAGAAGAGCTGGCCCGGCTTTTTTGCAGATGCAGCGCCGCTTGGCGTGGAGGTAGAAGATGCTTGATAAAACAAAACGTTATCTCGTAGTGGGTCTGGGTCTGCTGGGCGGCAAGTACGCGCTGGAGCTGACCCGCGCAGGCTTCCATGTGGACGGCATCAACCGCAGCGAGGGACATTTGCAGTACGCGCTGGAGCACGGCTATATCGCCGGCGGTAAGACCCACGATTTTGAGGATCTTGTCCGGCAGGCCGACCATATCATCTTTGGCCTGTACCCCACCGCGCTGCTGGACTGGTTTGGCACCTACGGCCATCTGCTCAAGCCCGGGTGTATCTTTACGGATGTTTCCGGCGTCAAGACCGGCCTTGTGGAGCCGGTGCAGGCACTGTGCCCGACAGGGGTGGAGTTCATTGCCAGCCACCCCATGGCAGGCCGCGAAACTTCCAGCGTGGAGCACGCCGCCGAGGTGAATTTTGCCCCGGCAAACTTCATTATCACCCCCACCGAAAAGAACACCCCGGCGGGCATCCAGTGGGCAAAGGAACTGGCCGAGGTGCTGGGCTTCAAGCATATCTGCACCCTGACCGTGCAGGAGCACGACCGGATGATCGGCTATGTCAGCCAGCTGTGCCACGCCATTGCCGTAAGCCTGATGTGCGCCAACGACAACTCCTCGCTGTGCGAGTACACCGGCGACTCCTTCCGCGACCTGACCCGCATTGCACGCATCAACGACAAAATGTGGGCAGAGCTGTTTTTGTGGAACAAGCAGAACCTGATCAGCGAGATCGACCAGTTCGATTCCGCTTTGCAGGAGATGCGCGCCGCCCTTGTAGCGGACGACCGGGACAAGCTGGAACAGATGTTCCGCCTTTCCACCCAGCGCCGCGCCGCCTTTGACAAAAAGCTGCCGGAATAAACCGTGACGGAGGTATTGCCCCATGCCCAAGCAGGAAGGACAGAAATCCAAGCTGGTAACACTGCTGCGCATCCTTGAGCAGCGCACCGACGAGAACCACCGCCTGAACGTGCCCCAGCTGGTGCAGCTGCTGGAAAATCAGGGCATTCTGGCCGAGCGCAAGAGCATTTACAGCGACATTGACACCCTGCGCAGTCTGGGCTACGACATCCAGCTGCAACGGGGGCGCGGCGGCGGGTACTGGATGGCCAGCCGTGCGTTCGAGCTTTCGGAGCTGAAGCTGCTGGTGGATGCGGTACAGTCCAGCAGTGTCATCTCGGCGCGCACCAGCAAGCGCATCATCCACAAGCTGGAGGCCCTCTGCTCCGACTATGAGGGCACCCAGTTGCAGCGTCAGGTGTATGTGGACGGCCGCCCCAAGACCGACAGCCAGACCCTTTTGTACAGCATCGACGCGCTGCACACCGCCATCAACCGGGGGTGTCTGGTGCAGTTCCGCTACAAGGGCAGCAGCGCCGTGCGCACCGTAAGCCCGTGGCAGCTGGCATGGGAAAACGGCTGCTATTACCTGATCGCCTACCAGGACGAAAAAGCACCCCCGGTGCGCCACTACCGGGTGGACCGGATGGCCGGGGTGCTGGTGCTGGACGAGCCGCGCCGGGGCAAAGAGTTCTTCCGCACCTTCGACCTGCCCGCCTACCTGCGCAAGCACTTCAATATGTTCGGCGGCACCGAGTACCGGGTCACCCTGCGGTGTGCTGCCGACCTTGAGCCGGTCATGCGGGAGCGCTTTGGCCGGGAACCGGTGTTCTGCCCGGAGGACGCGGAGCACTTCCACTTTGACGTGCCCATCTGTGTCAGCCAGCAGTTTTTCGGCTGGGTGTGCGGCTTTGGCGGCAAGGTAGAGGTCACCGCCCCCGCCGCCGTCCGCGCTCAGCTGCACGAGATGGTGCAGAGCCTTGCGGAGCAGCACGCATAAAACGATTTGAAATGGCTTCCGCTGCGCTCTAGCCATTTTCAGCGGAAAAATATTTTTGATTTCGGGGTTCAGGAAAGTCTGCGGACTTTCCTGAACCCCTTTTTTCACAGGGGTCGTGAAGAAAAACGGCATCTGCCAGTTATAGCCTCTCCCGTAAAAAAGCTGCTCGGGAAAATCCGCAGATTTTCCCGAGCAGCAAATATAAAATATAATTCCTTGAATTATGCGCAGAGCAAAGCGGAGCGCATTCTAAATCGTCCCGGCGCAAGGGCGCTTATTCCTCAAATTCCAGATCGCTGGGCTGGATGAGGTCAAGGGGAGCGGCGGGCTCGGCGATAAGGCGGCGGCTCTGGTTGAAGATGGCCTTTTCCAGCGTGTTGCGCGCCAGACGGCCATTGCCGGCGGTGCGGCTGTCCAGCGCCTGACGGCGCTTATAGTAGCCCAGCAGCGGGAAGGTGCAGCTCTCGGCAAGACGGTAGCCCTTGCCCTTTGCCAGCACGGCGGTGATGTCCAGCAGCTCGTCTGCGGTGTAGTCCGGGAACTCGATTTTATTGGGAAAGCGGCTGGCAAGGCCGCTGTTGGCGGTGAGGAACATCTCCATCTCCTTGGTGTAGCCCGCAAGGATGACCACCAGCTCGTCCCGGTGATCCTCCATGCCCTTTACAAGGGTGTCGATGGCTTCCTGCCCAAAGCTGTCCTGCTGGCCGCGGTACAGGCTGTACGCCTCGTCAATGAACAAAACGCCCCCCAGTGCGCTCTCGATGACGCTGTTGGTCAGCGGGGCGGTGTGACCGGTGTAGCGCCCCACAAGGTCGGCGCGGGTCACCTCCACCAGCTGCCCGCCCTTGAGTGCACCGATGGCCTTGAGGTACTTTGCCACCAGCCGGGCAATGGTGGTCTTGCCGGTGCCGGGGTTGCCGGTAAAGATCATGTGCATGGACAGGCTTGCGGTCTTGAAGCCCGCCGCTGCGCGGCGCTGCTGCACCTGTAAATTGTCTGCCAGACCGAACACATACTCCTTGACCGGGGCAAGCCCCACCAGCGCATCCAGCTCGGCGCGGATCTGCTCCACCGCGCCGGTGTAGGCCGCCGGAAGCAGGCTGAACAGGTCTGCCGGGGCGGCACCGTTCAGCGCAAATTGCAGCCCCTCGGGCGCGGCGGTCAACGCCACCGTGCCGGACAGTTTTGCATCGGTCTGTAAGCAGTACTCGCTCAGAGCCCGGAAGATCCGCTCGCAGCAGTCTGCCAGCCCCTCTGCGCCCTTTTCCTTGGAACACTGCGCCGCCACATAGTCCCGCACCTCTGCCCCGGCGGCGAGGGTCAGGCCAAGGCGGCTGTGCACCCGCTGCGCCAGCGCGTTCAGCTGCTGCGCCGCCAGCGCAGCCAATGCTTCCGGGGTAAAGGGGGCGGTCTGGCACACATCCCCTACCGCCGCCACAAAGGACGCGCCGAATTTATCCGCCAGCGCCTCCCGTCCCTTGCGGGAGAAGAAGATCAGGTACTTGCCGCAGGGGTCGATGCGGCTCACTGCGCCGGGGGCAAGCGCTGTACCGGCTTCCACCAGAATGCCCTCTTTGTTCACCAGATACCGGCTGGACAGGGGCGCACTGCCCTTGACCGCAAGGTCGGAGAGGATGCGCAAAAAGCCGGGGTGGCAGCTCTCGTAGTGCTCGAACACCACGATCTCGCCCGGGGCGTGCAGGGCGGCGTAAAGGTCCTGCAAAAACAGCTTTTCCGCGCCGGGGTCGGGATAGAGCGCCAAGTCCATCACTGCCATCCGGTCGCTCTGCAAAAGCCCCCGCGCCGCCATGATGCGGGCGGTCTCAGCCAGTGCAAAGTGCCGCCCCGTGCCCGGTGCACCCCACAGCAGGATCACATTGCGGGCGGCTGCGCCCTCGGTGCCCAGCACAAAGGGGCGGCGCATGGCCCGCACCACGCTATCTACAAAGGCGTCCTGCCCGAGGACGGTCTTTTTCACCTCGGCAGCAAGGCCTTCAAAGCTGCCCAGCTGCTCCGGTTTTGTGTCTGCTGTGCCCTTAGCCAGCAGACCGTCCGCTTCCATGTCCCGCAGCATCTGGCGGCTGTTCTCCAGCGCCGTCTGCACCCCTGCATCCTGCGCTTTCAGCCGGGCATTCTGCTGTTTCAGCAATTCGTCCAGCTGCTTTTGCTGTTCCAGCAGCGCCGCGTTCAGGTCCGGCAGGCCGCTGCCCGCCGGTTTTTCGGGCTGCGGCTTTTCCGGCTGCGGCTGCGCGCCGCCGAACTTCAGTTTGCCGCCCGCGCCGAACACGCCGTTCATCAAGCTTTCCCAATCATCGGTGTATGCCATGGTGCTGCCCTCCATCGGTGTTTTTTCTTCCAGTATAGTGAACTGCGCAGCATTTTGCAAGCGCAAAAAAAGCTCCCCCTTTCGGGGGAGCTGATATCCGCGTCTATGCGGGGATCATGCTGTTTTCTCAGCCCTTGCAGCCCTGCTCTTCCCAGTCGCCGAAATCGTTGGCATCGGCGATCTTAGTGACGTCGATCTTGCCGTTCTCATCCTTGGGGGCAACGGCGGGGCCGGCCTCTACGGGGTTGGCGTTCGGAGCTTCGGGGTCGTACACAGGGCGCTCTTCGGCGGTCTCCGGCTGGGTCTGGGGTGCGTCCTCGGCAGGGGCGGGAGCCTCCGGTGCGGCTTCTTCGGCAGCTTCTGCGGCGGCATCGGCAGCCTTTGCTTCTTCCTTGGCCTCGGCCTCTTCGTAGGCTTCGGCGGTCTTTTCGGCCTCCTCGGCGTCCTTTTCGGCGTCCTCCGGGAACTCGACCTCCTCCACATGGAGCGGGTCTTTCTGGTTCAGGATCTTGTCCAGCACCACGATGGCAGCGCCGGTGACGGCCACGGCAGCAGCCGTGCCAAGAATACGGAACAGAGTTTTCATACCAGAACCTCCTTGTTATAAAGAAACGTTAAGAGAACGTTACGACCTCTTCCAGGGGCTTTTCGGCGGGCTCCACCGACACGGCGGTCAGCACCGGGCCCTTGCCCCGGTAGATGTTGTGGAATTTGTACCCCACCTTGGCGGTCACCCGCACCCATGCGCGCTGCTCCAGCGCCTTGTAGCCATCGTAGCTGCAGGGGAAGCCCACAAACTGGATGTCCTGCACGCAGCAGGTCATGGCAAAGCGGCCGGGCACAAAGCTGTTTTTGCCGGCGCGGTTGGTCTGGCAGACCTGTGCCAGAAAACGCACTGTCTTGCCGGTGTACTTCTGGGGCTCGTCCTGACAATCCATGTACCAGATGCCGAAATCGTCATCCGGGATGTCGATGGGGTCGGCGTTGATATCAAAGGGCAGCGGGTCGGGGATATCATCGTAGGCTACGCTGCCGTCCTTGAACTCGTAGGCGATATCGCACTTGCGGGAGGCCTGCCGCACCAGCTTGTGCAGCTCCTGCCGGGCGTCATCGTTGTTCACGGCTTCGGCGCGGTTGAATACGATCAGCTCGCTGCGGGCGATCTTGTCCAGCATCAGGCTGCGCATAGAGTTGTCGCGGGCGTAGGTCAGGGCGGTGGTGCCGTCGGCAGTGGCGATGCACTGGTACACCAGCCAGTTTTCGGGCAGTGCCTCGGCCAAGTCCTGCAGCAGCCACATTCCGTTGTACTCGATGACCACGCGGCCTGCGTCTGCTTCCTTGCCCAGCTTTGCAAGGTTCTGGGGGTTCAGCTCAGACTTATCCTCCAATACCTTCACGGTCACGCCGGGGAAGGCGAACTTCTTCTCGTTGTACTCCTCTTCACCCTCCTCGCAGATCAGCAGCAGGGTCTTGTCGCCGGAGTCGAAATTGGGGTCTTCAAAGGTCTCCTGAATAAACTTGGTCTTGCCGCTTTCCAGAAAGCCCACAAACAGGTAGACCGGGATCTCTTTTGCCATAATAAATGGTTGCTCCTTTTATCAATGATAGGCGCCCCCTTGGGGGAGCTGGCAATGCCGTCAGGCATTGACTGAAGGGGTCAGCAGCCGAACAGCTGGGCGATGGCAGTCTCGTTCAGCTTGGAGCCGATGACCACCAGCTTGCCGCCCACATCTGCGCTGCGGCTGCGCACTTCCCACTCGCCGGGCACATAGTCGAACTCCAGCCAGCCGTCTGCGCCGCCGTCCACGATGCCCTTGCTGCGCAGGATCATGCCGTAATTGCCGGTATCCAGCTCGGTGAGGGCGTGCTCCACCTCAGCCTTGGTGAACTTGCGGGCCGTCTCCACGCCCCAGCTGGTGAACACTTCATCGGCGTGGTGGTCGTGATGATGATGACCGCAGCAGCAATGACCGTCATGATCGTGATGATGCTCATGCTCCTCGTGATCATGATGATGCTCGTGCTCGTCATCATCTTCATCATGATCGTGGTGGTGGCCGCAGCAGCAATGGTCATCATGGTCATGTTCATCATGGTCATGGTGATGATGCTCATGCTCATCCTCATCATCGTCATCGTCGTCATGGTCATGATGATGGCCGCAGCTGCACACACCGTTCTCATGGTCGTGATGATGGTGATGCTCGTGCTCTTCTTCCTCGTCCTCGTGGGCGTGCTCCTCGTTGGCCTTGGCAGCCATGGCGATCAGCTCGGCCTTGAAGTCGTCCTTGGTGGACATGGCTTTCAAGATCTGCTCACCGGTCAGGTGATCCCATGCGGTAGTCACGATGGTGGCGGTGGGGTTCTTTTCCCGCAGCATTGCCACGGCAGCGGCGATCTTTTCCTCGCTGGCGGTCTGGGTGCGGCTGAGCAGGATGCAGCTTGCATGGCTGATCTGGTCATCGTAGAACTCGCCGAAGTTCTTCATATACATCTTGACCTTGTTCACATCGGCCACGGTGACAAAGCTGTTCAGCTGCACGTCCAGATGCTCTGCCACGCCCTCCACGGCGCGGGTCACATCGCTCAGCTTGCCAACGCCCGAGGGCTCGATGACGATACGGTCGGGGTGGTACTGTTCCACCACCTGCTGCAGAGCGGTGCGGAAATCGCCCACCAGAGAGCAGCAGATGCAGCCTGCGTTCAGCTCGTTGATCTGGATGCCGCTTTCCTTCAGGAAGCCGCCGTCAATGCCGATCTCGCCGAACTCGTTCTCGATCAGCACCACCTGCTGGCCTGCAAAGGCCTCGGTGATCAGCTTTTTGATCAGAGTGGTTTTGCCGGCGCCAAGGAAGCCGGAGAAGATATCGATTTTAGTCATGTTCCAAATGCCTCTTTCTTTTTATCGCAATATTCGCAATTGTTAGCGCAAAGGGCCGCAGAGTGCTGACCCATAAAAATACTACACCTCTATTATAACAAGGCTGTCAATGGGAAACCGGCCTTTTTCAAGAAAAATTTGTAACTTTTTTTGCAAATTGACGGCGTTTTACCCCCTCAGGCACGGCTTTGCCGTGCCAGATTCCCCCTTTTGTCGCTACGCGACATCTTCCCCCGGCCGGGGGAAGTCAGCCCTCA
>OGHW01002227.1_pt1 | contig 12359 bp, 8 predicted proteins | sample 1571641 | NCBI WGS metagenome assembly OGHW01 (sample SAMEA2582066, study PRJEB24529) | metagenome | biome: Human gut stool | place: China | collected 2011 | reverse complement strand
AAAAGATAACGGAATGATTAAGATTATCACGGGAATCAGGAGATGCGGCAAATCATTTCTGTTATTTGTGTTGTTTAAGAAATACTTATTGGAAAGTGGTGTAGATAATGACCACATTATTGAGATTGCTTTAGATGGCATTGAAAATGAGGAGTTGAGAGATCCAAAGAAGTGTTATCAGCATATTAAAGATATAATGAATGATGATCAGAAATATTATCTGCTCTTGGATGAAGTACAGTTTATGCCACGATTTGAAGAAGTGTTGAACAGTTTGCTTCGTATCAGTAACATTGATGTGTATGTAACTGGCAGTAATTCTAAATTTTTATCCAGCGACATTGTAACTGAATTTAGAGGCAGAGGAGATGAAATCAGAATTTATCCGTTGTCCTTTGCAGAGTTCTATGCGGCTTTTAACGGAGATTATGATGATGCGTGGGAGGAATATATGATATATGGTGGTTTACCGCAAGTGGCACAATTCTCTGCGGAACGCCAGAAAACGGAGTATCTTAAAAATATTTTTACCAATGTTTATATCAAGGATGTAGTAGAGCGAAACAGGATTCAAAATGTTGATGAAATCGGAACTTTGGTAGATATACTGGCGTCTGTCATTGGAGCTTCTACCAACCCAACTAAAATATCAAACACCTTTAAAAGTGAACGAGGAATCAATTATAGCAATAAAACTATATCTAACCATATTGATTATTTGGCAGAGGCATTTTTGATTTCTAAAGCGAACCGGTATGATATTAAGGGCAGAAAATATATAGGAGCCAATCTGAAATACTATTTTTCGGATGTTGGACTTAGAAATGCAAGACTGAATTTTAGACAGCAGGAGCCGACTCATATTATGGAAAATATTGTTTATAATGAGCTGCTTGTGCGTGGTTACAATGTGGATGTTGGAATTGTGGATGTATTTGCAAAAAATAGTGAAGGAAAGAGAGTGCATAAGCAGTTAGAAGTTGATTTTGTAGTAAATCAGGGCAGTCAGAGATATTACATTCAGGTCGCTTATGATATGACTACAGAGGAAAAGCAAACACAGGAACTTAATTCGTTTCGAAATATTCCGGATTCATTTAAGAAGATTGTTATAGTGAATGGAACGAAAAAGCCATGGAGAAATGAAGAAGGATTCGTATTCATGGGCATGAAATATTTTCTGCTCAATGCAGATAGTTTGGAGTTTTAGTGTGGCAAATTGGAGGTTAAGATGAGACTGGTTTTAGGTGGAATAGCACAGGGAAAACGCGATTATGTAAAAACTGCATATCAGATTTCAGAGAACGACATTTTTTCCGGTGAACAAACAGAACTTGAGCAGTTAAGCGGTGTAGTGGCGGTAGATCAGTTCCATCTGTGGGTCAAAAGAAAAATAAAAGAAGGCGCAGATGTACCGGAACTCACAGAAATATTTATAAAGCAGAATCCGGACTGTATCGTGATCTGTGATGAAGTCGGATGTGGTGTAGTACCGGTCGAAAAAGAGGAAAGAGAGTACCGGGAGCAGGTCGGAAGAATGCAGATCATTCTGGCAAAAGCCTCGGAGAGTGTGGAGCGAGTGATATGCGGAATAGCGCAGAAAATCAAATAGGAATGGTTTTTATCCGGCACGGAGAAACAGATTCAAACCGCAGAAAAAGTTATCTTGGCTGGACGGATGAGCCGCTTTCTGTGGAAGGACGTGAAGTGATTGCACAGAACAGAAAAAAATATCCGGATGCGGATTTTATTTTTACAAGTCCGATGTTAAGGTGCAGACAGACAAAAGAGATTATATATGGCAATCAGTCCTGCCAGATCATAGAAAAATGGAAAGAGATGAATTTTGGCAGTTTTGAAGGGAAAACTTATCTCGAATTAAATGGAAATAAAGATTATCAGAGATGGATCGACAGCGGTGGAACACTGCCCTTTCCGGATGGGGAGAGCCGGGAAGAATTTATCCTGCGGTGCAGAGCCGGGCTCATGGATTGCCTGACCAGATTGACAGAAAAAAAGAGCGATACCTTTCGTTCGGAAGATCAGAGTAAAAGGATAAATAAGATCTGTTTTATAGAGCAGGAAAATGAGCTGAAAAAAGCATCGCAGCCAAAAAAAGTACAGGGAAAAGTTGTCTGCGTCGTACATGGCGGCACGATCATGGCATTATTTGACAGCTATGGAAAGGGTTCCTATTTCGATTATCAGTGCAGGTGCGGACAGGGGTATGAATGTACATTGTCTTATACCACGGATGAAAATGGAGCAGTGGATGAGACTTCGATTTTTATAACAGATGAAAAATTAATTTTGGGAGAGTAACGATATGTATTACCATATGATTGCATTTCTGGCAGGATTTCTGTTAGATCTGCTGATCGGAGACCCGCACTGGCTGTATCATCCGGTGCGCCTGATCGGAAATCTGATCGCTGCAATAGATCATAAAATGCTTGATGTATCAGGCATAAGAAATGAAAAAAAAGAATGGCGTGCAGGCATCTGGCTTGTAGTGATCGTATTATCTGCTACAGGTCTGGTAAGTATTTGCTTACTTCTGGGGGGGTATGTACTCAATCCCGTAGCAGGCTGCATTTTAGAGAGTATCATGACATATCAGATTCTTGCGACAAAGTGTCTGAAAGTCGAGAGTATGAAAGTGTACGAACGTCTGAAGGCAGAGGATCTTGACGGTGCAAGAAAAGCAGTGGCAATGATCGTGGGACGTGATACGCAGAATCTGAATGAAGCAGGTGTTGCAAAAGCAGCAGTGGAGACGGTAGCGGAAAATACATCGGATGGTGTGATCGCACCGATGATCTATTTAGCGATCGGCGGACCGGTTCTGGGATTTTTGTATAAGGCAGTCAATACGATGGATTCGATGGTGGGATATAAAAATGACCGCTATCTGAATTTTGGAAGAACGGCGGCAAAACTTGATGATGTGGTAAATTATATTCCGGCACGTATCAGTGCGGCACTGATGATCGCTGCAGCTTATCTGCCGGGAAAACAGTTTTCCGGGAAAGATGCCCTGCGCATTTTTAAACGTGACCGTTATAACCATGCAAGCCCCAATTCTGCCCAGACCGAGGCAGCCTGTGCAGGTGCCTTAAATCTTCGTCTGGCAGGGGATGCAAGTTATTTTGGAAAGATCGTGAAAAAACCATATATCGGGGATGATATCAGACCAGTGGAAGCAGAAGATATTGCGCGGGTAAATGTGCTTTTATATCGGAGCGCAGTGATTGGGGAATGTTTGTGTCTGTTAATTCTTATGGGAATAACGTTGTTCATTTAATCTAAATTTTCTCCCCCCCATTTTGATATTTCAAAAAACACCGGAAGCAGGGCTTTTCCTTTTTCGGTTAAGGAATATTCCACATGGGGTGGAATCTTATTAAACTGCTCTCTGTGAATGATCCCAAGCTCCTCTAAATCTCTTAAGGTATTTGTAAGCATGGTATTTGTGATGCGTGGATATATAAGTCGTACTGTCATGCAATGGGGATGCTCATCACCGCAAACCATATAGAAATGGTGTTTGTCAATCTGGGCGATGAGATTATAAAAAAGGAACGTATCCGCTTAAAATTTACAACAGAATTATCTTATTGTACAGAAGCTGCAAAAAAGGTAAAAATTTTTTTAGCTGGTGAGTCTGCAGAGAAAACATTGCTTGGAATTGGGATTGCGATTTCGGGAATCGTTGACCAGAAAGAACGGATCGTTTTAAAATCCCATGCGCCTGTTCTAAAAAACTACAGTCTGCGTTTTTTAGAACAGGCGATCGGAATCCCGGTATATTTTGAAAATGATGTAAATGCGGCGATGCTGGCGGAAAAAACAGGGGAGTACTCCAATGTAATCTATCTGTCTTTGAATCACACATTAGGGGGTGCATTCTGCATCAACGGAAAGCTGTTTTTGGGGCAGAACCATTTTCAGCTGTTTCGTCTGCGAGTGCCTGAACCAGAGCCTGTACTTTGGGCGAGAGCCGTCTGTAATATTCTAAAACACGCTGTTCACTCTGCGTGATGGAATCTTTCGGATATACTTCATACCGGAAGGGAACATCTGTGTAACCGATCAGATAATCAACAGAAGTATCAAAGAAATCTGCCATGTGAAGAATTACATCAAGATCCGGTTCCGCAAGAGCATGCTCATATTTAAAGATTGTCTGCTGTGTGACATGAAATACATCAGCGACAGCCTGCTGACTCATATGTTTTGATTCACGTAGTTCTTTTAATCGTACCATGCAATAAATCTCCTTATCGTTCTACTTTATCAATAAAAAATGTAACTATATAAAACATACAGGTTGTATTGATAACAGCTAATAAGTGTTATATAATGAATGAAAAGAATATGAACTACAGAAGAAACATATCTGTGAAAGGAGAACAGTTATGAAAAAACGAATGATCGCATGGCTGCTTTGTGCCTGTATGACATTGACCGCGGCACCGGAGATGCTGCTGGCGGATGTGGCAGGAAAAGAGCATCAGCAGACACAGGAAGAAAACAGTTTTAAAGAGAAAGAGACTGTGGAAACACAGACTGCAGAACAGGATGATGAAAAGTCGACAGTGACAGAGAAAAAAGAAACAGACCAGGCAGATGAAGAAGATCATAATGCCGGACATCTGGCAGAAGAAGAGTCTGGGGCGGTTGAGACGGAGATTGTCACGGAAGAGGCGGAAGAGCCAGAGACGACGATCGTCACGGAAGAGACAGAAGAGCCAGAAACGAAGGTTGTTACAGAAGAAACAGAGGAGACTGAAACAGAGAATGTCACAGAAGAGCCAGAACAGGCTGAAACAGAGAACGTTACGGAAGAAACGGAGAGTACAGAGGAGATTTTAAAAAGGGCATTATCAGGTGATGAGATCAGCCGTATCGACTGGGTACAGGAACTGGTAACATTATTTGATCTTACGGTAGATGAGGACAATTATCCGGATAATTATTACAGTGACATATCAACGGATGATTCGTTTTATCGTGATGTGATGGTGGCATGCGAGTTCGGAATGATCGATCTTGAGGCAGGAGAAGAATTTCGACCGGAAGATGCAGTGACACGTGAATTTGCAGCGCAGACCATGAATGCGATGCTTGGTTTTGTGCCGGAAACAGACAGTTATACTTATCAGGATACAGCAGATGTTACATATAAGGAAGCAGCACAGATCGCAATCGACAGAGGATGGGTTACGGTTGCTGCCGGTAAATTTCTCCCGGAACAGTCACTTACCACGGAAGAGCATGATGCAATGATTGCGGATGCAAAAAAGGTTTTGGCAGATGCGCAGATAGAGACCGGAAAAGAAAATACCTGTACATTTGCGTCCGGAGTAGTTGTTGTACCAAAGGGAACAGCCGTATCTATTGATGTGGATGGAATAGTTATGATCGAAAACTGTCCGGTTACGATCAGACAGGGAACAACATTTGCCGTGTATGTTAACGATATTGTCATGGCATATAAGGCAGAAAGTGTACAGACAGACGGAACTACAACATATATTACAACCTCAGATGCGGATGATGGCGCGGTTTTAAATGTTGACCAGCAGGGCGAACTGGATGTTGATATGACGGAATTTATTCCGGCAGATGAAGAAACATATGTGATAAATGGTGTTACAGTCACAGAAGGTATGACAAGGGGGATATCCTATAAAAACAATACCCTGCGTGCAGATAAAACGATTTCCGTCTCAGATGATGTCACAGCGACAGTAAGTGTTGTGATTTCAAACATGAAAGTAAGTTACAGGCTGAAAAATAATGACTATTATTTTACAGTTAGCGGAGATATGGAGTACTCCTGCAATGTAAAAGGGGATGCATTTAAAGATATTAACCACACACTGACGTTAGGGGCAGTGCCGCTCGGCGGTGTTGGTATGCTGACACTGGCAATGGAATATAATCTTTCCGGGGAGGCAACGCTTACCGTGGAAAAGGAATTTGAAGCCGGATTTGCGTATTCGGACGGATTCCGTATAGTTGGAAACAGTCATAAAAAAGGATTTTCCTTTTCAGCAGAAGCAGATCTGACCACAGGTATTGTACTCTCCGCAAAAGCAACGCTCGGAATTGTCAGCGGAGATATTTATGCAAAAACCGGTGCACGTATGAACATCAAATACGTAAGGTACAGTTCCGGAACACCGACATACTGTGCGTCACAGGCGGCATATCTGTATGCATCAGTGGGGGCAAGTGCAAAGATCGGAGTTGGTATTGCATCAAAGACCTTTAGCAAAAGTATAGAGATCTGGGGAAAGAATAACAGTCCGGTGCGCGTGTACTATCATATTGAGGACGGCGTACTTCGGACATCATGTACGCGTGGGAAAGAATTTGCCGCGCAGGGAGGCTGGACAAGTTATTGGACATCTCCAGGTTCGAGATATTTCAATCCGGCGGGCGTAGGAAGCTATTTTGATGCAGGAGCAGGTGCAGGCGGTGCGATCGTACCGATTTATACCTATACACTCGATGATGCAAACAGGGCTACGATCACAGGATATAGTGGAAATGCGACGGCACTTTATATTCCGGGGGAGATTGACGGGCATGAGGTTGTTGCGATTGGAGATAGCGCTTTTGAGAACCGGACAGATTTGAGGACGGTGATGATACCAGATAGCGTGACGGAAATTGAAGCATATTCATTTAACAATTGTACTAACTTATCAAATGTGACATTATCTAAAAATTTAGAGAGTATGGGAAGCAGTGCGTTCGGAAATTGTGATGGCTTGACGCAGATAGAGATACCGAAAAGTTTGGAAAGCTGTGATATATCTTATGGATCGTATGGACCCTTTAGAGATTGCGATAAATTAAAAAAAGTAAAATTTGAAGAGGGAACAACGATAATAGCAACAATGTTGTTTCACCATTGCACTGGAATAGAAGAAATAGAAATTCCCGATACAGTAACAATAATAAAAGATAGTGCATTTGAAGAATGTACGAATTTGAGGTCGGTACAAATTCCAGACACTGTAACAAAAATAGAGCCGGAGGCATTTCAGAATTGTGTAGGATTAACAAATATTAGGATACCAGATAGTGTGACGAGAATAGATGGTGGAGCATTTTATGGGTGTAGTAATCTTGTAAATGTAACATTGTCAAAAAATTTAGAGAGTATGGGAAATAGTGCGTTTGGAAATTGTGATAAATTGACGGAGATAGAGATACCAAAGAGTTTGACAAGTTGCGATATATTTTATGGATCATATGGACCCTTTAGAGATTGCGATAAGTTAAAAAAAGTAAAATTTGAAGAGGGAACAACGATAATAGCAACAATGTTGTTTCACCATTGCACTGGAATAGAAGAAATAGAAATTCCCGATACAGTAACAATAATAAAAGATAGTGCATTTGAAGAATGTACGAATTTAAAGTCAATACAAATTCCAAATACTGTCACAAAAATAGAGCCAGAAGCATTTTATAACTGCACTTCGCTAACAACAGTAAATATTCCTGATACTGTTAAGTCTATAGATAAGTCCGTGTTTTCGGGTTGCGCCAGCCTGACGGAAGTGCATTTGCCAAGTACCATAAAAGAAATGCCTGTAAGCGCATTTTACAATTGCAAAAAGTTAACCACCATCAACTTCCCATCCACCCTGACCATGATCGGGAACTCCGCATTCTCTGGCTGTGAATCCCTGCCGGAAGCAATACTTCCATCCGGGGTAGAAAAAATAGAAAGCAACGCATTTAAAAACTGTAAAGCCTTGAAAAAGGCAGCGGTACCGGATACCGTTTCATCCATTGGAAGTTCTGCATTTTATGGCTGTGAAGCTCTGACCGACATTATATTAGGCAGCAAGTTAAAGAAGATTGAGAGCCAGACATTCTACGGCTGCACAGTTCTGCCATCCATCGTGCTTCCTTACAATGTGACCACGATCGGTGACAGTGCCTTTGTCAACTGCACGAAGCTGACGCAGATCACAGTCCCGCGCAACACAACTTCGATCGCATCAAATGCATTTTCCTATCCAAAGAAAATGACAATGTACGGTCCGTCTGATTGCTATGCCCAGACTTATGCGAGCGGAAAAGGAATCAAGTACGTCACACAGGATATTCATGCAACCTCAGTCAGCCTGGATATTACAGAAAAAACGGCGGAGCGCTATGACGATTTCCAGCTGACAGCGACGATTGCACCTTTGAATTTCACAGATGCAGTGGTATGGACAAGTTCCAACGAAGAGGTTGCCACTGTTTCGGATACCGGATATGTGGAGATCTGTGGTGTTGGAACAGCAGTCATTACGGTAACGGCTGGAAATGTAAAAGCTGCCTGTAAGATAACTGTACCGCAGCTGATAGACTGGATCGAATTTGATGAGGATGAGATTGAATTAAAAGCTGGTGAAACCTATCAGTTGAAACCATATATTTCACCTTCGGATGCCACAAATAAAAAACTCAAATATACTTCTTCTGATACGAAAGTGGCAGAGGTTTCTGCAAGCGGACTTGTCACTGCAAAATCGGAGGGCGAAGCAAAAATCCGGGCGGCGGCAACGGATGGCAGTGATGAATATGCAGTCTGCTATGTGACTGTTACCGGAAAGGCGAAAGTAACAGGAATAACTTTAGACAGGACATCAGCAGAGGTAAAAAGAGGAGAGAAACTCACCTTAAATGTGACTGTATCACCGTCTTATGCGTCCAACAAAAAGGTAGTCTGGAAATCGGCAAATACAAAGATTGCCACCGTGGATGCCAACGGCAGTGTGACAGCAAAGGCACCGGGCAGAACGAAGATCACGGTGACTTCGTCTGAAAATAGTAGTTATCAGGCATCCTGTACGGTTACAGTACCATATAAAATTACCTACAAACTGAATAAAGGTAAAAACAATGCCTCAAATCCGTCAACTTATTATGGAAAGAAAGTAACACTGAAAAATCCGTCACGCAAAGGATACGCATTTGCAGGCTGGTATACGGATGCAAAATTTAAAAAGAAGATCACAAGTATCAGCAGCAGCGCAAAATCCGATTACATTTTGTATGCAAAGTGGACAAAAGTAAAAGTGGCGAAGGCTTCTCTTACGTCTGCGAAAAACAGCAAGAGTAAACAGATTTTACTGAAATATAAGAAAGTATCCGGCGCAAAAGGTTACGAGATTTCTTACAGTACGGATAAAAAATTCAAAAAGGCGGTCACAAAGAAAAATACGGCGAAGACATCCTATACCATAAGTAAACTGAAAAAAGGAAAGACATACTATGTGCGCATCCGGGCTTATAAAATGGATTCCACAGGCAAAAAAGTGTATGGAAAATATTCGTCCGTGAAAAAAGTAAAAATCAGCAAATAGAAAAATTTAAAGTGTGTAACTATTAGAAAATGACAGGGAAGACAGTGTCCGGATTGATATTCAACCGGACCCTGTCTTTCTTTAAAAATAGCAGCTTGTTTTGTTACTGTTCACTTATCACTTGAACACTTTGCTGTTCAGGTGCGTATGAACGTGATGTGGGGGTGAGCAGCCTCTTTTGCGAAGCAAAACTTTATATGGGGCTGCGAAGTTACAGTCCGCAGGGTAATCTGTGAACAGTAACTTTGTTTTTGTACAACCTGCACAAGAAATTTCAAATCGGTTGCATACTAAGGATGACGTATGATAAAATAATTCAAAGCATATTTCTACGATGCAGACATCTATCCGATGCCATAATTATGAATCCGGCAATTCTGTCTGCATGACTATCAGGATGTATACATCCGTCTATCTTTCAAAAAACATTTCAGAAATCTATGCTTTTTATCCACAAAAATGAAAAGCAGGAGATCTGGATGAGCCTCCTGCACACAGGAGGAACTGAATATGAAGAAGAGTGAGCAGGTATCAGAAAAGACACCGACAGCCAATCGTCAGTACAAAGACACTGTATTCCGCATGCTGTTTTCAGAGAAAGAAAATCTGTTATCTTTGTACAATGCAGTGACCGGAAGCCATTATCAGAATGCGGAAGCCCTTAAGATTGTCACATTGGAAAATGCGATCTATATGGGAATGAAAAATGATCTGGCATTTATGTTAGAGACGAATATTTATCTCTATGAGCATCAGTCGACGATCAATCCCAATATACCATTGCGGGATCTGATCTATATTGGAATCGAGTATCAGCAGTATCTGAATGATAAGTCACTATATTCGTCAAAGCTGCAGAAGATTCCGGCACCGAAGTTTATGGTGTTTTATAATGGAACGGATGCAGTGGACGACCGGGTCGAACTGCATTTGTCTGAGGCATATGAGCATCTGGCTGGAGAGCCGGATTTAGAGTTAAAAGTTCTGATGCTGAATGTGAACGAAGGACACAATAAAGACCTGATGGAACAGTGCCAGACGTTGAAGGAATATGCCATTTATGTTGCGAGAGTCCGAAAATATGCATCAGAGCTGAATCTGAATGATGCAGTTGAAAGGGCGATCACGGAATGCATTAAAGAAGGAATTTTAGTGGAATTTCTTCGGAAGAATCGCTCGGAGGTAAAGATGGTGAGTATATTAGAGTATGATAAAGAGTGGGAAGAAAAGAAACTCCGAAAGGCAGAATATGAAGCTGGTAAAGAGGATGGCAGAAATGAGGGAATCGAAATCGGCAAAAACGAAGGAATTGAAATCGGTAAAAATGAAGCTATAGCAGAAATGATTCACAATATGGCGAAATGCGGTTATTCCATAGATAAAATCGCCGAAATAACCGGCAGAAGTACAGAACAGATACAATCGATAATGGACAGATGAGCGTAGTAATAACAAAACAGGAGAAAATCTTTTATGTGAAGATTTTCTCCTGTTTTGTTTAAGTATGATTCATCCTTTCCTGCGGTTATGATTCTAATAATATACCAGCTTATCCTGATACATCTGCTTATCGATACGGTTCATAAAATCATCCATTGTCTCGACACCCAGGTTGGAGACTGCATATCCCATAGAGGCTGATAACTGATATGGTTTGTCATTTGTCTGGTTTTCTTCCTGAAAATTCTTTTTTGCGCGCTCAATCAGTTCCGGGATAAACTGCTCATCCGTTGTGTTTAACATTACAACAAACTCATCGCCTGCATATCTGGTTACTACGCCATATTCGCTGAATGATTTCCGAAGCAGATCAGCAACAATGATCAGTGCAGCATCTCCCTCAGAATGTCCGTAGTTATCGTTAATCTGCTTGAAACCGTTTAAGTCAATCATGATACCTGAGACCCAGACGCCTTTTTTCTTACAAGCCTGTTTTTGCAGAAACTCCAGATACACACGGTTATACAATCCTGTAAGACGATCTACAAAAATTATTTCATTTTTCAGTGCTGTCATGATTCCTGCGATCGCGATCGCAATGGATGTCCATGTAATGGCAATCTCTACAAAAAGTGCCTGTACAACTAACCCAAATATAATAGGAACGAGAAATACCCGTACAGGAAACAGTTTCAGCGTACCAACTTTTTTGCGGCACCTGCCATATAAATACAGGCTGTCCAAAATATAAAAAAATGCAAAGAACAGGAAAATGTTATACGCTGGTCCCCTCTGATATACGCCATCCTTACTGTTAAATACCAGCGGATAGAAAATGTTGATGACTAGCAGAATACAGGCAACAAGTGCAACTATCCGGTACATTTTCTTACGTGTATCTGTAAAGGGGATATTCATGTGCGTCATTATAAATTGTGCCCACGAATAGCCAATCAGTAGATTTCCTAAATAGAGCCACGAGCCGCTTACGAATACAAGAATTTCTAAAAATATACCATAACTGCCGTTAAGATAGAAAACGCAGCAGTCAGCAACATTAGAAATAGCCGTAATTCCCATCATGCGCAGAACAATCTGCCAATCAAAAAATTAAAAAACACCTTTTGACACCCGAATCCTTATATGGAAGAAACGCAGACATTCTGTATTATTTTACATACGTGGAGGGGAATGCTTCTTATTATACAACGTATTCCATGTGTATCATTATTCCTTCTATCATTGGGGCAGCCTGTTTCCAGCCGGTATTTCGCAAATTGAATAATAAAGGCAGAACGGCATCTGTTTTTGCATTACTTACAGGAATTGCAATGCTTACAATGTTTTTCTTTAACGCAAAGGAATTACCGGTTGTTTTTTATACTTTATCCGGTCTGACACAGTTTTTCTTCTCTGGATTTAATACTGCAATTTATGCGATCATTCCTGATTGTGTGGAATATGGGGAGAGGAAAACAGGGCTTAGAAATGATGGCTTTCAGTATGCGTTTATTTCACTGGGAAATAAGATCGGAA
>OGHW01002217.1_pt1 | contig 12413 bp, 9 predicted proteins | sample 1571641 | NCBI WGS metagenome assembly OGHW01 (sample SAMEA2582066, study PRJEB24529) | metagenome | biome: Human gut stool | place: China | collected 2011 | reverse complement strand
TCAGATACTGGTGAATTATCTCTCATATTCGTTTTCTTATCATCCAAAATGTAGAATAGATAGTGTTCTGTGCTTTCACCCATAAAATCATCAAATACATACAGTCTATTATGCCTTGCATCGCGAGTGGGAATAACACAGTCAAATAAGTCATAGCCCATTTTATAGCATTCAATAATACCATCTGGTTTTCCAAGACCCATTGCGTATTTAATTTTATTATCTGGCATCAAGTCAGCTGTATATTGTAAAATATCAGTTACCAATTCTCCTTTAGAATCAACTGGCCAACCACCAAAACCATAACCGTCAAAACACAAGTCAATCAAAGCATCTGCACATTTTTTGCGTAAATCATAAATGCCCGTGAGCTTCATATTCTCGGCGGCTGCTTTTTTCTGCTCCTTTGAATAGAAAAAGGTGTGTTTTTTATTAAGACAGCCCGAAAGCACCACCTCTTGCACCGACGCAGGAAAGTCACGCTGAATATCGCTTGACTGCGGAAGGTAGCCGATTTCATTCTGTTTTAGTCCGTCACTATAGGTAATCGAACCGCTCAATGGCTTTAAAAGTCCGAGAAGTGCTTTCATGAGAGTAGTTTTGCCCGAACCGTTTTCACCGACTATGCAGATATAATCCTTTTCTTTTATATCAACCGAAATATCATTGACAACGGTTTTGCCTTCATAACCGAGCGAGGCATTTTCAATTTTAATAAGCGACATCAGTATAACGCCTCCTTTAGTGCTTCAAGATTTTGTTCCATAACAGAAATATAAGTTGCACCGTTTTCAAAATCATTCTTTGTGACATTGTGACATGAAGAAAACTGCATCGTCTTTGCAGAAGAATCTTCAGAGATAATCCGAGCAATTTTGCCGCTTGAAAGCTCAAGATAGAATACAACGGGTATATCGTGTTCTCTTGTAAAATCAATCAGATGAGAAACAACGGCTGTACTCGGCTCGGTTTCATGACTGCAACCCGGGAATGCACATTCATATCCAAGGTTGTAGTCGCTTACAAAATACAGAAACGGAAATCTGTCGCCGAAAACAAGAGTATCACGCTTTTTGTTATTTGCAACTTCGGTAAATTTCTTATCAAGGCTGTCAAGCTGTGAAATATAATTTGTTTTTCTGTCATTGTAATATTTAGAATTTTTACTGTCAACTGACATCAACTCATCTGCAATTGAGGCAGACATACACTCCGCATTTCTGATTGAAGTCCAGACATGCTCGTCATACTCCTCCCCTTCCTCGTGGTCGTGACCTTCGTCATCATCATCCATATCTTCATGATTGTCGTGTTCATGGTCATGATCCATAGACTGTTCATGTCTGAGAGGAACATACTCCATCATCTTCATCACTTTTACATCTTTGTTTTCAATTGACGAAAGAACTCCGTCAACCCATTCGTCGCTTTCACCGCCGTTGCAGATAAAAATATCGCAATTTTCAATTGCTGTAATATCTGACGGTTTGGGTTCATAACTGTGCGGATCGCTTCCGGGCGAAAGCAACAGGCGAATATCAACTTTATCGCCTGCAAGCTGTCTTACAAAATCATAGTAAGGAAAAATCGTTGTTACAACGCTGATTTTACCGTCAGATTTCCTGACATCTTCAGTTCTGCCGCAAGCTGAAAATAATAACAAACCGCAAATTATCACGGCAGAAAGAAAAATTGAAACAAGTTTTTTCATATATCACTCCAAATAACGCTTAAAAAGTCTTAATACACAAAAGGGATTGCATAAAACATCTTTATGCAACCCCTTTATAATTATTTGCAGAATCGGATAAATTTATCCGAAGGCTGTTTTATGCAGCTTTAGCGGCAAGCTTCTTTGCCTTTTTATGACGCTGCCACATAACCCAAAGCGGACCTGCGATACAGATTGAAGAATAACAACCTGATATGATACCGATAAGCATCGGAAGAGCAAAGCCCTGAACAGATGTGATATTGAACGCACAGGCAACAACATAAACAACAAGAATAGCCGAAAGTGTTGTTACAGAAGTCATAATTGTTCTCTTAATACACTTTGTACAGCTGAGGTTGAATATCTTGCCAACATCTGTTTTGCTTCCGACAAGCTTCTTTTCCTCACGAACACGGTCATAGATAACAATTGTATCGTTAAGCGAATAACCGAGAATCATAAGAACAACTGCGATAAAGCTTGCGTCAATCGGCATCTGGAAGATTACATACATAAAGTAAATCATTGCAACATCGTGGAAGAGGGCTACGAGAGCCATAACACCTGCCGAAAGACCGCCGATTTTCTTAAATCTGATTGTTACATAAAGAACCATAAGCACAGCTGCAATTGCAACAGCAGTAAGACACTTGAGAAGGAAGCTGAAACCCATTGAAGCATCAACTGAATTTGATTCAAGACATTTGAAGTTATTGTCCGGATACTTCTTCTGAAGGTCTGATTCAAGGTTCTTCTGAATATCGGTTTTGATTGAATCGTTACCCGAGAACTGAACTGTTACCGTTGTGCCGCTGTCGCCCATAAGATCCTGAGCATATGTAGTAGTGATTCTGTCCTCTGTTGTTTCAACCTGAATAAAATCAGTAAGTTCAGACTGATTGATTTCACCGCTGTAGCTGAATTTAAGAGTTGCACCGCCTGAGAACTGAATGTCAAGCTGTGTACCGAAAATAAAGTTGCAGATGATACCGATAATAATAATTGCAAGAGAAATTCCGAAGAAAATCTTTTTGTGACCTACAAAGTCAATAATCTTGTGGCCTCTGTTATACTTTTCAGCAAATTCCCCATCTGTAAGGGGGGCATTTGAAACTGCCTTTGTCTGAGTTTTATCAGTCATTCTTAGCACCTCCAAACAACCATTTTTTACGCAGGAACTTAAAGCCTGCAACACTTCTGAGCATAATTCTTGTACAGAATACACCCATGATAAAGTTAGCGATTACGCCGACAAGAAGTGTGTAACCGAATGAGTAGATAGTACCTGTTGTAGACTCACCGAAGATGATTGAGAGAATATTTGCAGGACCAAATACAAGCATAAGGATAATTGATACGATAATAACGGTCATATTACCGTCAACGATAGCGGAAAGTGAATTCTTTGTACCCCTTTCAAGAGCACCGTCAAGAGTTCTGCCCGCTTTAAGTTCTTCTTTGATACGCTCGGCAGTAATAACATTACAGTCAACGCCCATACCGATTGAAAGGATAAGACCCGCAATACCCGGGAGCGTCATTGTGAATGAAGAGAATACAGGGAAGTAACCTGATACAGCCGCAATGGCAAGACCCATCTGACCGAGAAGTGAGATAACTGCAACAAAACCGGGCAAACGGTAGAAGAGAATCATAATGATTGCAATAAGGATAAATGCGATAACACCTGCATATGCCATTGCAACAAGTGAGTTCTCACCGAGGGTTGCGCTGATTGTGCCGTAGTTTGATGTTTCAAGCTGGAACGGAAGAGCACCTGCATTAATTTTTGATGCAAGGTCCTGAGCCTCTTTAGCTGTAAAGTCACCTGAAATAACAGCGTTGCCGTCTGTAATCTCTGCATTTACGGTCGGAGCCGAAAGCATAATATCATCCATCCAGATTGATACTGTCTGGTTGAGATATTCTTTGGTGATGTTACCGAAAAGCTCTTTACCGTTCTTGTCACCGTCACTCTTGAGCTTGAGCTGTACAACATATGAATTCTTACCGGTTGACTGATCCGTTGTCATACCTGCTGTTGCACTTTCAACATAAGAACCGTCCATAAGGATTGTCTTAGCTGTGTCGCCCGAAGGAGTTTTGTAAACATACTCGCCGTTTGAATCAACATCTGTTGTTGAATATTCCTTTCCGGGACGGAAAGTAAGCTGTGCTGTTGAAGAAATCTCTTCGATTGCCTCAATTGCGTTCTGGTCGGAATCTTCCTTCCATGGGAAACGAACAATGATTCTGTCGCTTTTTGCATCCGCATAAAGCTCATAATCTGTGATACCCTGAGATACCATTCTTAATTCAATGATTGACTTTGCAGACTCAAGCTGCTCGTCAGTTGCGTCAACATCTCCTGCCGGTTTGAATGTTGCTTCAACACCGCCACGGATGTCAATTCCCCATCGTATATCGCTGATGCCCTTTAATACTGTTGTTTTGTTATCGCCGGTGTAGTAGGAAATACCAAAAATCGCAGTAAACGAAAAGGCAAGTATCAGCAAAGCTACGACAAAGAATACAGGCTTTGGAACTCTTTTCATGCCTTTGAAACCTCCGTTAAATAATTGGCTGTGATTTTATTTTGCTCAAAAGTCAAAATAACTCTGTCACGAACATCCAATCACAGACCGTAACAGAGTTATTATAGAATTTTTTTAGTAAAATGTCAATGGATACGGAAATATTTAATAAAAAAAGAATTGAATTTATCAAAAAATACATTCTAATGTCATAAACTGCATACAAAATTCTTCCAAAATCCAACCGACAAACCAAATTTTCAAATGATGATTATTTGTTCAGATTCTTTCCGCAAGCCGCAAGCCTTGCACAGGTACAAAAAACATCCATAGCAACTTCAAGCTCGTTGTTCGGAGGGAAGGTCGGTGCAATTCTGATGTTGGAATCCTTTGGATCAATTCCGAGCGGATATGTTGCACCTGCACCTGTAAGAACAACTCCTGCCTCCTTACAGAGAGCGACTGTTCTCTTTGCCGTGCCTTCAAAAACATCAACGCTTACAAAGTAACCGCCGTGCGGCTTTTTCCATGATGCGATATCAGCAGGCGCAAGTTCTTTGTCGAGAGTATCAAGAACAATCTCGAATTTTGGTTTAAGGACAGACTTGTGCTTTTCCATATGTTTAAGCACGCCGTCATAATCCTTGAAGAATCTTACATGACGGAGCATATTAAGCTTATCATAGCTGATGATCTCGTAGTTATATCTTTCACGGAGAACCTTGAGGTTGTTATCAGATGCAGCCATTGCGGCTACGCCTGCACCGGGGAAAGTAATCTTTGATGTTGAGCAGAAAAGAATCGGGAGGTCTTCATTACCTGTCTTTTTGCATTCATCCATAATGTTGAGCAAAACATCAGGTGTGTCGCTGATTTCATGGATGCAGTAGGCATTATCCCACATAATTCTGAAATCCTTAGCGGCAGGCTTTAAAGCGGCAAAGCGCTTAACAACCTCATCGCTGTATGTGGTGCCGGCAGGGTTTGAATATTTCGGAACGCACCAAATACCCTTGATTGAGTCATCCTCAGAAACGAGTCTTTCAACCATATCCATATCGGGACCGTTGTCGTCCATCGGAATCGGAATAAGCTCAAAGCCGTAATACTGAGTAATGCCGAAATGACGGTCATAACCCGGTACCGGACAGAGGAATTTTCTATTCTTTACTTCATACCATGGTTTGCAGCCCTCAACAGCGGGAGCTGTCATAAAGCATGAAATTGTATCAAACATCATATTAAGGCTTGAAGAACCGCCTACAATAACATTCCCTGCATCTACACCGAGAATATCCGCAAAAAGCTTTCTGCACTCTGTAATACCGTTGAGAAGTCCGTAGTTGCGGCAATCCATCTTATCCTCACCGATAAAATTGGATTTGCTGTTGATTGTATCGAGCATAGGCAATGAAAGATCAAGCTGTTCTTTGCCGGGCTTACCTCTTGCCATATTGAGGTTAAGTCCCATACCTTTAATCTCCTCAAATCTCTTTACGAGATTGCCATACTCTTTTTCAAGTTCCTGCTTACTCAAGTCAAGATAACCCATTTTGAATAACTCCTTAAAATATTATTGCAAATGTAATTTAAATTTCTAATATATTTTACTCTATTCGCCCAAGAAATGCAAGATATTTTTTGCAATCTTGCATTTTTATTTTCACAAAAAAGAACAGACCTGCAACAGTCATTTTTGGTGAAAGTTTGCAAGTCTGTGATTTTGTGTTATTTTTATCGAGAATGTGTAGTTTTGTGCCAAAGCACAAAACTGGGATTAATAATACTGGTAGTAGTAATAACCTTTCTTTCTTCTCTTTGAATCATAAGTACAACCTACCTCAATCAGACCGAGTACGGTTGAATCGGCAAGCTTTACACTGTCAAGAAGGTGCTGAAGGTCACCGTGAGTTGTTGAGCGTTCACGAACAACTACAACAAATCCGGCAATCATATCCTTGAGAAGCAGAGCATCGGCAACCACACCGATAGGAGGCGTATCAAAAATTACATAATCATAATCCCTGACAAACTGCTCATAAAGTTCCTGAAATCTGGTACTGCACATAAGCTCAGAGGGGTTTGGCGCAACCGTACCTGCCGGAAGAATGTCAAGATTCGGAAGAACATCATGCTTAACAGCCTCGTCAATTTCAATCATTTTACCGATTACATTGGTAAGTCCCTTTTTATTGTCAAGCTTAAAAATGTTGTGAACATTGGGGCGGCGAAGGTCGCAGTCGATAAGGAGAACTCTTTTTTCCATTTTTGAGAAGGAAATTGCAAGATTTGCGGAAACGGTGCTTTTGCCCTCACCCTTTGAGTAACTGGTTACGGCAAAGCACTTTTTTTCTTTTGCGGAAAGTGAGAACATAATATTAGTTCTTGCGGCCTTATACGATTCAACAATTGCAAACTTGCTCTTATCGGAAAGAGAAAAATTCTGCCCGTTATTTTTTTTATCGTCTTTCTTTTTAAATTATTTAAAATCAGAAGCCATAGTTCCTCCTTAACCCTGGTTCTCAAAGTCGGGAATTTCGGCAAATATAGGAATACCGTAGATATCCTGAATATCGTCCTCAGACTTGATTGTTGTGTCGATAAGTTCAATAAGAATAGAAATAAGGCAGGAAGCAATTAATCCGATTGCGGCGCCTATAAGCATATTCTTTGTGTTACTCGGTGCATACGGAGCCGAAGGAACCTTCGCCTGACGAAGTGTTCCGATCTGACCGTAGCTGAATTTTGAATTATAAACCTCAGCCGCCTTTTCGGCAAGCTGATTTGCAACATTGGCACACTTCTGTGCGTCTGTACCGTCCACTGTAATTGTGATAAAGAAAGTACCATCGGTTACATCAACATTAACCGTGCAGCCGTCATAGAGTGCTGTCATCTCATCGGAATTTTTAAAGAGTGTAACGCAGATTTCAGCAAGATTTGCAGAGGCGGAAATATCGGCAGGATATATCTTCTGGTTCTCCTCATTGGTTGTCTTTTTGGTTGTATCATCGGCAGCCTTTGAAGGTGTTGTACTCTTGGTATTGGCATTTTCTCGCTGTGACGAACTGTAGTTCTGCACATAAATCATGGTAGATGTGCTGTACATCGGTGCAATTACAAAGCGTGAATACATAAAGAACAGCAATCCCATTACAACAGTAGCAAGAATAATAAACTTGATTCTGTGCAAAAGGACGCTGACAATTCGCTGAATGGTTACATTCTTTGCCATTTATATAGCCCCTTTAATTCATATTAAATATTATGAAAGCATACCGTAAAGCAAAAAAAGGTGTTTTTACGGCACTAATTTACATATTTATATTTCATTATATCTTATGTATTCTCAGCAATAATTCTATCATAGAATATTGATTGAAATAATTTCTTTAATATTATACAAATTTTTCATTGTCGGATTCTTTAACAGCAAAAATAAAGGAAGCCGTAAAGACTTCCTTTATCATAGTTTATTAAGTTACGGTTATCAGCCTACAACATTAAGAAGTACGCCGGCTGCAACTGCTGAACCGATTACACCTGCAACATTCGGGCCCATAGCGTGCATGAGGAGGAAGTTGCCAGGATTTTCAGCCTGACCAACCTTCTGAGATACACGGGCAGCCATCGGAACGGCGGATACACCTGCTGAACCGATGAGCGGGTTAACCTTACCGCCTGTTGCCTTGTACATAATCTTACCGAAAAGTACACCGAATGCAGTACCCATACAGAACGCAAGAAGACCGAGAACGATAATCTTGATTGTGTCAAAAGTAAGGAAGTTCTGACCAGATGCGGTTGCACCAACAGTTGTACCGAGGAAGATTGTGATAATATTCATAAGCTCGTTCTGAGCTGTTTTGCTGAGTCTTTCAACAACGCCGGACTCCTTAAAGAGGTTACCGAGCATAAGCATACCAACGAGCGGAGCTGCGTCGGGAAGGAAGATTGCGATGATAATAACAACAATTACCGGGAACATAATCTTCTCAAGCTTTGAAACGGGACGAAGCTGTTCCATAACTACCGAACGCTCTTTTTTGGTTGTGAGTGCCTTCATAATAGGCGGCTGAATAATCGGCACAAGAGCCATATATGAATATGCGGCAATTGCGATTGAACCGAGAAGATGCGGAGCAAGCTTTGTTGTTACATAAATAGCCGTAGGACCGTCGGCACCGCCGATAATACCGATAGCACCTGCCTCTGCCTCTGTAAAGCCGAGGAAAATAGCACCTGTAAATGTTAAAAAGATACCAATCTGTGCGGCAGCACCGAGAATAAGGCTCTTCGGGTTAGAGATGAGCGGACCGAAGTCAGTCATGCAACCGATGCCGAGGAAGATAAGAGGCGGATAAATGCCGAGCTTAACACCCTGATAGAGGTAATAAAGAAGTCCGCCGTATGTCGGATTCTCAATATAAGTTACTCCGTCAATCACCGTTTTGGCATGTCCCGACACCGCAACATTCTGTGCGGTACATTGAGCCTCTGTCAAAAGCTGTGTTGTAGGCGGAGCCATAATGCTCGGATAAAGATTAACAAGCAGCATACCGAATGCGATAGGAAGGAGCAAAAGCGGCTCATACTGCTTTTTGATTGCAAGGTAAAGCAAAACGATTGAAATACCAATCATTACATAGTTCTGCCAGTTAAGAGTTAACAGACCCGAGTCTTCAAAGATACCGACAACGGCATCTGCAAAGCCTTGTAAAATTTCCATTAGATAACATCCTTTCCCTTAAAACTTTGCCTTAAAACGGGCGGGTATTATCAAGTACACCGGCTTTTGCCCATGCGGAACGACCGCCGTCTGATGACTTTTTAATACTCTTGATTCTTGCTTTTTCGGAAGAGCCGTACATTGTGGCAACTGCTGCGGAAATTACGGCAACAACCTCATCGGAAACACCGTCTGTCTGAGCAGGAGCAACAGGAGCGGCAACAACGGGAGCAGGAGTTTCTGCTACGGTTTCAGCCTTTTTCTCTTTGCTCTTTTTGCCGGCATTTTGAGCTTTCTGAATGATTGCGCCGTAAATCTTGATTATGAAAATCAAGAGAATCAGCATTGCGAATACAACAACAAAACCTGTAAGAACAACTTTTGCCGAGGCAATACCTTTTTCGGCAAGGGAAAGCTCCTCTTTAGCCAATAAAGCTACATCGGAAAGATTCATAAAACAACCCCCATATTTGTCATTTGCATATAGGAATATTATACTTTATTCCTGAAACATTTTCAATAACAAATATGGGGCGAATAATTTTTTGGCGATATTACCAATTTATTTATTTGTGAGCCTGTTTATTTGTGAATTAAAGCTTTGCAATTTTATCATTATTTGTCGTTACAGAATTATACATATTAATCCGTTACAGCCGTCATTGATAATTTTTTCAACTGTCTCCCCTATCCGCCTTCTGGCATCGGCAGGCATTCTGTAAAGCTTGTTGTGAAGTCCCTCGTTAACGAGTTCGTGAACTGATTTTCCGAATATGTTACTCTCCCAGATCTTTTCCGGATTTTCGTCAAATTCTCTGAGAAGATAAGACACAAGCTCTTCGGACTGCTGTTCCGAACCGACAATCGGAGTTACCTCCGTCTGCGTAAAAATCTTCATCATATGAATTGACGGTGCGCTTGCTCTCAGCTTGATACCGTATTTTCCGCTCTGCTTAATAATCTGCGGTTCGTCAAGGGTAAGTTCGTCAATTGTCGGCATAACAATTCCGTAGCCCGTTTCCTGAACCTGTTCATAAGCCTGTGCAATCTTGTCGAATTCTTTTTGTTTTTGCGAAAGAGTCTTTATGCAGTTCAGAAGTTCGTACTCCTCGGTTATATCAAGCCCTGTTTCTTCCGAGATAACCTTGTAGAAAAGTTCGCTTTCGATAGATACGGCCATCTCCGCATATCCTTTTCCGAGGTCAAGACTTGTAACCTTTGCCGATGTGATGTACTCGCATTGCTCAATATCAGAGATTATCTGCTGAATTTGCCTGATTTTCTCAATTTTTGCGGCATTTTTCTTTATTGAATCAAATACAACCGATTTCAGCCAATGGTCTTTATCAAGCTTTACAACCCATTTTGGAATGTCAACCTTGATTTCACGGATTGGAAATTCAAACAAAAGCTGTGCAAGTATCCTTTTGATTTCGGTTTCGTCAAGCTCCATACAGCTAACGGGAATTACGGGAACCTTGTATTCGGCGGTCATTTCGTTTGACAGTTGAATTGTTTCATCTGCCGTAGGGTCAACTGAATTGAGAAGTATAATGAATGGTTTATTGATTGCTTTCAGCTCATTAATTACTCTTTTTTCACTTTCAATATAATCTTCTCTCGGAATATCGCTGATTGTTCCGTCAGTTGTGATAACAAGACCGATTGTTGAATGGTCGGTAATTACCTTTTTAGTGCCTATTTCTGCGGCGTCATCAAAAGGAATAGCCTCGTTTGACCATGGAGTTTTTACCATTCTCGGTTCGTCCTCTTCGCTGTAACCGATTGCGCTGTTTACAATATAGCCTACGCAGTCAATCATTCTCACATTGAGGGTTGTGTTGCCGCCGAGATTGATTTCAACGGATTCCTCGGGAATAAATTTAGGCTCTGTGGTCATTATGGTTTTTCCTGCCGCAGATTGAGGAAGTTCGTCAACGGTACGCCTGTAAACTGCCTCGTCACGGATATTGGGCAGAACAAGCGAATCCATAAACCTTTTTATAAATGTAGATTTTCCCGTTCTGACGGGACCGACTACTCCGATATAAACATCGCCGTCGGTTCTTCGGGAAATATCCTGATAAACATTTCTTTCTTCCATATTTTATACCTCCCTATATTCTCGGAATCAACAGCATTTTAGGTGCGTCGAGTACCTGATTTTCAGCCGAATTTTCCGAAAGCAGCAAATCAAGCCTTGTGTTGTGGGATTTAGCAATATCCCAGAGCTTTTCTCCCTTGTCGGCAAAGTATAATGTCAGCGCACAATTTTCGGGAGGTATAGGTTTATCCTCAAAAACATTTACATTTTTTACGGTGTTTACTCTGTTTTCCGAAAAAACAGCACCGCAGATTTTCAGCTCACAACGAATTTCTATGACATCATCCTCGGCAAGTCTGTAGCTTATACTTGCTGTCCTTGTACCGAAAATTTTGGCACAGGTGCAGTCTGTCTGCGGAATAATATGCTCATAATCGGCTGAACGCTCAATAAACACAGGCATATCTTCCCCGTTAAGCGCCAATATGCATATGTTGATTTTTCCGCTTATAACCATACCTCTGTCATCGTGTGAAGCCTCGGCAGTTATTTGTTCTGTGAAAATATCGAGAATTCGTGAGATTTTTCCGTCATCAATCTTAACGGACATTTTTTCCATATGAGGTTCATTAATCGGAACAACCTCGCCCGTAATTTTTAATTGTTCAAACTCCGGCAACGAGGAAAATTCTGTTGAGTAGGCGTCACATACAATTTCCTCCTCACGGGTTATATAGCCCTCCTCCGTAACGCAGAGCTTTACTTCAAGTATCACCGACGGCTTTTCGGAAAGCATATCATTTTTCAGTCTGATGTCATACGACATAACATCGCAGGAAACACAGTTGATGGTGTTTTCGTCAATTCCGTCACAATCTAAAATTTTGTTGAACGGCAACAGATAGTCAAGCTTTTCAACTTCTCCGCTCTCTGCGTTTGAAAGGTACAAAAGCCTGAGATTAAGTTCACCGTTGAGCATAAGCTTTCCCGTTACAGCCTTAGCGTCAATTACTCCGACGCTTACATCGCTGCGGAGAACGGATTCAATCTGCGGTTTTTCGCCTACCGCAATTTCTTCGCAAACAGAAAACTGCTCCTGACAGAACGATTTAAGGTCGGCACAGGTAACGGTCTTTCGGTCGGTTTCAATATTATCGGAAGGCGTAAAAATGCTCGTCTGAGTTTTTGAAAATACCTTTGCATACAACGAAAACGCTCCGTGCATAACAAGTCTGCGGGGACTTAATGCCCTGCAGTTTATGTATTCCGGCTTGGTTTTTGTGATGATAACCGGATTGTCGGGAGCGTCTTTTACCGAAAAGTTCTGTGAAAAATTCACGCTTTGTTCGCAACAGCGCACGCTTTTCTTTATGCTTTCCACATACATCACAT
>OGHW01002207.1_pt1 | contig 12470 bp, 9 predicted proteins | sample 1571641 | NCBI WGS metagenome assembly OGHW01 (sample SAMEA2582066, study PRJEB24529) | metagenome | biome: Human gut stool | place: China | collected 2011 | reverse complement strand
TCAAACAAGATAGTAGTAATGGAAAAACAACTTTGACTTCCCACCCCCGCCATGCTATAATGATAAAAAAAAGAGGTGACCCCACATGACCAATAAAGCATACTACCACCTGCCGGGGCTTTTCGAGTTTTACGAGCTTTACGCCGCATTCCTGCCTATATTCCGTGAGCATAGAGAATATTTCTATGACTGGTGCGAAATAGGCTCTGTCTATGGCGCACCTGCCGACTGTATATGGGGCGGTGGACGAGCAGGCTTCGGCGAACATTCTCCACGAGAAGTCCTCGACCTTATGAAAGAATATAAGATTTCCTCACGGCTGACCTTCAGCAATTCCCTGCTAAGAGAAGAACACCTTTCAGACAAAAAGTGCAACGACCTCTGCAAGCTTTTCTCCCAAAATGCAGACCCAAAAAACGGCGTGATAATATGCTCCGACCTGCTTCTCTCATATCTGAAAGAGAATTATCCCCACCTCTATTTTGTGTCCTCTACCACAAAAGTCCTCACCAAGTTTTCTCAGCTTGTAAACGAGCTTGACCGTGACGATTTTTCCTATGTAGTCCCCGACTTTCGCCTGAACAAAGCCTTTGATAAGCTCTCTACACTCTCCTCTCAGCAGAAAAACAAAGTGGAGTTTCTTTGCAACGAGTGCTGTTATATAGGCTGTGCAGACCGAAAAAACTGCTATGAAAACGTCAGCCGCAAAAATCTCGGTGAAAACTGCCCCGACCATATTTGCCAAGCACCCAATGCCTCAGAGGGCTACCGCTTTTCAAAAGCCATGGAAAGCCCCGCCTTTATCGGCATAGAGGATATCAAAAACACCTATCTCCCCATGGGATTTTCAAACTTTAAGATAGAGGGCAGAAGTTTAGGAAGTGCCATTATCCTTGAATTTCTGCTCTACTATATGACAAGACCCGAACATCAGCTAAAGGTCAGAGAACAAATTTATCTCGACAGTATGCTTGACCTGTTCTGAAATGGGATTGACTTTAGGCTATAAAACGTGATATAATAGTGAAACAGACGAATTGTAAAAAAGAAAATTTATGGAGGAATATAATGAAAAATAATATAGTGATAAGTCTGATAGTTGGAATTGTTTTTGCAATAATTTGGAGCATAGTGTTCGTTAAAGTTCTCGACAGTGTTGCAGGAATTTGTATTGGAATATGCCTTGGCATTACAATGGCAGTATGCAGTAGCTTAATTTTGACTAAAAGCGGACAAAATAAAAAAGATAAATAATTTTTTGCCGATACTGCCCCGTATCGGCTTTTTCATGCCTAGCGTCGCATATCTCCCATATCGCAAAAAATATGTCACAAAACTCATGTTACCCATGGCTTACTTGGAAACAAAAATCAAAATAAGTGTAAACAATGCCACTTTTTTGTTGAAACAGCCATTATAATATAGTATAATAACACAGTGCTTTGTCACAAAAAAATTATAGGAGAATTTACATGAAAAAAATTATCGACATATTTCTGCGTTCTTTGCTCACAGGCGTGGCGATAGCCATAGGCGGAACAGTCTATCTTTCCTGCCCTAACAAATACCTGGGAGCGTTTCTTTTCGGCATAGGACTGTTTGTGATACTGTCCTTTGGCTTTGATCTCTTCACAGGAAAAGTCGGCTACGCAGTTGAAAACAAACCCTCTTATCTCGGTGAACTTGGCATAATATGGCTCGGCAATTTTGCAGGAGCCGTCCTCTCCGCCCTGCTTATTACCCAAACACGCATATCCACCATGAGCGACAAAGCCACAGAGCTTTGCAATATAAAGCTTGGGGATAATATCACAAGCGTTTTTATCCTATCATTTTTCTGCGGAATACTTATGTTCGTTGCCGCAGACGGCTATAAAACTATCCAAAACCCTGTGGGACAGATACTTGCAATATTTCTCCCCGTTGTGGTCTTTATCCTCAGCGGCTTTGAACACTGCGTCGCTAATATGTATTTCTTTACCATAGCAGACTTATGGAGCGTTAAAGCCTTTGGCTACCTTATTATAATGTCCCTTGGCAACTCCATTGGCGGAATACTTATCCCCATTCTGCGAAAAGGCTTTGTATCAAAAGCATGACGCCTATTTTTATAAGATTATGTAACACATAAAAAAAGATACCGCAGTTCAAAAAGAACTGCGGTAAAAAAATAACTTCTGCTCTCAGGAACACAGTAAAGGGGTATTATGAAAACATCGCAAAGTTTCAAAAACCAAAACAAAATCAAACAAAAGAGTAGTAAACACCATAAGATAACAAATAAAACACAATTTAAACAATTTAGAAGGAGTGTGCAGAAGTCTTTGTTCGTTCCTGATGTATGTATTATATCACACTAAAAATCATTTGTGGTAACTTTTTTTGGACAGTTGCGACTTTTTTCAAAAAAAATCTGCGCTCCGAAAATCCTAAAGCTTTCAGAGTGCAGAATTATCTTTTTCTGTAGAGGCGAACAGCGTTTGCCCCTTCCCACGTCTATCTGAATTGTCGCCTGTCTATCAAATAATATCCGCCCTGCGTTTTCCTATCTGTGCAAACTCTTTGCGCCGTATGATAAAGTAAGCCACTGTTACCGCAGTGCCTGTTATCACCCAGGAAACAGGGTAAACTATCATGAGCATAAGATAGCTTCTGTGAGCCGCATAGATCGTGTTCACCCACACAAGCCTGAACACGCAGGTGCCAAGCACAGTTATGACCGCAGGTGTCATAGAGTGACCCATTCCCCTAAGACAGCCGCCCGATATTTCGTAAACGCCCGTAAGAAGCTCCAGCAGGCAAACTGACCACATTCTTATCATTGCGTAGTGTATAACGTTCTCGTCCGTTGAGAAGATCTGTATAAAAAGGTGTCTGCCAATAATGAATATCATACTCAGCCCAAGACAGCTTGCAAGCCCGATAAAGGTGCAAAGCCTGTATATCTTTTTACAGCGTTCCTTATCCTGAGCCGCAAAATTCTGACTTGTAAATGTGGTCGCAGTCTGAGCGAAAGCGTTTATCACAAAATATGCCATGAACTCAAAATTCTGTTCCGCTGTACTTCCGGCGATACCGTCTGAACCGAAGCTGTTTATCGCCGCCTGTATCACAACGTTTGACAGTGAGAAAACCATGCTCTGCAAACCAGCCGGCAAGCCTATCTTTATGATTCCGAGGAGATATTCCCAGCGTATCCTGAGCTTTCTGAAATCAAGTCTTAGCATCTCCTCCTCGTGGGTAAGAAAGTAAAGTATCATGCAGGCACTGAAAAAGTTTGATATAACAGTTGCCGTTGCAACGCCTGCCACGCCCATTTTGAACACGATCACGAACACAAGGTTCAGAATAACATTTATAACGCCTGCGGTGATAAGAGCGTAAAGAGGTCGGGTGCTGTCGCCCTTGCTCCTAAGCACTGCCGAACCGAAATCGTATATCTCGATAAAAGGCATTGCAAAGAAGAATATCCTGAGATACAGCGTTGCAAGCTTTAAAACATCGTCAGGCACATTCATCATGCCAAGGAGTATCGGTGCAAGTATCTCGCCTGCACCCAGTATGATAAATCCGCTTATGACCGCCAAAAGCACCACCGTATGTACAGCCTCGTTTGCCTTATCTTTTCTCCCCTGACCTATAAGCCTGGCCACCACAACGTTTGCACCGACAGAAAGCCCCAGAAAAAGGCTTACAATAAGGTTCACCAATGAAGAATTGCTTCCAACCGCCGCCATGGCTTTGTCACTGTCAAATCTGCCCACCACCGCAAGGTCAGCGGAGTTAAAAAGCTGCTGCAAAATACTTGACAATGCAAGGGGCAGTGCAAAAATAACGATCTTGCCCACAAGCGGACCGTTTAACATATCTATTTTCTTATTTTTCATACCAGATCTTCTCTCATCTTTCAACTAACTATTTCTCACACCTAATATTATATCACACCATCAAAGCTATTTCAATACTCGAATTTGCACATAAGCACACACAGAGATGTGTAAAAATCTAAACATTACGACCATTTGTACAATTTTTTGAACTCTTTGCCTGTTGACAAAGGCACTAAATGGTGTTATAATAATATTCCACGGGAGGTGAGCAGTATGGCGATAGACAAAAAAGGCACAAAGCAGATTGCCGACAACCGAAAGGCACGTCACGATTATTTCGTGCTGGAGCAGATCGAGTGCGGTATCGAGCTTGTGGGAACAGAGGTCAAGTCTATAAGGAATGGCGGCGTCAATCTGAAAGACAGTTGGTGTTCTATTGAGGACGGAGAGATGTGGGTCAAAGGTATGCACATATCCCCTTATGAACACGGCAATATTTTCAACCGTGATCCACGCCGTGAGAGAAAGCTGCTGCTCCACAAACGTGAGATACTGAGGCTGTTCGGAAAGGTACAGCAGGAGGGTCTTACGCTTATCCCGATGTCGCTATATTTCAAAGGCAGCAGAGTCAAGCTTGCACTTGGACTTTGCAAAGGTAAAAAGCTTTATGACAAGCGTGACGACATGGCAAAGAAAGCCGCACAGCGTGACATAGAGCGTGCCATGAAAGAGCGAAACTGACACGGGGGTGTAAAGGTTTCGACGGGGGTTTTGAAGCACGATAAGCGAGTAGAGGAGCGCACACTCTTTAAACGGCGTACGTTTTAAAATTAGACGACAACGATAATTTTGAATTAGCTGCTGCTTAAGTCAGCGCTCGTCTTGCCTTAGAGTACCACGGCTTTGGTAAAGGCGTCGATCAGTGGTGAACGTTACAAAGCGACGGCTGTAGCCTTGTGATGTATCACAGCCTACCAAACACACAGGCGTGTCTGTTTGCCTTTGTGCAAGGGAATGGGAGTTTTCCGCAATAACAGAATACACTCGTAGAAGTTCGTGGGGATAGGCTTTCGGACAGGAGTTCGATTCTCCTCACCTCCACCAGCCACTCGCCGTGGCGGGCATTTCCCGTCAAGTTTTTTTGTAAACACACGAAGTCACCGCTGTGATAATTTGTGTGTCACTTTTACAAATTCAGGGGGCGTGCCCCTGCACCCAATCCGCTTTACTTTATGTAGGGCGGTTTTTTATTGCCGCTCATCAATTTTATCTAAAACCCAACCATTGTTTCTCCGTGGCGGGCATTTCAAGCCACGGCATTTTATTGCCTTACAACTATACAGAAAAAAAACGTGTAATGCCAATATCGGCAATACACGTTTTCATATCAATGCCCACGTTTAGCATAAGTCTTTTTGAATGAGCGGTAGAAAATAATGCCCACAAGGGTAGTGATGACTTCGGTGGTGGGGAAAGTCGCCCAGAAATAGTCAAGCCCTATGCGCGAATACAGCCAGCCCAGCGGCACAAAAAGCACCAAGGTCCGCAGTATGGTGAGTGCTGAGCTTCTCAGTGAATAGCCTATCGCCTGAAAGAAAACCGGAAAGATAAGCGAGGTAGTCATAGGCAGAAAGCTCAGACCGATAAAGCGGAATCCCACTGTTCCGATAGCGATGACCTTAGGGTCGTGTGAGAACACACTGAGCATTTGCGAAGGGATAAGCTCAAAACAAAGCGTTCCGAACGCCATAAGCGCCATGCCCATAAATACGGAGTTTTTCAAGGTCTTACTGCAACGCTCTGAGTTCCCTGCGGCGTAATTGTAGCTTACGATAGGAACGATGCAAGTCTGCATTGCGCCCAGTGGGATAAAGAAAAACGCCTGCCATTTGTAATAAAGCCCCAAAGCGGTAACGGCTTGATCGGAGAAAGTTTTCAATATCATGTTTAGTCCGAAAATATAGAACGTATAGGCGGACTGCATAAGGATATTTGGAAAACCTAGATGATATATCTTTTTCAAATAAGAAGGGTATTTCCAAAGCTTCGGGGTGTGGCGGAAGCCCTTTGGCATTACAATAGCCGCTGCGGCGGTCTGTCCGATAACAGTGGCGATAGCCGCACCTGAAATGCCAAGCTTTGGAACAAAGCCCACGCCCCATATGAGAATAGGGTCAAGGATTATGTTCACTATTGCACCCACTATCTGCGCTATCATAGGCGTGCGCATATTACCCTCGGCTTGGAGAACTTTTGTCCATACGCTTTCGCAGAAAAGACCGATACTGAAAGTGCAGACTATCCTGCCATAAGAGGTGACGAGCTTTATGACCTCGGGTGAGGTGGTGGACATTCGGGCGTAGGCTGACATGATGAAAAAGCAGACAGCGGCAAAAATTATCCACATTGAAATGCCCAGAGCGGCGGCAGTTCCTGCACATTCATCTGACTTGTGTTTTCTGCCAATGCCCATGTAGTGAGCCATGAGTGTGTTGATGCCAACGCCTGTTCCCACGCCGAAAGCTATCATAAGAAGCTGGATAGGGTAGATAATAGAAAGGGCTGTCAGACCTGCTTCCGAGTATCTGCCGATAAAAAAGCTGTCAACGATATTGTAAAGGGCTTGGATAAGCTGTGCGAGCATTACGGGGGGAGCGAGTTTGAGCAGTATTTTGAAAGTGCTGCCTTTGCCGTAATCTAAGGTCTGCGTTTGGGTTTTACTCATTTAATTACTTCCTGTCTTTGATGTCAGAGACTATTATACTACTTTTTGTGTGGGATTGCAAGGGGAAGTTTAAGTGAGGAGTTAGGAGTTAGGAGTGAGGAATGATACAGCCGTACAAAGTAGAGTTGCCAACACCGAGCGAAGCGATTTTGCGACAGCACAAACAAAAAAAGAATGCATTACCATTCCCGATAATGCACTCTTAAATTTAACCCTATTTCTCCTCCAGCCCGCTGAGCGAAAGCCTGCTCTCCATTTTCTGAACAGTCTTGCTCTCCTGCTTTGCGATCTTTGCTTCAAACCAGAAGGTCGAGCCTTTGCCCTCCTCCGATTGAACGCCGTATGCAAAGCCGTGGGCTTTGAGTATCTCCTGACAAATGGAAAGTCCAAGTCCTGTGCCTACCACGTCACGCTTTACCTTTGCGTCGCGGTAGTATCTGTCAAATATCTTAGGCAGAAGTTCCTTAGAAATGCCCTTTCCGTTGTCTGTTACTTCAATACGAACCACATCGGCCTTGTTTATCTGCTTGATACGAATGACCTTATTGTCACCTGTGTAGTTTATAGCATTGTTTATAAAGTTATAAATTACCTGATCAAGCTTTGCAATATCCGCTGTTATCACCCTGTCCTCGTCTGGGATATACTTGATATCATAACCATTTTGCTCTATGAGTATCTGATATCGAGTCATGCAGTCATTGAGTTTGTCAACTATAGAGAAGTCCGTGAGTTTAAGCTCCGCATTGCCCGACTCCAGCTTTGAAAGCTCCAGCAGATTGTTTACCAGACTTGAAAGCCTGTCAGCCTCGTCGATAATGACTTGGATATGCTCCTGCCTCTTCACAGGATTATCCCCCGACAAGTCCCTTATCATTTCCGCATAAGCCTTTACCATAGTGAGCGGTGTTCTCAGGTCGTGAGATATGTTCGCAATAAGGTCTTTCCTAAGCTCCGATACCTTTTGTATCTCGTCCTTGGCACTGTTAAGCACCGTGGAAAGCTCCTCTATCTCACAATAGCCATGACCATTGAACTCCACCGCATAATCCCCTTCACCGAATTTCTTCGCCGTGTTCGTAATGTCAACGATTGGCTTTGAAAGTCGCTTTGAGATATACATAGTTACAATAAAAGCAAGCTCAAAAAGTATGATAGTGATATAAATGAGCTGTTCTCTTATAATGCTTACAGTGGAATCTATCGGCTCTATTGAGCTTTCAATAAAAAGATACGCCTGCTTATCCGAATCATCAGTGTAGATAGACGTGCAGTAAAATATCTCCTTGCTCTTGAAATTCTCATTCTGAGCAATTTTCGTGATGTAGTTATCGTCCGACTGCTTCAACTGAGATATCATCTTGAAAAGTCCGATGCCATAGCCCTTATTTATGACTTTGTTAAGGTGCGAATATGCTCCCATGTTGTTTTCCATCACAAGAGGATTGCCCATTTCGTCCGTTATAACGACGCAAAGGCTGTTGTCAAAAGCCAGCGAGCGGTTCGTTACCTCCTGCTGGTCAGTGCCATATGCTTGGATTATCTGATTTGCAGCGTCTGTGATATCTCTTATCTTCGCCGACTGATAATATCTTTCCAAGAAAAAATACTGAAAAAGCCAAATAAGAATAAGAATAAAAGCCGTGAAGAAGATAAAATACATCCACACATATGACCGCAGACTTCTTTTCGCCTTTATCTCCGCCGTCTTATTGCTGACTTTTTCCTTGACTTCTGCAAGCTTACTGGATCTTTTCAAACTTATATCCCATTCCTCTCAGAGTAACAATAAGATTGCGGTATTTTCCAAGGCTGTTTCTCAGCATTTTTATGTGAGTGTCCACAGTTCTGTCGTCACCGTAAAAATCAAAGCCCCATACCTCTTCAAGAAGCTTCTCTCTTGAAAGCGCAATGTTCATGTTCTTCACCAGATAGAAAAGCAGGTCATACTCTTTCGGAGTCATGGAAACCTTCTCCCCGTCTATCTTTACCTCACGGGCTGTAAAGTTTATCTCTAATCCCTCGTATCTTATAACGTCCTCAGTGCGCTGAGAAGCTGACGCACGGTTAAGCACCGCCCTTATCCTTGCCATAAGCTCCTTTGGCGAGAACGGTTTTACTACATAATCGTCAACGCCTATCTCAAAGCCGAAAAGCTTGTCATACTCCTCGCCCCTTGCGGAAAGCATTATAACAGGTATCTGCTTTATTTTTCTTATCTCCTTGCAAGCGGAATAGCCGTCAAGCTTCGGCATCATAACGTCCATTATGATGATATCGAAATCCTGATTTTTCACCATTTCCACAGCCTGCATACCGTCCTCAGCCTGAGCTACTTCATATCCCTCAAACTCGGCATACTCTTTGATTATCTCTCTTATTTTAATTTCGTCATCGACTACAAGAATTTTTGCCATAGTTATTCCCTCCTATTCAGGCAACACCGCACAAGAACCGCCTATTGGCTTTGCACGCAATCCTTTTGTGTTGCTGCCTTAATTCATATTCTTTGCTTATATAATAACCTATTATTGTGTAAAATTTGTGACGGTTTATAGAATATTCTAAGCCATACCGCACCAATTCACAAGAAAACTACTGCCCGCCAACCAAAATGGTATGACGGGCAGAGCTTATATAGGAATTTGTTATGGAAATGTCAGAAAATCAGCAATGTCCCATCATAATGAGAGCCATAAGACAAAAACCTGTTACGATACAACTCATTGCACCCATGATGTTGTCAATTTTTTCTGCTGTAAGCTTTTTCATAGTGATTACCTCCTTATGGTCTAAAATAAACTATTCTGTTCTCAGTGCGATAACAGGGTCTTTCTTTGCCGCCACTCTTGACGGGAACAGACCTGCGATAAGCGTCAGGCAAACGCTTATTGCAATGAGTACAACTGCCGCACTGACAGGTATTGAAGCTCTTATCGGCACGTCCGTAAGATGTGCGATTATCATGTTTATCGGTATTGTGAGCAGATAGGAGATAATTATTCCCAATGCACCTGCCACAAATCCCACGATAACTGTTTCGGCATTGAACACTCTTGATATATCCCTCTTTGAAGCACCTATACTTCTCAGAATACCTATCTCCTTTGTTCTTTCCAAAACTGAGATGTAGGTTATAATGCCTATCATGATAGATGATACCACAAGTGAAATTGCAACAAATGCAATAAGAACGTAGCCGATAGCGTTTATGATAGAGGTGATAGAACTCATCATAAGACCAACATAATCGGTGTATTCTATCTTGTCCTCTTCGCCGACACTGTCGTTGTAATCGTCGATAATATCTATTATCTTTTCCTTTGAAGCAAAGTCCACAGGATAGATATTTATGCTGTCAGGGTCTTCAACAACTGAATAACCAAGAGTTTTCATGTTGTTGTCATAGTTTGAAGTGGAATATTTTCCGCTGTTTGCAAGCTGATCCGCATTTGTGTCGGACTGTTCTTTGAGCATTTGCTTCATAAGCTCCAGTTGCTCGTCAGAAAGTGAAGCTATATACTTCTTCTGAGTTTCGGTAAGCGATGACATGTCACCGCCCTGAATTGCTGACATATCCATTGAACCCATGGCATTCATGCCCATATCTGCAAGCTCGCCTGTATCGGAAGCACCACTCTGCTCCATAAGAGCCTTATACTGCTCCTCGGTCATTCCCTCAGGTATCTCCATAGAGCTGTCGACTGCAACCAAACCAGCCTTCTTATCTGTGTCGGAGCTGTCTGCTGTTTTGTCAGCCTTGCTTTCTGTATCGGCTGTGCTGTCGGAAACGGTTTCTGAACTGCTGTCTGTATCTGCCGCATTCTCGTCCGTTTTGAACTTAAGTCCTGTGAAAACATCTATGTCAGGGTTTGCTATCTGCTCTTTTACTATCTCGCTGTTATCTACTTCGTCGATAAGATATGTCATAAGGTCATGACGATAGCCTATCGCACCGCTTATGGAAGCAGAGGAAGCGTCCTCGTCAGGTCGCAGGATACCGACTACACTTATTTCTGTGCCGTTTGCAACAGCCTTTTTCATGTAGCTCTCATCGCCTGTCATATCTTCCCACACACCGTCTTTTTTCTTATAGAAATCAGGTGTAGGAACGGCCTTGAATTTCAGGTCAAGAAGCTCATCATAGGTGTAAACGTGCTGTTCGCTGTCAACGGATATATCCTCTCCTGCCATGGCACGTCTTACTATGCCGTGAAGTGAGCTTGGGTCGAGAAGTCCGAGAGAATAAAGCACATAGTCGTTTATCTCGTTGTTCTTATCAACTACAAGCACAACTTCGTTATATTTTTCAGGCAAACGTCCTGCGATAACGTCATACTGCTTGTCGATAAGCTCCTCATTATCTATCATTTCGCTCCATACATCAGTACCCATGCCACCCATTGAGCCACTCATGGACATTGCTTCCATCTGAGTTGAGGACATATATCCCATATCTTCAAGAAGCGTTGACGGATTGACCTGCATTACACCGCTGTCGCTCTCCGTAAAAACGTTAAGTGTAGTGGCGTATGTGTACTGAACGTCGCTTGTAAGATCTTTCAGGTCGCTGTTATCGTCAAGATATTTCTTGAACTTCTCCAGATTGTTGACCTTTGTTTCTTCCATGAGAGTGTTTATCATCTCGCCCATGGCATTTTGAGAATAGACCTTGTCTTTATCGTGATTTGCTGAATCCTCATGGTTTTTCGCCATGGTGTTCATTATCTCGCCTATACTTGCGGTGGTCTTTGTTATCTGAAGCGGATAGCTTGAAAGGGTATCAGACTGCACCTGATCTATATAAAGCTGAACGCCGTTTGAGATAGAAAGAATAAGTGCGATACCGATTATACCAATAGAGCCTGCAAAAGAGGTAAGAAGCGTTCTTGCCTTTTTTGTCATAAGATTGTTTCGGCTCAAAGACAGCGCAGTGAGGAAGCTCATGGAAGTTTTAAGCTTTTTGCGCTCTTTCTTCGCCGCCTTTTTGTCAGCCTTTGTAGGCTCTTTTTCAGGCTTTTTGATAGGCTCAACAACATTCTTGTCAAGAGGGTCGGAATCGTCTATGACCTTTCCGTCAAGAAGTTTGATTATTCTTGAAGAATATTTCATTGCAAGCTCAGGATTATGCGTTACCATTATAATAAGCTTGTCCTTTGAAATGCTCTTCAAAAGCTCCATTATCTGTACGCTTGTTTCAGTATCAAGCGCACCTGTAGGCTCGTCTGCAAGCAGAATATCAGGCTCATTCACAAGCGCTCTTGCAATGGCAACTCTCTGCATCTGACCGCCTGACATCTGATTAGGCTTTTTGTGGAGCTGGTCGCCAAGACCCACCTGCTCGAGAGCCTTGACGGCTCTTTCACGTCTTTCTGACTTTGAAACACCTGAGAGGGTCAAAGCAAGCTCAACGTTTGAAAGCACTGTTTGGTGCGGTATAAGGTTATAGCTCTGGAACACGAAGCCTATGGAATGGTTTCTGTAGGAATCCCAGTCGCAATCCTTGAAATCCTTGGTAGATTTGCCGTTAATGTTAAGGTCACCGCTGGTATATCTGTCAAGGCCGCCGATAATGTTCAAAAGAGTGGTTTTTCCGCAGCCTGACGGGCCGAGGATAGAAACGAACTCATTCTCACGAAAATCAATGCTGACGCCTTTAAGGGCAGAAACGGTGGAATCACCAACGACATAATCTTTTTTTATGTCCTTTAAACTAAGCATATATTTTCTCCTATTTTTGTTATTGTAAAGATATTATAATAGGGTTTTATAAACTCAGTTTAAACATAACACAGTTTTGGGTAAAAAAATTGTCGGAGGGGGGGATTTAAGTGAGGAGTGAGGAATGAGAAATGAGAAATGAGGAATGAGGAATGAGCATAGCAGACCAAAGTAAATTGCAAGCATAAAGTAAA
>OGHW01002205.1_pt1 | contig 12478 bp, 10 predicted proteins | sample 1571641 | NCBI WGS metagenome assembly OGHW01 (sample SAMEA2582066, study PRJEB24529) | metagenome | biome: Human gut stool | place: China | collected 2011 | reverse complement strand
TGAATTGTTTTATATATAGTCATTTTATACAAACCATGTTAACATTTATCTCAGGGTGAGCAAAACAAAAAATATTTCGAAAAGGCAGAACTTTTTCAAAGGAGGGTTTATGAGATTGAAAAAAATCTTTGCTGTCGTAATGGCGGCAGCTGTAACACTGTCCACGCTCAATGGTTTTCATGGTTTTTCTGCTCCAAAAACTGCAAAAGCTGCGAGCTTTGTTGATCTGAACCAGAGCCAGATCGCATCCGCAATGGGAGCCGGCTGGAACCTTGGAAATCAGCTGGAAGCATCCCTGAACGGAACGCCAAATGAAACATGCTGGGGTAATCCTACGATCAACGCCAATCTGATCAAGTCAGTCAAAAATGCCGGTTTTCGTTCCATCCGTATTCCGGTTTCCTATTTGGGCAAGATCAGCAGCAACTCAAGTTACACCATCGATTCATCCTGGTTAAACAGAGTACAGCAGGTGGTTGATATGTGTATTGCTAATGACCTGTATGTCATTATTAACATGCACGGCGATGGCTATCACTCTGTCGATGGCGGCTGGCTTTTCTGTGACGGTTCCAACCAGACTGCGATCCGTGCCAAATACAAAGCCTGCTGGAAACAGATCGCCACACGTTTCCGCTCATATGACCAGCACCTGATCTTCGAATCCATGAATGAAGAATATGATGGCACTTACGGAACACCAAACAGAACATATTATGAAAATATCAACCAGCTCAATCAGATCTTTGTAGATACCGTACGCACTTCCGGTGGAAACAATGCGAAGCGCTGGTTAATGCTCCCGGGCTGGAACACTAACATCAATTACACTGTAGGCGATTATGGTTTCCGGGTTCCTACCGACAACAACTGCACTGCCGGCGGAAAGCGCATCATGATCTCTGTTCATTATTATGATCCATGGGGCTTCTGCGGAGAAGAAAGCACCACGGCAACCCAATGGGGAAGCAAGGCAAACAACAACTCAAAGGTTGATTCTTGGGGCGATGAGTCTTATCTGAAATCCCAGTTTAACAGTCTGTATAACAAATTCTGCAGCCAGGGATATCCGGTCGTGATCGGAGAATACGGTGCCATTGATAAATCTGCTTTCGATTCAAACAACACGGCATGTCGTGTGGAATTTGCTTCCAAAGTCTGCACTTACGCAAAGAAATACGGCTGTATTCCAATCTGGTGGGATAACGGTGCAACAGGCACATATGGTTTCGGTTTATTTAACCGCAGTACCGGTGCAGTCACACAGCCAAAGATCATCAATGCCATCACTGCCGTGTATCCGTCCTCAGGCAATACCTCCGGTTCCACAAGCAGTATTGATACCGGCAAAACATATATGCTGAAAAACGTAAACAGTGGTCTGTATATGGATGTCTGCGGTGCGAAAGCGGTAAACGGTACAAATGTCATCCAGTACTCTGCTTCCAAAGCAAAAGCAAATAATACCTGGAAATTTGTTCCTGACGGAAAAGGATATTACTATATTTACTCCTGTCTGGGAGACGGCAGAACATTTCTTCTGGATGTTTCATGCAACAGCAGTGCAAACGGGACAAACATCGGGATTTACAAAAATACCAACTGCAGTGCCCAGCTTTACAAGCTTGTAAAAAATTCCGACGGAAGCTATAGTATTTACACAAAGTCTTCCGGCTGTAAGAGTGTTGTCGAGATTGCTAATGCAAACCGCAGCAATAACGGCAATGTACAGCAATGGGTTTACAACGGACATAACTGTCAGAAATGGAATTTGATCGCACAGTAAAACTTTCCCCCGACACAATAAACGACCTATTGGTCTTTCGGTCGCCGTACCACATGGTATGGCGACTTTTTATTGCATAATCTCTTCCCCTTAATGGGTTACCTGTCAACTGCTTTCTTCTCTCTTCTGACGAAGCTCCTGTTCCCACTGATGCAGTCTGCGCGCTCCTTCCGGATTCTGTTTTTCCAGTCTCTGTTCGAGCTTTTCCCTGCGCCGCTGAAGTTTCTCCAGAATCTCCGGATGCTCTCTGCCAATCTCCTCGCGAATATGATGGCGGCGTTTTTCCAGCAGCCCCAGGATGATCCGGCGATGATCCTTATCTGCCATTTTGTCCGGAAGCTCATCCATGTGAATCTCCATACGGCGCAGAAATTCATCTTCATCAATCGCACCAAGCCCATGCCAGTACTTGAGGCTGCTCTCGATACCCTGCTCTGCGATCTCCTCCCAGTCCGGCATACTATGAATGCTGTCTAAAACCTGATGAACACGCTTCTCGATCTGATCCACAGTCTCATCACCAAACGCCCACGCAAACTCCTCCAGTGTATTTTCCGTTTCCGCCGGAATATTTACGATATGTCCGTTTTTCGGGACAGTGTATCCCTTTAAGGTATATGGTTCCAGATATCCGCTGTCATGAAGTGCCGCTGTAATTGTACGGCGCACATGTCCCTTCTCGATCATCCGGCCAATTCCGAGCTGACGCATCTGTTCATTGACTGCCGCCATATGCTCTGTGATGTAGAAATGAATCCCCTGTTTTGTAAAACGTTCACACATCATTTCCAACCGGTCTGCCGCTGTGATATCGATGCTTGTCATCGCCCCGGCATCGACAATAACCACCTTTGTTTCATCCGAAATTCTGTTCTCAATATCTTCCTGAAATGTCTTTACATTTGCAAAGAAAAGGCTTTCACTGAAACGGTAGATCACGGCATGCTCAATCTCATGCGCATGACGGTTCTTGCTGCAGTCGTAAAAACCATCCCTTCCCGGGATCACTCCGAGAAATGCTCTCGGCGGATTGGTTGCCTTGAGCACAACTGCAATAAAGGAAAGAATAATTCCAATGATAACGCCGTAGATCGTTCCCAACAAAAGTACGGCAAAAAATGCTGCCAGAAAAATATAAAATTCATTGCGGCTGACACGAAATAAACGGACTGCCAGATCCAGCTCGACAACCTTCATCAGCGCGGAGATCACAATCGCCGTCAATACCGGAACCGGAAGATATCCGATAAAACCTGTTCCAAACAACAGAAGAAGTATCATCGCAGTTCCCGCTGTCACAGATACCATCTGTGTTCTGCCGCCATACTGATCATTCATGGAGGTTCTTGAAATACTTCCATTGACCGGACAGCATCCCACCAGTGCCGATGCGATATTGCCCACGGCACAGGCAAGGATTTCCTGATTATCTTTTATTTTATATCCATTGCGGAATGCAAAATTATTCTCCGAAAGAAGAGTTTCTGCCATGATCACGACGGCAACCATGAGTCCTCTGCCCGCCGCCTGTGAAAGATCCACTGACCGAAATTGTGGACACACAAGCTTCGGCAGCCCCGGCTCTACCGCCGATAAAAGACGCACTCCATACTGATCGATATGGCCAAAATAAGTCAACAGCACGCCTGCTGCCATGACAACGATCACCATCGGAAATTTCGGTGCAAGTCTTCTTGCGATCACGATCACCGCCAGAGAACAAGCACCAAGCAGCACAGAAGCACCGTTGACCTGACGTGCCGCCTCAATGATTGCCCGGATAAGCTCCGGCAGTTCACCGGTTCCGGAACCTCCTCCGAGAATCTTTGGAATCTGCATCAGAATAATTGTCACTGCAATACCGCTGATAAAGCCTCCCATCACCGGAGTTGATATGTAATCTACCATCTTGCCCGCCTTAAGCAGGAAGAATAACAGTAGCCAGCATCCGGCAAACAACGCCGTCATCGGAATAAATGACATCGCCTCCGGTGACTGTGCCTGCAGACCAAGCCCTGCTGCAGCCGCACCTATGATCGCCGCGGGTGCCGCATCCACACCAAAAATAAACTGGGGAGATGTCGTAAACATCGCAAAAAATAAAATCGGCAATACCGATCCATATAGTCCATAGACCGGTGGAAGTCCGGAGACCTCCGCGTAGCCCATGGATATCGGGATCGAAACTGCCGCAATAATTATGCCTGCCAGAATGTCCTTTGGCAGATAATTTAATTTATAATTTTTCATTGTCCGGAAAATCTTCATGTTTATAACCCGTATGCCCTTCCATGCAGATATCGGTCACATATATGTCCTCTATTTCGTACATATATGCAGCTTAACAATAGAGAATTACTTTCTGTTTATTCTACATAATATACATAATCGTCCTTGCGTGGTGCTGCCTCCGGCTCATCGCCGTCCATATAGCCGATCACACAATGACCGATGCCTTCATAATCTCCCTCAATTCCCAGAGATTTTAAGATTGCCTTTCCTTCTTCGCTTTCAAACTCTTCCTTGGCACGATGGATCCAGCAGCTGCCAAGACCTGCATCCTTCGCTGCAAGCATGAGATTTCCCATCACAAGGCTTCCGTCATACACATGCGTTGGCATCTTTTTATCTGCCAGCACGATCAGCACAACCGGAGCACCGTAAAACGGATCTGTTCCCTCTGCTGCTCCCATGATCCGGGCGTTCATACGGGAAAGCTTATCCCGCACCTCTTTATTTAATACAGCAACAATGATCGGGGACTGCTTTCCTCTTCCGGTTGCCGCATAAGTTCCTGCCTCGATCACGCGGTCGATCAATTCTCTCTCCGGCATCTTATCCTGAAATTTACGAATACTTCTTCTTGTTCGGATCGTCTTCATTGTTTCACTCATATCGTCATCCTCTCTTTCTATCTCTTTATTCGGTATCTGCCACACAATATGGATATCCGTAGCTGAAAGCTTTCCTTCGTATATAGATATCCGTGGCGATAAGATCTGCTCAGGCAGCGTCATTTTATGCGGCACTGCCTCTCTGACCGGACCTGTCTCTGTCACAGATCTGCTGAAATTCCCTCAGTTTCTGCTTTGCCTGCTGACTCAGATCCTTCGGCACCTTAACCTGCACCGTCACATACTCATCCCCGTGAACTGATGCATCCTTCATAGACACAATACCCTTTCCGCGAAGCCTGATCTTGCTACCTGCCTGCGTCCCCTCCGGAATGCGGCACATGACTCTTCCATTTAACGTATCTACCGGTGCTTCGCCGCCAAAAACTGCCGTTGTAAAAGGCACATCAATCTGAGTATATATATCCATTCCCTTTCTGTCAAATCCGGGCTTTGACCGGACATGCACCTTTAAGAACAGATCTCCGTCAGGACCGCCTCCATATCCCGGCATGCCTTTACCGCGCAGACGCACACTCATTCCGTCATTTACTCCGGCAGGAATGTGTACCTGCAGAGACTTCCTCTGACCGGAGCCATCCTGTGACACAAGATGAATAATCTTATCACAGCCAAACGCCGCCTCCTCAAAGGTAATATCTGTCTGTGCCTCCAGATCGTCTCCCTTTGCCGAGCCTGTACTCCGGTGAAAACCGCCAAAGCCGCTGCCAAAACCACCGCTGTCCTGTCCGTGAAATCCGGTTCCCTGCGACTTACCATGAAACATGCCACCGAAAATATCATCAAAGATGTCGTCCATATTGCCACCCTCAAAATGATATTCGTGATAGCCACCTGTCCCAAAATCGGGACCGCCATAGCTCTGATAAAAATGCTGTCCGCTCTGCGGACCGGCACCGCCCTCCTCAAATGCTGCAAAACCATATTGGTCGTACAGCTTTTTCTTTTCTGCATCACTGAGCACATTATATGCTTCTGTAACTTCCTTAAAATTTTTCTCTGCCTCTTTATCGCCCGGATTCACGTCCGGATGGTACTTCTTGGCAAGCTTACGGTATGCTTTTTTGATCTCCTTTTCATCCGCTCCTTTCCGGATACCAAGGACATCGTAATAATCTCTTTTCTTCATCATCCTCACCTCCGAATAAAATGAAACTGTCCGTTTTCCTGCAAATATGCCGGGAAAACAGAAGCTTTGAAAATATACAGAAAAGAGGCATACGAACCGGTTCGCATCCCTCCAAGGCTGTTAATAGGGTGATAGACCATCCAATATATCAACCCTGCTGTACTTTTATTTTCTATTATGTTATATCACTTATTTTAGCACTCGTCAAGTCTGTTGGCTAATAATTATTCCATCAATAAAAAATCTGCCAGATAAATAATCTCCTACGCCCTCTTCCCCAGCCATATCCGCATCGCCGTCAGCACCGCCAGCAGGATTGCCGCGCTTAAGGTCAGAACAACCCACCAGATCTGGATGAATGCCGCCAGTATATAACCAACCACGCAGACTGCCGCCACGACAGCCGCATACGGAAGCTGCGTTGAAACATGATTCATATGATTACACTGCGCTCCCGCCGAGGACATAACCGTGGTGTCCGAAATCGGGGACACATGATCGCCGCATACCGCACCTGCCAGTACCGCCGACACCGAAATGATCATCATCTCCATATGTCCCTGCTCCGGGAACATTGCAATTACGATCGGTACAAGAATTGCGAAGGTTCCCCAGCTCGTTCCGGTCGAAAACGCCAGAAAGATTGCAATAATAAATATGAGCATCGGTATAAACATACTTGCCGAAGCATTCTGTCCGACAACACTTTTCACAAATGTACTGATCTCAAGATGATCACCAATTCCCTTCAGCGCCCACGCAAAGGTCAGGATCGCCATGGCAGGAACCATCAGACGAAATCCCTCCACAAAGCTTTCCATGAAATCGGCAAAGTTCAGAACCTTTCTCGGAAGATACCAGATCAAACAGAAAAGGATCGTGACAAGTCCTGCAAAGATCAGGCTCCGCTCAGAGTCACAGCCGGAGAACGCAGCGACCACATTCGTTGCTCCTCCTAAATATCCGGTATAGATCATGGCACCGATCGCAGATACGATCAGAAGCACTACCGGAAGAACCAGATCGGCAACACGTCCCTTTTCGTTAACCTCTTCCTGCTTCTCCTCCTTCAGTGCATCCTCTCCGGACGTAAACAGATCACCGCGCTCCGCATTGATCTCATGTTTCTTCATCAAACCGAAATCAAAACCGGTGAGGATCAGATAAAGCACCATCAAAAGGGTCAGGATTGCATACAGATTGTACGGAATCGTCCGCAGAAACAGACTGAAGCCCGTCAGCGAGGATCCCTTCGGCACATAGGAATTGACAGCCGCCGCCCAGCTTGAAATCGGTGCAATAATGCAGATTGGCGCTGCTGTAGCATCGATCAGATATGCGAGTTTCGCACGGGATACATTGTGACTGTCTGTTACCGGACGCATAACGCTCCCAACTGTAAGGCAGTTAAAATAATCATCAATAAAAATCAGCACTCCAAGTGCGATTGTTGCAAGCTGTGCACCCGCTCTTGTCTTGATATGCTCTTTCGCCCAGCGTCCGAATGCTGCAGAACCACCGGCTTTATTCATCATACATACCATAACACCAAGAATTACCAGAAATACTAGAATACCCATATTGTAAGAATCTGTAAGTACTCCCACTACTCCATCCTGAAATACATGTAAAATTGTAGCTTCCGGTTTAAATCCTGACCAAAATGCACCTCCGATCAAAATTCCAACGAATAAGGAGCTGTAAACTTCCTTTGTAATAAGTGCCAGTACGATTGCAACGACCGGTGGCACCAGAGACCAGATTGTTGCATAGAGCTGAGGTACATACTCGGCAGATGTATCTGCGGCAAATACTGTTGTTGAACTACAGCACAGAATGAGCAGAAACATCAGAAACACATACCCCATTTTTCTTTTGTTTCTCATTTCCTTTTTTCCTTTCCTGTAAACTTATGTTTGTTAAGTTTGTGTGTAAGCATAGTGGGTTTTGCCTGGGATTCTCTAAACGCAAAAAATGCCATAGGCACTCTCTGCTGGTGAGTCACCCATGGCATAATAATTCTAGCGTCATCGATAGCTCTCCACACCTGTGACAGTCCGGCGTATCTTCTACATCCGGCCCAGGAATCATATCTGGGAATATCATTCCTTCGGCGGCTTCTCCTTTCTCTCACTGACAGTCTTCCCAAGACTCTCGTCAGCGGGTACTCATATCACCGCGCCTCTATCAAACGTCACTATATTATCACATTCTATTTAAAAAAGCTAGACTTATTTTATAATAGTTTTCATTTCACAGCTTTTTCATATGTAAATGTCTGTAAAAATCTCTGAAGGCGATCTGTTTCAGGTTTTTCAAAAAGTTTCTTTGGATCTCCTTCTTCTACAATCTTTCCACCTTCCAGGAAAGTAACGCGATCCGCTACTGCTTTTGCAAACTGCATCTCATGTGTAACGATGACCATAGTTCTTCCTTCTTTCGCCAGATCTAGAACAACGTCAAGTACTTCTCTAACCATCTCTGGGTCCAATGCTGCCGTAATCTCATCTAAAAGTAATACTTCCGGATGCATGATCAGGGCACGTACGATTGCCACTCTTTGTTTCTGTCCACCAGAAAGCTGTCTCGGATAATCATCTTTTTTAGAGCGCAGCCCCACACGTTCCAGCAATTCAAGAGCTTCTTTTTCTACTTCTCTGCGATTTCTCTTTTTTACTTTTATTGGAGCAAGCGTCACATTCTGCAAAATAGTCAAATGTGGGAACAAATCATAACTCTGGAATACCATTCCGATTTTTTCTCGGTTTTTACTCAGATTTTTCTTATTTGGGTTTACAACCTGATCGTCCAGCAGAACTTCTCCTTCCTGGATTTCTTCTAATCCATTCAGGCAGCGAAGCAGCGTACTTTTTCCACATCCAGAAGGACCGATAATTACAACCACTTCTCCTTTTTTCACAGAAATATTTATGTTTTTCAACACTTTTGTATCTCCATAGCATTTACTTAGATTTTTGATGTGTAATATTTCATCCATATCAGTTCTCCCATCGTTTTTCAAGATATTTTGAAAGGCAGCTGATCGGCCAGCAAGCAATAAAATACAGGAGAAAAACCGTTGCAAATATTGCAAATGCTGCATTTGGAGCAGTCTTACGGTTTGCTTCTATAATCTGCTGTCCTACTTTGAGCACCTCCACGATTCCAATCATCATAACAAGACTTGTTGTCTTGATCATTCTAGTGATCAAGTTGATTGAAAGCGGAATCATCCGTCGAATAATCTGTGGAATGATCACATATTGATAAGTCTGTCTCTGGTCCAGCCCCAGCGCTTCGCTACTCTCATACTGAATCTTCGGAACGCTAAGCAGAGATCCTCTGACTAAATCTGCCATCTCTGCGGTCCCCCAGAATACAAATACAATGATTGATGCGGTTTCTGCGTCCATATTGATTCCCATTGCCTTGGTAGCTCCAAAATATACAATGAATAACAATACCAGCTGTGGCATGATACGCACGATTTCCAGATAAACTCTAGTAACTGCCCGAACGATCCTGTTTTTAGATGTCATGATCATTCCTAGTAAAATTCCGAATGCCATACTGAGAACAACTGATATCAGGCTGATTCGAAGTGCTACCCAGACTCCCTGCAAAAGCCGGATCATATTATTTCCTTTTAATAAAATCTCAAATCCCATCTTATCAATCTCCAAACATACGATATCTTGCTTTGTGCTCAACCAGGGTTCCAAGAACAGAAACCGGTAACAGCATAATGATATAAAATCCTACAAGCATAACCAGACACTCTGTTGTATTATAATATTGTCCGATCAGATCCTTTGCAGTAAACATCAGATCCATCAGGCTGATTGCTGAAAACACACTGGTTTCTTTTAATAAGAAGATGATATTTGCAACAATCGCCGGTACACTGATAGAAAATGCCTGTGGAAGAATCACCGACCGAAACATCTGCAAACGGTTCATCCCCAATGCCAGTGCTGATTCCATTTGCAGCACCGGCACTGCCTCAAGCCCGCTTCGAAAACTCTCTGCCATGTAGCTTCCACCTAAAAGCCCTAATCCCACAGCTCCGCATACTTCCGCGGATATAGACAATCCAACCTTTGGAAGTCCAAAATAGATAAAGAATAGCTGGACTAAAAGTGGTGTGTTTCGAAAGATTTCCACATACACTTTAACCGCCTGTGCTAAAACCGGAATTTTAAAATGCAAAATAAATGCTGCAACAATTCCTATCAACAGTGATAAAACAATTCCTATCCATCCTATTTTAACTGTCAGGAAAAATGCCTTGACATACATTGGCATATACTCAACTATTACATCAAAATCCATGTTATTTTGTTGCACCGCCTTCGATCACTAATGTATCTTCGTAATCTGCACCATAAGTATCAAGCAGTGTTGCCTCATAATCTGCATGGAAGAAGTTTTCTTCTCCAAGGCTCTCAATTTCAGCATTGATCCAGTCAAGTAATGTGCTGTTACCTTTTGTTACAGCCGGTGCAATACTCTGCTGATCTCCAAGAGATGAAATTCCGACTACATATCCCGGATTCTCTTTCGCATAAGCAATAACCTCTGTGTTATCGTTCGCCCATGCAACACCTGTTCCATTCTCAAATGCTGTCTTTGCTGCTGCATAAGTATCAAATTTCTGAAGTTTAATGTCCGGTTCATTCTGTTCCAAATAAGTCTCTGCTGTAGTTCCTGAAATTACAATTACCTGGTCATCTGCTCCAATCTGATCCAGACTTGTGATCACACGATCCTCATGAGATACTACACCGAGTGCTACATTCATATATGGAAGTGCAAAGTCTACTTTTTCAGCACGTTCGTCTGTAACAGTGAAATTAGCAAGAACGACATCCACCTTCCCTGTCTCTAAATACTCAACACGATTTGCCGCTTCTGTAGACACGTAATTGATCTTCACACCAAGATCTTTTCCAAGACGTTCTGCAAAATACACATCATAACCCTGATAATCCCCATTATCATCTACATAACCAAATGGATTTTTATCAGAGAAAACTCCAATATTAATCTCACCACTTTCTTTGATTTCATCTAATGTTCGATAAGCCTGATTTCCTTTATCGGATGTCTTTTCGGCTCCGCATCCTGTTAAAGCAACTACTCCTAATGATGTAGCTAAAACTCCTGTTACTAACTTTTTGAATAAATTCTTTTTCATCTTCTCGATTCTCCTTTCAGTTCATGAATTGGATTATATTCCTATAAACCTACTATGTCAATAGGTATTATATTTTTTTAGAAAAAAAGACTCTTTTCAGAATATTACCGAAAAAGAGCCTTTATTCCCATTATATTTCTACATTTTTATTAAACTTCTATTAATTTATGGTAGGACAAATAGTTTTTTGTAAATGTCAACACCGGCAATCAATAAAAGTGTTCTTCATCTCATAACAACTTGTAATTGTCTTATGCTGATCCCAGAAAAACATATCTGCCCCTCCTTTTAACGTTCTATTTAGAACGACTATATAAGGTTGAATCCTTTTTGTCAAGCCTGACCGATAACAGACAAAACAATCCAAAAAAAGATTGCAAAAGTGATAGCTGTCAATAATTTTACATCAACAGCTATCACTTTCGTTTCTTTTTTATATCTACTATTTTCTAAGATTTTAGTTGTTAGAATAGAAGGAACCCATATAACGGATATATTCATCATCTGTTTTATTCGCTTGCCAATTATGAACATTCGCTTTGTTGTGCTCACCTGCAATAACAGAAAGAGATTTTCCAAGATTGTCAAACGCTTCCTCTACACAAGCTTCCGGTGTCATAGCTGCTTTCATAACAGCTTCTCCTGCCGGTCCTCCCGGAAGATTGCTTAACAGACTTTGAGTGATTGTTGTTCCCAATGTAATAACTTCGACGTCTACATTGGTGCTCTCACACTCTGCTGCCACAGCCTCTGTCAGTTTCTTAATATAAGACTTGCCTGCTCCATACTGTGCGTTATATGGTGAACTGCTGATTGCTGTCAAAGAAGATACATTGATTACAGCTCCACGATCCTGCTTTGCAAAGATTCCCATATAATGATAGAAACATTTCAAGAATGTCATAACATTAACATTAATCATCTGCTCATGCTTCTCCCATGGAGTGTCCTGCAGTTTTCCAAATGTATGGAAACAAGCAACATAGCTCATAAATCCCATGTCAAGATCTTTTGTCGCCTCAAAAATCTTGTCTGTGCAGTCAGACTGCGCAAAATCAGCACGGATAACCATATGATCTACACCATATGTTTCACTGATGTTCTTTCCAAGTTCCTGAAGTTTCTCTTCTCTTCGACCTACCAAAACAACACTCATTCCCTCGGATGCTATCTTCTCTGCAAATGCCTTTCCAACACCTTCTGTTGCTCCAAGAATAATACCCCATTCACCATACTTTTCTCTTAAAGTCATTACTTTTTCCTCCTAATTTGCCGATTTAAAAACCGAAATATAATATAACATATATTATTAAAAATAACAATCAGAAATAGTATTTTTCAACATTATTCGTTATTATTACTAGAAAAGATGTCAGCCACCTCACTAATAATAATAAACGCTGTTGGATCAATGTCATGAACAATATCTTTCATTCGAATCACCTGATATT
>OGHW01002198.1_pt1 | contig 12500 bp, 14 predicted proteins | sample 1571641 | NCBI WGS metagenome assembly OGHW01 (sample SAMEA2582066, study PRJEB24529) | metagenome | biome: Human gut stool | place: China | collected 2011 | reverse complement strand
GACCAATTATCACTGGAGTTTAATAAAAGGTTACGATAATGAAAAATTATCTCTTTTTGACAGTTGCGGTATAAATACCGTAAAAATTTCTGAAATTTTACCGAATTCTCTATTTTATATCTCCTTTCTCCCTAAAGAATAAATAATCAAGTAAAATTTCTCTATCCCATTTCTTTTCTTTAAAGGGGTAGTTTTTATCTAATAGCTTTAGTAATTTATCTAATGTCATAGTTTTCTTAGTTACATTTCGATAGATTTTTCTTAATATTCTTGATTTTTCTTTATTTCCAGAAATATAAACATAATAGGTAATAGCCAGAGATTTTATCTCAACTTCTCTTATTTTTTCCTCTGCTAATTCAAAGGCTTTTTTAATCTTGAATTGTTGTTTAGCTATTTTTTCCACAATATCCTCATAAGTATGGAATGTAACAGTCTTAGGAAAACGTTCCTTGATAGAAGCTCTTCTACGTTGTTGTTCTTCACTATTTTTCTTTTGCTGGATTGTTTGTCCACTCAAATTTCTATGCATTTTTAACACCTCAAAATAACTAATTATCAACAATATTTTTTATAAACTGACAGTCAGTAAGTTTATAAAAAATAAAACTGACTGTCAGTAGATTAATGACTAGATTTTAACTTTTGTAAAGAGAGCCTCGCAAAGAGTAATTCTGCTCTTTGGTAACTAAGTGAGGTTCCTAATGAAACTGATTAAACTTAGCCAAGTAATGGCAAAAACAACGTTATCAAAATCCACGATATATAGATTAATAAAAACTTCTGGATTTCCACAACCGAAGAAACTTTCATTAAGAGCGGTTGCATGGCTAGAGGATGAGATTGATGAATGGATTGTAAGTAGAGGATGTAAAAACGATTCAAGTCCTAGTAACTCTATTAGCACACTACAAGCATATTTATTACTTAATGGAGGTAATAAATATGAGTAAAACAGTATTATTAAATAAAAATTGTATATACAGATATAATAATTTTATATATGTAGGTAAATTCAAAGATAAACCTCTATATATGGGGATAGATAAATTATCTTTTATTTCATACATAGATAATGAAATTGAATATAAGAATATCTGTGATAGATTTAATTTTTTAAGAAAAGAAACATCATCATATTATAAAATTGAGAATGTAAAGGATAAACATTATAAATACAGTATGAAAATTATAGAAATTAATAATCCAGAATTTTATATAGTCATATCTTATTTATTTTTGAGTAATAAAAAAAATTATGGTATTAGATTTGAGTTATCACCACAATATGGAAATATAGATTCAATTTATAATTTTGTAAAATGGTTAATAGATTGCATTGGAAAAAATGTAGTTAATAAGTTATTATCAAAAAGCAGAATAACAAGAATAGATATTACTGTTGATATATATGGCAATAGTTTTATTTCTAACTATTATTTTTCCATACCAAAATCAAGAAAAGGAATAAGATTTATACATAATAAAGATGATTGTAAAAATAATTATAGTGTAGGATCAAAACGCTCAGAATTTTACTTGTTAGTATATGAAAAAGCTAAATTATATGAGGATATTAAGGTTGAGGATGATGATATAATTTCTGTAAAAGAAAACGATATAGATAAACGAATAACAAGATTAGAACTTAGAATAAAACCAAAGGAGTTTTTTTCGCTTTTATCAATATCTAATCTAAAAAACCCATTTAATAAAGTGGATATTTATAGTAAGAAATATGTAAAATCTAGATTTAGAGATTTTTTACCTTTCTTAGAGCAAGAAAAGAGTCTCCCAAGAGCTATAGATTGTTATTTAGATACTGTGAATGGTTCATCTAAATATTGGAGACATAAGATCAATGAAACTATGGAATATTGTAAAAGTAAATATATCCTTGATATAGATTGGGGGAAATGGCAAGATATAACTAGAATTATTGAACCATTTATTCACCCTCTAGAATAGTCTCATTTCTTAGCAATAAAAGCTACATAAGTGTAGGTTATTATGTAGCTTTTACTTTTCAAAACGTGCGAACCCTTGTAAATAAACAAACATAGCCTTATGCATCAGGCGTATGCTGCTCGAAATTATCTTGTAAATTCATGACGTTATCCAGTTTAGGTATTTAATTTTTTTGTCTAGCAAGTAGTGGTTTTACGATAGAAGTAATGTGTTATTTTGAGCTGATTTTAATTTTCTACATCCACACTCAGTACTTCATCTTCTGTTTTTAATAGTGTATAGACATCTTTTAGCATTTCATTATCAATATTGTAGCATCGGACTTGCAAGCGAACCTCGCCGCTAGCTTGGTCTTTTACTGAGATATTTTCAATGCGGTAATCATGTTTCAATAATAAATCTGTTACTTTACTGATACCGTTAGCAGAACTCAGTTGAATAGCTAAACGAGTACGTTTTTTATAGGTTTTACGACGAACATAACGCTGCACAATCGGGCTGATACGGATAGCGATTAAAATCATTAAAGTGGCAATAATCGCATCAAAAATAAAGCCTGCACCTGTTGCCACACCGATAGCCGCTGCTGCCCAAATAATGGCAGCTGTGGTTAAGCCTGAAATCGCATCATTTTTCTTGTGCAAAATTACCCCTGCACCTAAGAAACCGATACCACTGATTACTTGTGCGGCAAGTCGCATAGGGTCAGTTCGGATATTATCTGAAACTTGCGCATAATGTTCTGCGGCTTGAATGGAGACAATCGTCAGTACACAAGTCGTCACCGCAATAATGGCACAGGTTTTGACCCCAACCGGTTTGTGTTTAAGTTCACGTTCTAAGCCAATAATCCCGCCAAGTACAAGTGCGAGTAGCATTTTCCCTAGGATAAGTAAATAAGCCGTCTGTTCAAGAGCGGTCGAAAAAAGAAAAGAATTTTCCATGTTAATAATGAATATGAGTAAATAAAAAAACGGGCATTATTCTACCTGAAAAAAGGACTTTAATGGGCAAATTTACAATCAATTTACCTTTAATTTATCGCCTTTCGGCTTGAAATTGAGTAAAATCTAAAGTTTTGAAAGATGATGATAGCTGAGAATAAATTTATGCAAAAATCAACGCCGAATATTGGCTTTGTAAGTTTAGGTTGTCCTAAAAATTTAGTGGATTCTGAACGTATTCTGACAGAATTACGTACCGATGGATATAACATTGTGCCAAGTTATGAAAATGTGGACTTGGTCATTGTGAATACTTGCGGCTTTATTGATAGTGCTGTGCAGGAATCCCTAGAAGCCATTGGAGAGGCGTTGGAAGAAAATGGACGCGTGATTGTGACCGGCTGTTTAGGGGCGAAAGAAGATCAAATTCGCCAAGTTCACCCAAAAGTATTGGAAGTGAGCGGTCCGCACAGTTATGAAACAGTAATGGCACAAGTGCACAAATACGTACCAAAACCAGAGCATAATCCTTATACCAGCCTTGTACCAAAACAAGGGGTGAAATTAACACCAAAACACTATGCTTATTTGAAAATCTCAGAAGGCTGTGATCATCGCTGTACATTCTGTATAATCCCTTCATTACGTGGGGATTTAGAAAGCCGTTCTATTACTCAAGTATTGGATGAAGCAAAACGTCTTGCTGATGCGGGTGTGAAGGAATTGTTAGTTGTTTCACAAGATACTTCTGCTTATGCGATGGATACGCAACGTAAAGAAGGTGGCGTGAAAACGGCCTTCTGGAATGGTATGCCAATTAAAAATGACTTAATGACCTTGTGTAAACAGCTTGGTAAATTAGGTATTTGGGTGCGTTTACATTACGTTTATCCTTATCCACATGTGGATGATTTAATCCCATTAATGGCGGAAGGTTTATTATTGCCTTATTTGGATATTCCATTACAACATGCGAGTCCGAAAATTTTAAAAGCAATGAAAAGACCAGGAAAAATTGACCGCACTTTAGAGCGTATCAAGCAATGGCGTGAAATTTGTCCAGATTTAACTTTGCGTTCAACTTTCATCGTAGGTTTCCCAGGTGAAACAGAAGAAGACTTCCAAATGTTATTGGATTTCTTAAAAGAAGCGCAACTTGATCGCGTGGGCTGTTTCAAATTTAGCCCGGTAGAAGGCGCACCTGCAACCGAAATGGCTGACCAAGTGCCTGAAGATGTAAAAGAAGAACGTTTCCACCGCTTTATGCAGTTACAACAAGAAATTTCGGCTGAACGATTAAAACAAAAAATTGGCCAAACGCTTGATGTCATTGTGGATGAAATTGATGATGAAGGTATTATCGGTCGTACAAAAGCTGATGCACCCGAAGTTGATGGCTTAGTTTATATTGAAAATCTAAGTGGCTCGCCGGTGAAAGTGGGCGAATTTATTAAAGTAACCATTACTCATTCAGATGAATACGATCTGTGGGGAACCTGTTAATTATTAATCTTATTTATTTTTTACCAAAGGAATTAAAAAATGGCAGAAACACAAAAACAACCAAGTGTTATCCGTTTTGAACAAGAAGTTGCGGCAAAAAATTATGAAGCAGCTTGCGTAGAATTGCTCGATATTTTAAGCAAAATTGATACTAATTTTGGTGGCATTGAAGGCATTGAAATTGATTATCCTAGCCAATTAAATGATGAATTAGTACAAGATAAAATTAAGCATTTTTGTACCCGTGTAGCGGTAGCAATGAGCGAGCTATTTTCTGATCCTCAATTAGATATTTCTGAAGGTGGTGCACAACGTTTCTTTACCTTACAACGTTGGATTAATATGATTTTTGCATCATCACCTTTTGTGAATGCGGATCATGTTTTGCAAACTTATAACCGCAATCCAGATAAAACTAATTTATCCGATTTCCATTTAGATAATGCGAGATCATCATTAATTAAATTCTGTATTTTCTATCTGCCAGAATCTAATGTGAATGTTAATCTTGATGCTTTATGGAATTTAGATCCTGAGTTATGCGCATCGCTTTGTTTTGCATTGCAATCACCACGTTTTATTGGTACAGAACAATCATTTTCTAAGCGTGGTACGCTTTTACAATGGTTCCCTGAAAAATTAGCGACAATTGAAAATTTAAATAATGTGCCGAGTGCAATTTCACACGATGTATATATGCATTGCAGCTACGATATTGCTGAAAATAAACACTGGGTGAAAAAAGCATTAAACCAAGTTATTCGCCGTCATTTATTGGAAGGTGGATGGACAGATCGCGATGTCACTAAATTAGGTGAACGTAATGGCAAACCTGTCATGGTTGTATTATTGGAGCATTTCCATTCATCTCATTCAATTTACCGTACGCATTCCACTTCAATGATTGCTGCACGTGAGCGTTTTCATTTAATTGGTGTGGGTAATGAAGCAGTAGATGCGGCAGGACAAGCGGTGTTTGATGAATTCCATTTATTAAAAGGCGATAATATTTTTAGTAAATTGAATGAATTAAAAGAGATTTGTGAAAAAAATGGTGCAGCCGTTCTTTATATGCCAAGTATTGGGATGGATTTAACTACCATTTTTGCAAGTAATACGCGTCTTGCACCGGTTCAAGTGATTGCTTTAGGCCATCCAGCGACGACACATTCTGATTTTATTGAATATGTAATTGTAGAAGATGACTACGTTGGTTCTGAAAAATGCTTCAGTGAGCAATTATTGCGTTTACCAAAAGATGCCTTACCTTATGTGCCTTCAGCGCTTGCACCGCAACACGTAGAATATCGCTTACGTGAAAATCCTGAAGTGGTGAATATTGGTATTGCTTCTACCACAATGAAGCTTAACCCATATTTCTTGGCAGCATTAAAGGCTATTCGTGATCGTGCTAATGTGAAGGTGCATTTTCATTTTGCATTAGGCCAATCTATGGGTGTAACTCATCCTTATATAGAGCGTTTTATTAAATCTTACTTAGGCAGCGATGCAACAGCTCATCCACATGCACCTTATGATCAATATCTTCGTATTTTGCATAACTGCGATATGATGGTAAATCCATTCCCATTCGGTAACACGAATGGCATTATTGATATGGTGACATTAGGTTTAGTGGGCGTATGTAAAACCGGTGCAGAAGTCCATGAACATATTGATGAGGGGTTATTCAAACGTTTAGGTTTACCGGAATGGTTAATTGCAAATACGGTAGATGAATATGTTGAACGTGCAGTTCGTTTAGCAGAAAATCATCAAGAACGTTTAGCACTTCGCCGTCATATCATTGAGAATAATGGCCTCCAAACCTTATTTACAGGTGATCCAAGCCCAATGGGTAAAGTATTACTTGAAAAATTTGAGGTATGGAAAGCGGCAAATTTAGCTGAAAAGCCAAAGAAAAAAGCAACTAAATCTGCAACCACAAAAGAGAAGACCACCAAGTCTACCACAACAAAGAAAAGTGCGGTCAAATCTGAAGGTAAATCTGAGCCGAAAAAAACAGTAAAGAAAACGACGAAAAAAGCAGATAAATAATCAATAAATCCCCGAAAGGGGATTTTTTATTGAGAAAAATTAAACAAAGCCTCATTTTTTCTAAAAAAACTTGATTTTGTGGCGTAAAGCCTGTAATTAATAGACCTATTTAACACAACATAGAATAAGGAAAAACTCATGAAAAACGTCGGTTTTATCGGTTGGCGCGGAATGGTCGGTTCCGTATTAATGGATCGTATGGTGCAAGAGCAAGATTTTGCCAATATTAATCCAGTTTTCTTCACCACTTCTCAAGCAGGTCAAAAAGCCCCTGTATTTGCAGGAAAAGAGGCGAGTGAACTTAAAAATGCATTCGACATTGAAGAACTTAAAAAATTAGACATTATCGTAACCTGCCAAGGTGGCGACTATACCAATGAAGTTTATCCAAAATTAAAAGCAACAGGTTGGGACGGATATTGGGTTGATGCCGCTTCTGCGCTACGTATGAAAGATGATGCAATTATCGTGCTTGATCCGGTAAACCAACACGTGATTTCTGAAGGTTTGAAAAAAGGCATTAAAACTTTCGTGGGTGGTAACTGTACCGTGAGCTTAATGTTAATGGCTATCGGTGGTTTATTTGAAAAAGATTTAGTGGAATGGGTATCTGTCGCAACTTACCAAGCGGCTTCAGGTGCGGGCGCAAAAAATATGCGTGAATTGATTTCACAAATGGGCTTGTTAGAGCAAGCGGTTTCAAGCGAATTAAAAGACCCCGCTTCATCAATTTTAGATATTGAACGTAAAGTGACAGCAGAAATGCGTTCTGATAGCTTCCCAACGGATAACTTCGGTACAGCATTAGGTGGTAGCTTAATCCCTTGGATTGACAAACTTCTTCCTGAAACTGGACAAACTAAAGAAGAATGGAAAGGCTATGCAGAAACCAACAAAATCTTAGGTTTAAGTGACAACCCAATTCCTGTTGATGGTCTATGTGTACGTATTGGTGCATTACGTTGCCACAGCCAAGCGTTCACCATCAAAATGAAAAAAGACTTACCATTAGAAGAAATCGAACAAATTATTGCATCACATAATGAATGGGTTAAAGTAATTCCAAATGACAAAGAAACCACATTACGTGAATTAACTCCAGCTAAAGTAACAGGTACATTAAGCGTACCGGTTGGTCGTTTACGTAAATTGGCAATGGGTCCAGAATACTTAGCGGCATTCACTGTAGGTGACCAATTATTATGGGGTGCTGCAGAGCCAGTTCGCCGTATCTTAAAACAATTGGTGGCGTAAGTTTTACTTTCACTACAAAGGGCGTATTTACTACGCCCTTTTCGTTACTACAAAAGATAATATGTTACGATCTATCTTTGTTTTTATTACAATTTCTTTAATGACATTTCTTTTGCAATATTGGTTTGTCTCACGCCTTGGTTATCCTGAAACCTTTGCAACAACATGCCAAGATTACACGGGTGAATTCTTATCTGAGGCACGTTGTGAATATACGTTTAATATATTATTTACAACGATAACTGTTGCGTTTTTAGCATTGTTTCCTTTTATTATTTCTCATAAATTATCTTGCTTTATTATCGGTTGTTTGTGGCTTGGGCTTTTATGGCTATTGGGTTCAGTTTTTATCACCTTTGATAGTACTGATTTAGGAAATACACTTGAGCTTTCAAGCTTATTTCACTATGCTTGGATCGAATTAAAGATACCTTATATCGTCATATCTATTATCTCTATCCCTACACTATTTTTTATTAAAAAATTATGATCAGAGAACCTCATTTTCATCAATTTGCTCTTGCGGAGTTATTGCCTTTTTTTGAGCAATTTCCGACGCAATATCTTTCTGGCGAACGAAATATCAAATTGGCTTATCGTCATTTGGTTCAGCCTGAAAGTGCGGTCAGAAAATTGATGATTTTGGTGAATGGTCGAGCAGAAAATATGCTGAAATGGACTGAGTTGGCTTATGATTTTTACCAACAAGGTTATGATGTTTTGCTTTTTGATCATCGAGGACAAGGATATTCACAGCGTATTATTCCTCAAAAAGGGCATTTAGATGAGTTTCGTTTTTATACCGATGATATGGCAAAAATCATTGAAAAAACGACCGCACTTTATGCTTATCAAGCGCAATATATTCTCGCCCACTCCCTAGGAGCTTTGATTTCCACCTATTATCTAGCCAATTACGATCATCATATTAAAAAGGCTGTGCTTTCTTCGCCTTTCTTTGGCGTTCCGATGAAACATCCATTACGAGATGAAGTCATCATTGCAACAATGATGGTATTTGGTCAAGGTCATCGCTATGTTTTTGGTAAAGGACATTACAAACCGGCAGATTTAAACCTTAATGAACTCAGCCATTCTAAAACGCGAATGAAATGGATGAACCGAATTAATCGAAAACGCGCTACTATTCACTTAGGCGGCCCGACTTTCCGTTGGGTACATCTATGTTTAAATGCAATCAAAGCGCTCCCTAAAATCATTCCAAGAGTGGAAACACCAGTGCTTATCCTACAAGCGGGAAAGGAAAAGATTGTGGATAACAAAAATCTTGAAAAATTGACCGCACTTTTCCCTCATGCAGAATCCATGCTTGTACCTCAAGCAAAACATGAAATCCTTTTTGAAAAGGATAACGTAAGAAAAGCCGTGCTTGAACGCGTGAATCAATTTCTTCATTCTTAAAGCTATTTTTTAATCTGAATCAAGTTTTTATCAAATTCTATTAAAAACATCTCTTAAATCTTTACTCATACTAAATAAGTGGTATCTTTATACCCGCTTATTTAATCGATTGCGTCACGGTCGTTATCCGTGATGAATTATTTTTGTTCATTTATCTAGGAGTTATCCTATGGAAAGTAAAATTCCAGCAGTAGAAGTCAAACTTGGCTTTAAATGGCAGGGGCTGCTGATAGCCGTTATCGTTGGTTTAGGGATTTGGTTAATCCCGACACCAGAAGGTTTATCCGCTAAAGCCTGGGGAATGCTAGCGCTGTTTGTGGCAACCATTGTGGCTATTATCGCGAAAGCAATGCCTATGGGTGCTGCAACCTTGGTGGCATTGGTGATTAGCGGATTAACTGGGCTTACACCAATTTCGCCAAAACAAGGTGATGTTGGTATGTTATCCGGCTTTGCAAACGGCACAATTTGGTTGATTGCTATTGCCATGTTTTTATCTCGAGCGGTGATTAAAACCGGTTTAGGTAAACGTATCGCGCTGTACTTCGTTGGTCGTTTTGGTAAAAAAATGATGGGCGTGGCCTATGGTATGGCATTGGCTGATGTCGTTATTGGTCCAGGGATTCCTTCGGCTTCTGCGCGTGGGGGCGGTATTATGTACCCAATTATGCAATCTATTGCTGATGCGTATGAATCCAAACCGGGTCCAACCGCTCGTCGTGCGGGTGCATTCTTAGCTATTGCAGTCTCTCAAATCGATACCATTATTTGTACCATGTTCTTAACCGCCATGGCGGGTAACCCGTTAATTGCAGAACTTGCGAAAAGCCAAGGTGTAGAAATCACTTGGATGACATGGTTCTTAGGGGCAATCGTACCAGGTATTGTGAGCTTAATCGTCTTACCTTATTTCGTGTATTTAATTTATCCGCCAGAATTAAAAGATACGCCTAAAATGGCAGAAATGGCACGTGAAGAATTAAAAAGCATGGGCCCAATGAGCAAAGCAGAATGGATTCTTGCCCTAGACTTTATCCTTCTTTTATTCCTTTGGACGGTGGGTGATTTAGTCTTCCATATTCCTGCAACAATTTCAGCGTTTATCGGTTTAGTGATTTTATTATTAACCAATATTATGAGCTGGAAAAATATCGTGGCAGAAACCACCGCATGGGATACGATGTTCTGGTTTGCGGTATTGGTGATGATGGCGAATGCGCTTAATAAATACGGTGCAATCACTTGGATTTCCACCCACATTTCCGCATCTGTGGGCGATTTCAGCTGGCCAGTTGCCTTTACTATTTTAGTGTTGGTGTATTTCTATACCCGCTATTTCTTTGCTTCAGCCATGGCGCATATTTCCGCAATGTATCTCGCTTTCGTGGCAGCGGCTATTGCTGTGGGTACACCGCCAATCATTGCTGCAATTGGTTTAGGTTACACCTCAACATTATCCATGAGTTTAACGCAATATGCTGGTGGTCCTGGTCCAGCACTATACGGCTCTGGTTATAACTCAACCGGTCAATGGTGGGGCGTGAGCTTTATTGTTTCCATCCTTTCATTAGTGATTTGGTTTGGTGTGGGTGGATTATGGATGAAACTCCTTGGTTGGTGGTAATCCCTATTAATTCATAAAAATCCCTAAAAAAACGACCGCACTTTGATTTGTATCTCAAAAGTGCGGTCATTTTTATCTGTATTTTGAATTAATCATCATCCCAGTCGTCATCCCAATCACGGTGTTTTCTATGGTGGTGATGTCTTTTATGTTTTTTATGATGGCGATATTCTCTGTCATCGTAGTCTCCGCCTTTATTCACTTGACTACCGATTACACCACCTAATGCCGCGCCGCCGAGTGTTGTGGCAATATCACCACCTAATAAACCACCGGCTACGCCGCCGATTGCTGCACCTGTTGCAGTATGACGTTGTTGTCTGTCCATTTCACAAGCGGTTAAGCTTCCTGCTAATGCAACAATCACTAACCCTTTCATTAATTTAGATTTCATAAATCTACTCCTCTATTTTGTCGGGATTGCTTGCCTAAGCACTTATGCAATCCGGCGTGTAAAAGCATTGCTTTTACGATTGCTTTGACTATTTGGAAAATTAGTTAGTTCAAATGGCTTGTTCAATTGGTTTAAGAGTGAACAATTTTTGGTATGATTGTTGAAAGGTTTAATTGGTGATTAAATAGGATGTTGTAAAATCTATTTTCACTAATTGAAGTTAAGTCTCAAGTAATAAATAATGAGTAAGAAAATGAAAAAAAATATACTAATACCTTTATTTACACTACTGACTTCTTGTACTTCAGATGTCAATGATCCCATAGTTAGGTTTTGGAATGGGGATTATTCTGTAAGGAATAATGCCGCTGAGTTTGATAAAGAAAGACGAATCTTTTATGAAAACGAACCTCAAGAAACAAAGTTATTGAGGGTTAAAAATGAACAACACTGCAACAAAATAAATAAATCATTGTTTTATGAGAAAAAACATAAATATGGTGATACTTATAGAGTTAATATGAGTGATATTTTTGTTCATTGTATGAGAGTAAATGGAACGCCTTTATATAAAGATTTTCCTAAAAAGTATGAATGGCTTACTGATGAGGATGTAAGAGTAAAATAACGAGGTGAGGAATGAGATCTTCGCATGAATGTTTTGATTCGAGATTCAAAATGCACCTTCATTGGCCAACAAACCACTATCTAAGAATGAACTGAAATAATGAAAAAAAATGATTTCATTGAGATTATAAAAATGTCAATATTTTTGATTTTTATGGCAACTTTATATTCTCTATATAAGTTTAACTTTGATTTTTCTAAAGTTAAAATTTTATCTATATTAAAGTGGTATCCAGCATCATTTATTTGTGTATTAGTTGGCTTTTATCTTAGTTGTTTTCTAAAAAATAGTAGGTAGAAAACTAGACAGGGTATATGAATGATGAAAGTAATATTGGGAGATGAAAACATGAGTAAGATAAATCTCAGTCTCTTTTTGCTTTGTAGTATTTTGACAGCATGTGTTTCTTCTGATAGTTATTTTGTTCGATTCTGGAATGGTGATGTGATACCTAAAAGGCCATATGAGGAACAAAAAATTTTTGAATCATGTTATGAGAAATATAAAAATCTCCCTGATAAGACAAATGAGGAACGAGAGGTCATAAGTTTGAAAGTTATGGAGTGTATGCACACCATGAAAAAATGATAGTATTCAAAATAACGTTAAAATAGTATGTGAATTCCTTTTTAAAGGTAGCGTAAACCTATAAAGTGCGGTCAATTTTCAAAGAGTTTTAAAACCTCTCAAAAACTGACCGCACTT
>OGHW01002196.1_pt1 | contig 12524 bp, 8 predicted proteins | sample 1571641 | NCBI WGS metagenome assembly OGHW01 (sample SAMEA2582066, study PRJEB24529) | metagenome | biome: Human gut stool | place: China | collected 2011 | reverse complement strand
TGGTCTCAAACTTACATCCCGGCTGGAACACGCGTTTGATGGCTCCCAGCAGGAATATCTTCATAGCCTCGCAAGTGTACTCGTCCTCCGCAGCACCGAGAAAATGGTGCAGGACGTGGGCTATTCGCTCTGTGCCGTCCCATTGCAGACCGTTCAGGTAATCCCGGATGGGATGATAACGGTTCTCGTTGGCAACAATGCGGATGGCAGATTCGATTTTCTTTTCACTGGAAATGCCGTATTTCTCCATCCTCCGCAGGATATACTTCATGTCGGTGTCGTTCAGCGTCCTGCCGGAACGGGGCTAGCCCACAGGCTTTACGATGTCGATGCGCTCACTCAACAGGTTCAGCCGGATGGCATCGGCAAGCACATGGTCATTCTGTAAAATCGTGATGCAGTTTTGGATCGTCCGCTGGATCTCTCCGTTGGAGTGCTTGGTCAGCATTTCTTTTACGTCCGCAACGGTTCTGGGAGCACGTTCTTCGTTGACTTCTTTGCTCAATAAACATCACCTCGTACTATTATTGAAAACGATTTTCTGATTTTTCCGCAGCGGGTATATCTCCGGGTTTCCGTTGCATCTGCTCTGCCTGCAAGCGGTTCAGCAGTTGCAGAACAGAATCCCGTGCTTTCTCCTTGACCTGCTCCTTGCCTTTCTGCCGAACTTCTGGCTTCAGCAGCTTCTCCTGCAGACGTGCGGCGGTGGTCTGCATGGTCTTGAGGAACTTGTTCAGCACATCGTCCAAACGATGGGAGGCATATTCCCTAGTAGCTTTGGGAGCTTTTCTCTCTGGCGATAACACCCACTTTTTCGTGTCCTCGATCATCCGCATATCTTCCTTGCGAGTCTCGGTGCGTACCACATCGGTCACGACCTCCACAGCCTTGTCGTAGGCCACAGCCGAAACATCTTCCAGCAGGGTTTCCATGTCCGAAACTTTCAGGGTCAGTTCGTCCAGCTTGTTCTGCTGGGCGGAAAGCTGCTCCTTCTGCTTGGCAAGAATGAAGTCCTGCTTTTCGAGATACTGCCGGTTGCCGTATTCTGCTTCTTCTTCCAATTCCAGCCCATGCCTTTTTGCAATCTCGAACAGCATTTTCCGGCAGGCGGCATCGAAGGTAATTTTGCGGTTGTTGCGGCGGCCGAGGGGCTTGCCCGGGTCAGGCAGCTCAAAACCCAACGCTTCCAGTGCCTTTTCCTGCTGGGGTGCCACCTCGCCGTACTTGTTTTCGCAGTCGAACACATGACGCTCATGGATGTGGGGTGTGCTTTCGTCCAGATGCAGTGCCCAGTCCAGCACATGAACATGGTCGCCATACTTGGCTTTGAACTCCTCGATGAACTCTGTGACGACGCTCAGCAAGTCCTCTGCCGAAGCGTGTTCGTCCAGCGTTCCTAGTTGGTAGATAGTCTCCTCCGGGCAGGTCTTGCGGCTGGACAGCAGGTCAGGAATGAAGCGGTTGCGTTCCGTGTGCCGAATCTTGGCGTTGCGCTCGTTCTGGCTTTTCACAAAATTGGAATAGCTGCTCTCGTAAAATTGTCGTTCTACCTCAGAGAAGGTCGCTGCCAGATCATCCGGGTCGGGTGGAGCGAGAGCCGAACGGAAACCGTGAAAGCAGTCCCAGTAGATGTTGCCCTTGGCGCGTTCCGGGTCGATGTGCTCACTGTTGGCAAGGTTGAAACTCCGGTCATTGTGTTTGGGGTTATAGGTGCCGTGGGTTCCGGCTCGTCCATTGTGTCGTGTTAATTTCAGATAGACATCCCTCCGTTTCAACAGCTTGGCGTGGAAAACCGCAGCAGCGGAGCTGCTGGATCTGCCGCCGTTTTGCGCCAGATAATACCCAGTAGGATATGACGCACAGCATCATATCACTGGGCAAGGCGTTCCCCCTTGACTCCCTTCAAAGGGCTGCGGTCTCGCCTATCGGCTCGGTCGGTGCTTCAAAATGCCTGCGACCTTTTGAGGTCGCCACTGGCGACCCGCACCTCTGCACTTTTGCTCCGGGCAAGCTGTCCAGCAGAACAGCTCATCCGGCTTTTTCAGTGGGCCATTTTGACCCACTGATTCTGTTACGGTCAGAATCAGGTTGTCATCTTGGCAACCTGATTTTCAACGACCTTGAGGCGTTACAGGTAGAATCAAGTGCTCATTTTGATCACCTGATTTTTACGGAGTGGGGGTGACGTGTTACAGATAAAACCGAAGTTCTCAAAATGATAACTCCGGTGGCTTCGTTACGGCTAAAATCAAGTTATCATTTTGACAACCTGATTTTGATACGGCTACAATCAAGTTCCCAAAGTGGGAACTTGATTCGGCAGGAGTTACAAATCAAGTTACGGAAAGCGTAACCTGATTTCAGATGACAGCCCGAATTCCCACTTTGGGGATTTGGGAGTGAGCGATTAAGAGTTACGGTATTTTGGCACTTCCCAGAATGGGAAGTGCCACTTTACTAGATAAAAGCAACACCGATGAGGAACTTGACAAACTTTGTCAAGTTCCTAAAAGAGAAGTGTGAACTGTCGCTTTACGCTGGCGGTAGTCTTTCTGCCGACAGGCATTGCTGCAATATCTGGCATCCGCCCGAATCGGTAAGAACTGCTCCCCGCAGCAAGCACAGGTATATGTTCCACGTTCGGCACGCTTTTTAAGGCTTTTCCGCAGATTCAGCATCTTGTGGCCGCAAGTCTGGAAGCTACAGTATTTGCGGTTTCGGGTCTGGGTGTAGATGACCTTGTGGCAGTATTCACATTGGATTCTGCGCACACTGGAGTCGCCATCAATGAAATATTCCATCAGGGTGTCCTGATTTTCGCGTTCCCATTGTTCTGTTGTCATAGGCATCCTCCTTTGGCTGTTACGGGTGTGTGGTGGATAATGAAAAGCACTATTTACCAAAAGTGTTACGGTAGCGTGGTGATTATCAAAATGATAACCGCCACTTTCACGCAATAAAGCGTTGCGATTATTTGGTTGATGGTCAAAATGACCACCAACTAAACTTTCTCTGTTATGGTTGAGTGGTGAGTTACGGTTCTCGTAACCTAGCACAGAGTGACCACGTTACAGCAATTTGGTAAGTACTGAAAAGCAGTATCCACCAGATTTCACCGTGGCTTGACAAAATGTCAAGTTGAGGTCAGCCGTAACACGGGTAGAATCAATATGGACAATTTGTCCACATTGATTTAGGCAGCGGCAATTCACCTCGTGAGGACAAAATGTCTACATGAGGTGAGCCATAACGCAGAAGATCCTTCTGGGAAATGACGCTTTGTGTCATTCACCACATCAACTGGCCATTTTGACCAGTTGATACTGGGTGCGCCGTTCTCCCTGCATGGCTTTCCTGCCCCCTTCCGGCGGCGTTTTCCGGCTCTCCCTTGCGGGGTCATCGCCGGGTATCCCATGCAGACGATCATGCGGTTTTCAAGGTGCGGTGCTGGATTTGGCAATAAAAAATCGCCACACAACAACCTGAACCTGACCATCCCTTCCGGGATGGCCTTGGTTCGGGTTCGTTATGTAGCGATAAGAAAGTCAAAAACTTGCTCCGGCTCCTTCGGGAGCCGAGCTGGAACTCTAAGTAAATATGTTATATTAAATTGTTGGAATAGATTACCACAAAAATCGAACCGTGTCAACAAAAAATTCTGAAAACGGGCTACTTTCGGCATCTTGCAAGAAAAAGTGATGGAAACTTTGGTAAAAAGAGAGGGTCGGATAGCTTGTTCTGTTTGCAACGGAATGCAAACTCGGAACTTTTTTGAGCAGAAAAACAACCGTCCGCTTCAAGTTGGGCTTGAAAACGGACGATTATTCTTGCAAAGTGATTTTCAAATTTGGGAAGCGTTTTGAGAGGTCTCATAGTGCTAGCAAGAGGTTATACAAAAACCATTTTTGCGTTGCCAAACACTTGTTGGGAAAGTCAAAACCTTGAACTGCATCGGCATGATGCAGGCTATGTGATGGCATCAAAGAATTATTTTTCCAAAGCTGCAGCCTCAGAATTTTTTATTTTCCATTTTTGCATATTGTTTTCCACAAGATGATCTTTGCATCTTACGGTTATTGCAGTACCTTATTCATCAGCTCCTGATAGCTGTCCACATGGTCGTATGTCACAAGTCCATCGGACAACTTCGCAAACAGCTTTTTAGCACAATCGATCTTGGATTTTTCGATTGGGCGCAGATTCAGGCTTTCCATTGTACCCTTTGTTTCGGCAACGAAGTAAATATGCCTCACTGCACCTTCATGGAATACAATTGCCCAGTCCGGCGAATAGTGTCCGACAGGCGTAGGGATAAAGAAACCTCTGGGCAGCTTTGCATAGATGAATACTTCATCTGCGCCATCGAGGCTTTCAGCAAATTTGCGTTCCACGCTCTTTTCGGCAGAGCCGTCGGTAAAGACATAGTCCTGAATGGCTTTCTTTGCAGGATAGGCTTTATCCATTGTCAGGCCGTGTTTTTCAGCAGTAAAGATACTGCTGTCATAGCTGCCCTCAATTGTATCGTAGGTGATATGCTCTACAATCATGGTGGCTTTCTGCTCTTTGATCAGGCGAGTGACCTTCGTGATGAACTCTTCCGGGTTGCTCTGATACATTGCAAATGTAGACGGCTTGATTCCCTTCAAAATCGCCGCAACGGTGTGGCGGGTCAAGACGGTTTCCTCCGCAATTTTTCCAAGCAGATCATAAGGAACCTGCCCATGTACTGCGTGTTTCAGCGTTTTAGTGCGAGTCTGTGCAGCATTGAAGCTGTCACCACTACGCACCATGTCTGCATCCAGAGTATCCCGCTGTGCAGCATGACTGACGGCGTATTGCAGCTGGCTGACATAGAGTTCACTGTCAATATGCGTGATTGCTTTGGAAATCAGTTCATCAGAATTGAAATCAACAGTATAGGCGTACTTGTGATTGATGGTATTCCAGAGTTTCTGGAACTCTGCTTTTTCAAACCGTCCGTTCAGCGGATTTTCCAGAATCTTTGGCTTGTTGGCATCCGCAAACATCTTCTGGAGAACGCTTGCGTCATAAATCGCCTGCACCAAGGTGTGGATGCCTTCTTCTATCGGTTTCAGAGAATCCGGAACAGGAGCAAGCGATTTTGCCTGTGCATCCTCCCGGTATTCCTTCGTCACGTTATCTTCTTCGTCCACATAGTTGTTGCGAATCAGATACTGATAAATGGCTCGTGCCTGATGGTCGTCCACCTTGACGGTTCGCCCATCCAATTTGATCGACTTTCCGGCAAAATATTCAATGGTCGCTTTCCGAGGACGGTCGTACAGCACAGCCTCGGTCTGCTTCTGCAAGCTGTCCACAAAAGCGGCATAGCTTTCGCTGGCAATAACCGTCAGGACATTGATATCCTGCACTTTATCGCCTAAAGCATCGGCATCCATGCGGCTGCCGGACTGGTTCACGCACAGGCGCAAGCCGCGGCCAACTTCCTGACGCTTCTGTGTGGTGCTGTCGCTGTGCTTCAGGGTGCAGATTTGGAACACATTCGGGTTATCCCAACCTTCACGCAGGGCAGAGTGGGAGAAGATAAACCGGGTAGGCTCCTCAAAGGACAGCAGCCGTTCCTTATTTTTCAGAATCAAGTCATAGGCGGAAATATCATCGGACAGATCCGTGCCGCGCTTGACAGAACTGTTTACGCTATGCCCCTTTTTATCGATACTGAAATAGCCTTTATGCACATTGTGTACATCGACAGAATCCAGATAAGCCAGATAGTCCGGGTCAAACAGTGTGCGGTGCTCATTCAGAACAGAAAGATACTCCTGCTCGAAAATTTTTCCGTACTCACCCAGAAGTTCATTGCCTTCCTCATCGTACTGGCGATATTTTGCCACCTCATCAATGAAGAACAGAGAAAGCGTCTTGATGCCCATTTTGAAACGTTCTTGCTCTTTTTCAAAGTGCGATTCGATGGTTTCACGGATCTGCACCCTGCGCATATCATCTTCGGACACGTCACCTGTCACATCGTGAACATGCAAAGTTTCCCCATTCGTAAAAGTCAAAATGCCGGTAAAGGGATCAATTTCAGAAACGACAAACCCTTTGTACTGTTCCATCTCGTTGGAGAGATAATACAGATTATCCCCCACATTCAGCTTATGAAATTCGCGCTTGGTACCACCGTTGTGAGCGACTTCCAATTCGATTTTAGCCTGCGGGGCCTTTTGAGGAGTGACAAGAATATCTTCCAGATACAGATATTTGTTGGTGCCACGCAGATTCTTGACCTCAAAGCCCTTGACCTCGATTTTCTTGACCAGACGCTTATTATAAGCGTCCAGTGCATCCAGCACATACACCAGATTGTGCTGCTTTGCATGGGTAGCCGAATAGTTCAGTGTAAACAGCGGATTGAACTTTTTCAAGGCTTTCTGGGTGGCAGAATCCTCTTTGCCCATCTTCTGCGGCTCGTCCAGAATCAGAATCGGACGGTTGGCGGCAATCACATCAATGGGCCGGCGGGAACCAAACCCATCCCGCTTTGTGTAAATAATACGCGCCGCAGCATCTCCCTTGCGACCTTCCACGTTCTTGTCCTCGTTCATGGAAGCCGCAAAAGCCTGCGTGTTGATGATCATAACATTGATGCCCGAATTACTGGAAAAGGCATCCAGTTTCTTCAGATCGCTGCTGTTATAGATGAAGAACCGTGCCTTTTTACCATAGCACTCCATAAAGTGATCTGCGGTGATCTCAAAGGATTTTTTCACACCTTCGCGGATGGCAATGCTGGGCACAACTACAATAAACTTGCTCCAACCGTAACGCTTATTCAACTCGAACATCGTTTTGATGTAAACATAGGTCTTGCCGGTACCGGTCTCCATCTCGATATCCAAAGAGCAGCGACCCAGCGGTGCCACCAGCTGAGTAGACTGGTGGATATTGCTCTCGTTCTGAATGTTCTGGATATTGTGCAGAATCTGCTCATTGGTCAGCTGCAAGGCTTCATTCTTAAAACCGGAATCATCCAGAGCATCCTGAAATTCGACCTGCGTGCCATCCTCGTAAGACTGCGTCACACTGATCTGCTGCGGTGTGCTGGGCAGATCACCAATATCACGCAGATAGGATACGCCTGCATTGTACGGCTGCCCCTGAAAGACCCGTGCCACGGCATCCACGGCATCCGTCTGGTATTGCTGAATCTTAAAACTAAACTTCATTGTTGTAACTTACCTCCGACACCAACTGTCAATCATTTCTTGACAGTTGAAAATAACAAGTCAATTCAATTTTCATCGAATCACAATACTTTTCTTACCGTATCGGGGCTATAAGTTTCAAAAATCTGGTCAAAGTTCGTTGCAACACTGTCGTTTGCCATAGAGCTGTCACGGAAAACAGCATAGTACGGCTTCATCTGCGCAATGGCCTTAACAGTTTCATCCGTCACATCATGGTCGAAACAGGCCAGCAGGAAGCCATTTGCCACGTTGAACACCTTTTTGCCTGCAATTTCCGTTGCCTCAATGGGGCTGGAAAGCAGCACACCCAAATCCAGCATGACCTGAAACAGCAGATCTTCCGGGGTGCGGTCAGATTTAACGTTGTCCACCAGAGAGAACAGATCCTGCTGCTGGGTCTCCTCCGGCGTGTAGTAAACCGGCTTCATGTTGCTTTCATCCAGACGCAGGCAGCGGAAACCAATATCCAAATCAGCCGGAGCGGTTAGCCCAGCATCTTCCTTAATTTTTCGACCCGCACGGCGGATACGCTCTTTGCCAATTTCGCAGATGTTCTTGTAGCCTGCCTTATAAGCTTCTTTCTTTTCATCAGTCTTTTCGGGCAGCTGCACCATAATGAACTTACGATGTCCGCCATCTTCAGCGTTTAATTGCATCACAGCATGGGCGGTAGTAGCAGAGCCGGAGAAAAAGTCAAGAATGAAATCGTCTGAATTAGAGGTTGCTTGTAAAATGGTTTTCATCAGTGCAATGGGTTTAGAATAATCGAACAATTTATCATTCTCCGGAAAAAGGTCTTTGAATCCTTGCGTTCCATTAACTGTGAAATTATCTTTGTCCAGCCAAATAGTTGGAATCTGACCACCAACTGTCCTGTTTGCACCGAAAATCAATGTTGGCGCATTGCTTTCATGTCCTATTACTTCAAGCTCTCCATTTTCAATTTTTTCAATTACACCGCTTGGCAAGTATTGAATACTGTATTGGTTTTGATTTTTAGAATTTGAGTTTCGAGTAACTTTAATATAACCTTTTTTCCAATCAGATAATATGCGCTCTGGAATCTGTCGCCAAACACAGTCTTTACCTTTTGCTGTTACAGGCCAAATTGCAACCGATCCAATGGGTGCACACGAATAATCATATACATAGTTCAGCTTGTCGCCTGTGTACTTTCCGGAACCAATAAGTTCTTGCAATGACGCTCCAACACCGGTTAACAGACCTGTTTTTTCATCAATAAAAATAGGATATGCTTGATTAGGACGCTGCTCTTTATCGAATGTACTTAAAGTTAGTCCTTCAAATGGCGTGCGGTCTTTTCCTCCCCAAGCTTCTACAGGATTAGCAATAAAATCTTTTGGAACAATCCAGACCAGATACTCATGCAAATAATTAAATCCACCTGAAGGTTTACCTCCAGAAGTTTGAACTGTTACAGTAACCACTTGATGCCCACCAAACAAACTCTCACACATAGCTACTAAGTGGTGGACTTCACGATAACTAATGCTGATAACTATAACTCCATCCGATGCTAATAAGTCCTTAGCTATTCTTAAGCGAGGATAAATTTTGTTAAGCCAATCGGTGTGAAAGCGGCCATTGCTTTCAGTGTTCTGTACCATACGATTACCTTCTTCATCGTATTGGCCGCTATTTTCCATGTAATCTCTTGCGTTTTGCTCAAAATTATCAGTATAGATAAAATCTTTGCCCGTATTGTACGGCGGATCAATGTAGATCATCTTGACCTTGCCCAGATAGGTTTCCTGCAAGAGCTTCAGCACTTCCAGATTATCGCCCTCGATGTAGAGGTTCTCGCTGTCAAAGCCACCGGGAGTGCCATCTTTGCCAACGCTATCCGCCACAACGGGACGCAGGGTTGCCGTGATGGGCGCATTTGCCGCCAGCATCGCCTTTTTCTTGTCCGGCCATGTAAACTGATAACGTTCCTCCCTGCCCTCTACAATGGAGTCGGAAAGCTCCTGCCGCAGAACGTCAAAGTCAATTGCGTGTTCTACTTTGCCGTTGCGTTTTACCTCGGTAATGGCGTTGGGGAATAGCTTGCCGATCAGCTCAATGTTGCGCTGTACACCGTCAAGGCTGTGCATTTTTAGAGTTTCCATTTTATTTTCCTGCCACTTTCTCTTTTAGTTCATCAATAGATTTTTGACGTTCAATATTGTCCAATAGCAAAAGCGCAAGCAACATCATTTGGTATAGTTCATCATACCAGTCTTCCAGATGCTGATTGTCTATCTCAGCAACATATTTCTTATATTTTGAAGGCTCATTTATATTTTGATTATTATGTCGAATATTCATGTTATTTAACATGAAAAAGATGTTCGATGTCAGGTCTTTATCTAACTCTTGCAGTTCTTTTCTTCTCGGTTCAAGTTCGCTTGCTAGTTTAAGCAAAATTGACTTTTTTGCATTTATGTTGCCCTTTAGCAATCTGTGATTATATCGAATAATATCGAGTGCAAGTGTCTCTGGAACAATCTCGGCAGTAGCCGTCACCTCTGGTTTATCTTCAATAACCAAGACACACTCATCATCTTCTGGAATATAAGCAGTATAGTTATACTGTCTCAAAATGTCATCCATCACATCTCTTACATGATAGAAGTTTCCACTCCATTGTAAGCCATTTACTCTTTTTTCCAAGTCACAAGCTGCAAGATTCCAAAAATTGTAGATAAGTTCAATCAATGTAAAAAGGTCTTCCAAATTGAATATGGCTGAGCGTTTCAAATCATTGTAATTTACCGTTTTAAGAAAATCATCAACATCCAAACAGTGGCCTCTATATTTCCACGTTCCAAAACAGTAATCTTCAACATAATCCTTCAACGTATATACCGTATCGCCATTGACCCTCAGAAATCCTTCTCTAAGAAACATCGACTCCAATCGTATTACATCACTTGCTTGGTCCGTATTATTTTTCACAATGTCAAAAATACTTTTTCTCACAGTTATAGCTCCTGCTTTTTTATTTTTTGAAGTTCCTGTACCATCTCAAATTTCTTCTTCGGTTGCTTTTCCTTGCGGATTTTTGCTTCCAGTGCTACGATCTGCTTTTCCAGCTGCTCTCGCTGTTTCTGCTGCTCCACACTGTCTTTCAGGGACGCACTTTCTCCTGTGCCAAGCGCATCACCTGCGATCTGACGGACAAAGTTCTCGTACACGGCATCCAGCGTAAGCCCTTCCAGATGTACCGGCAGGTCGTCTTCGTCCAGCCAGTCCGTAGAATAATAGCGGTCTACCTTAAAGGCCGTCTTACCCGCCGCAGCCTCCTTGTAGCCGATGACAGCACGATACTTGCCATCGTATTCCAGCAAAAAGAGGATGTGATACGGAATTTCCCGGTCGATCTGGCGCAGCACACTCTCGTCCAGCTCCGGGGCAGACAGCCGCACCTCGAACACCTCGATCTCCGTCACCTGTCCGCCAGCAGCCAGATTCAGGGTGGTGGCAGCAATCTTATTGCGCCAGTAGATGATCCTGATCTGCTCGACAAAGGCTTTCTTCATAGCCGGAGTAACGGCGATGTTCTCATAGAACTTCTGCTTCGGGATACGTTTATTGAACTCGGTAGATTTTGGAAAATTCAGCAAAATATTTTCCTCCATGACCTAAAGTTAAATCTTTCCGTATTCTTCTCTCCGTTGATACATTTCCTGCAATTCTTTCAACGAGTGATCCTCAAATAACAGTGCATTACGTTCTTTTTCTAGTGCAGTTATGTATATATAAAATTCTTTATTTAACGCTTCTTCGATTTGCAACTGCTTATTCGTCAATCGTTTAATTTCACCATTTTCATCATTTTTCAGATGACTTTCTTCTTGCTCTATCGTAAATGAAAGTATCAATCCAATTGCCGACGTACTAAGTTTCCCAGCATATTCCACCAAACTATCTACCTGTGTATTTTTACGTTTATCCATAAACAGCTGTTGTATCAATATTTGATACGATATTCTAATTTGACTGGCTCTTCGCGTTGAAGAACTTAGATTATCTGCTTTATTTTTTGAGGCGTCCCTGTATTCTGCAACTATATTGCTACATGAACATACCTCAAAAAATTCTTGAAACAATTTTCTTAAAAGATTTATCCGTTCGTTCTCATGTTCAATTAACTGCGATATGATTTGTAATTCATTTGTGCGATTGCTTATTTTTTCCAACCGCTCTTGCGATTTATCGTTTTCCTCCTTAAATCTTTGATTTTGCCATAGCGCAAGCAGTCCAAGAATAATTGTAGATGCATACGTCAAAATGTCTCCTGCGCTCCATTTTGCTCGAAAGAACTCTACTGTGGGTTCAATACTAAACAACCAATGTATGACAAATGCAAATACTATACTTCCTATCGCCCAAATCACAATCCATCCATATTTTCCATTTCGATTTTTCATAGTTATCCCTATTTCACAACAAGAAAGCAAATCAACTCAAAATCATCCAGTCCGGACACCTGACTGAGCAATGCCGTTGTTCCGCCCGCAGAGAACAGGCTGTCGATGTCGCTTTCTTCTTTGACATCAATGATCGAGTCAATGGCTTCACTCAGCAATTCGGACATTTCTGCCATGTCCTTTCCATCGTCTGTTTCCCTATTGAAGCGTTCGTATACCTCTTTGATCGGCTCAGTCTTTCCACGGCACAGCAGCCGGATATCGTCCAACATCTTTTTGGGGTTCAAGTAGTCGCAGATGATCTGCCCATCCATGCCGATGTAAACCATGTAGAACGGATGAATGCGGTTCTGATTGTCCACATTGACGCTGTTATTGATGTTTTTCAGCACGAAGATCACTCCCTCCGGCAGTTCATCCGTAGCCGGAACCACTGCATGAAGTCCACGAGGCTTCTTGTCCAAATCACCGTTGTGCTTGATGTAATCCAGTAGGTCGAGCCGGAACTCGTTCAGTCCCAGATCCATAATAGAGATACCGTCCGACATATCTTCGATGTCAACGACCTCTTCCTGCAAGCGTTTCAGCTGTGCTTTGCGGTACTCCAAATCGCCCTTTTCTTCGGGGTTGATAAGGTCATCATCGCCGGTGGAGGTCATAACGGTGATTTTCATGCGGGTCTCCACCCGGGATTTCAGGTTGATGTAATCGTCCAGCGTCAGATCAGGCCAGAAGTTCACAAGCTGGATGTACTGGTTTCTGCTGCCGATACGGTCGATTCGTCCAAAACGCTGGATGATGCGTACCGGGTTCCAGTGAATGTCATAGTTGATCAGATAATCGCAGTCCTGCAAGTTCT